>Ga0209624_10002509_pt1 | contig 13515 bp, 15 predicted proteins | sample JacPinW_OM2H0_O1_FD_188565 | JGI IMG/M metagenome (GOLD analysis project Ga0209624, IMG submission 188565) | Forest soil microbial communities from Algoma, Ontario, Canada - Jack Pine, Ontario site 1_JW_OM2H0_O1 (SPAdes) (version 2) | ecosystem: Environmental > Terrestrial > Soil > Boreal...
CACATGATCGCCTCTGCTTCCGCCAACGGACTTCTCCTGTTTAGCAGCGCCAACACCGTGAGCCAGTTCACCTGGTTTGACAGAGCCGGAAAGCGGCTGGGAACGGTCGGCGAGCCTGGTGGTTACGAAAACTTCCGCCTTTCCCCGGACGGGCACGCGGTGGTGGTGGCTCGCGATAAGCCTGGAGGCACGGATCTTTGGGTTCTTGGGACGGAGCGCGGCCTGGCCAACCGATTTACCTCCCTGCCCGGCAATAACAACTATCCCATCTGGTCTCCCAGCAGTGGAACGATTGTGTTCCGTTCCATATTCAGTATGGTTCGAAAACAGGCCGCCGCAACAGGTGACCTGGAGCGCCTTACGGAGTCCACGAATAATCAGTATCCTTCGGACTGGTCCGCCGACGGGAGGTGGGTCCTTTACTACGAAGGTGCCCCCAGTACCGAGTGGGACCTTTGGGCTCTGCCCGTGACACCGGATGGGAAACCCGAGGCGAAGCCCAGGCCCTACCTGCGCACGCAGTTCAATGAGCGGGAAGGACGTTTTGCTCCTGGACCGAATCCGCGCCTGGTGGCGTATCAGTCGGATGAATCCGGGCGCTATGAGGTCTATATCGACCTGTTTCCCGTGCCGGGCCACAAGGTGCGGGTTTCCACCGACGGGGGCCAGTGTCCCGAATGGGGCCCGGCCGGACGCGAACTGTTCTACGTCTCACCGGATCTGAAGCTCATGACGGTGAGCTTGAAGATCGGAGCGGATTCGATCGAGGCATCCGCACCCCGCGAGCTTTTTGCGCTACCTGTTTTTGAGAACGGCTATGACCCCTACGAAGTCGCGCGTGACGGCCAGCGCTTCCTCGTCCTTGCCCTGCCCGAGGGGCAGACCCCGCAGCCGCTGACCCTGATCAGCAACTGGCCCGCACTACTCACAGGACAATGATCGGCGAACCTGGTAGGGCCCAGGGCAGAACGATTTCCTTGGCTGGCCGCAAAGCGGTGGCGCACTGTGTAAACAATCCGTGTAAGGCAGAAAGCTCAGAAATCGCGGAGGACGACTGTGTCGGCCATGACCGGCAAAGTGGTGTTGATTACCGGAGCCAGCAGCGGAGTTGGCTGGGCGACCGCTAAGGCGTTTGCCGCAAATGGCGCAAGCGTGGTAACCGCTGCCCGCGGCAAAGACGAACTCGTCGCGCTCGCAGAACAGATCGAAAAGGGCGGAGGGAAGGAGACCTACGTGGTCACCGATGTCTGCGTCGCTGGCAACCTGGAAGGATTGGTGGCGCATGCGATCGAGAAATTCGGGAGACTCGACTGCGCGGTGAACAATGCTGGCTACGAGGGCGAGGTCGCAAGTATCACGGAGCTATGCGAGTAGGTTTGGGACCGGGTTCTCGACACCAACCTGAAGGGAAGTCCGGGGCCTAACCCTCCGGAAACCGCACTGGCGGAGCATTACAAAGTGCCGTGGAACGATTCGAAGGCGCCGCTGTGGGGCTTCTCACCGCGGGGCCTGGACATCGACCGCAACGGCGTCGTGTGGGTGGCGCTCGTGAGCGGGCACCTAGGGAGCTTCGACCGGCGTAAATGCAAAGGACCGCTGAATGGGCCGACGGCCACTGGGCGACAATGCCCCGAGGGATGGACGCTCTATCAAACACCGGGGCCGAAGTTCAAAAACGTGACAGACTCCGGCAGTGACGACTCCCACTATTACGCGTGGGTGGATCAGTTCGACACTCTGGGGCTGGGGAAGAACACGCCGATCGTGACGGGCAATTCGTCGGATTCGCTCGTCGCACTGGTGAATGGGAAATTCGTAATCCTGCGCGTGCCGTATCCGCTGGGTTTCTTCGCGAAGGGGATGGATGGGCGCTTCGACGATCCGAAGGCCGGCTGGAAGGGAAGGGGAGTCTGGACGACCTGGGGCACCCGTACGCCCTTCCACAGCGAGACAGGAAAAGGGACCAGGCCCAAGGTGGTCCACTTTTAGATTCGCCCCAATCCACTGGCTGACTGAACGAAACAACTACGGCCATTCTCACACCGTCCAGATGCTCGGATGATTACTCGTTCAGACTTCCTTGTTCCTCTAGACCTACCGTTTGCATAAAAGCGCGCTATCCAATTAGGATGGCTGCATCGTGGGCAAGCGAGTTATGCCTCGTCGGCGCTTCCTCAAGGCGGCAGCAGCGGCAGGCGTCGGCTTGTTCGCGCCCGAGACTTCAGGCTGGCGCGCGGCAGAGCCCGTTCCCCCTTCTTGGGGACCATCCTCTAGGCAGTTCGAAACCGGACCGCCAGGCTATTCCCTGCATATCGGACCAAGTGCGATTGAGATAGCGCCAAGGCGCATTGTTTCGGCAATCACTTACAACGGTCAATTCCCAGGTCCACTGTTGCGGTTCAAAGAGGGCCAGGCCGAGACGATAGACGTGTACAACCACACGGACACTCCCGAGCAGGTACATTGGCACGGTCAGATGGTTTCGACCGACGTGGATGGTGCAGCTGAAGAGGGCACTCCTTTTATCCCGGCGCACGGGATGCGCCGCATCAACTTTACCCCACGGCCGGCGGGCTACCGCTTCTATCACACGCACAATCGCGGGGGCGCCGATCTTCACGCGGGACAATACAGCGGCCAGGTAGGTCCGGTCTACATCGAGCCCAGGCATGAGCCAGGGAGCTACGACAAAGAGGTCTTTCTCGTTCTCAAAGAGTTCGAGCCGTCGTTCAGCCAGGGCGGGGACATGGCCCAGGATTTTCTGGCTCTGGCCGCGCAAGTCAAAGAGCTGGAAACGGCCGGGGAGTCCTCGATGAAAGCGTCACTCGCGAATGGGATGCCGCACGGCTACGAAGTCAGCTACCGCTATTTCACGATTAATGGGCGTATGTTGGGGCACGGCGAGCCTGTGCGGGTGAAACGGGGCGAGCGCGTGCTGTTCCACGTTTTAAACGGTAGCGCAACGGAGATTCGCAGTCTCGCGTTGCCCGGACATTCCTTCAAAGTCGTCGCACTCGACGGCAACACCGTACCCACACCCGTCGAAGTTCCCGTATTATGGCTCGGAACCGCGGAAAGAATATCCGCCGTGGTCGAGATGAATCATCCAGGGGTCTGGGTCATGGGTGATCTTGCCGACGACGACCGTGGTCACGGCATGGGAATTGTGGTGGAATACGCCGGACATAGAGGAAATCCCCTGTGGATGCCGCCGAAACCGTTTCGTTGGAACTATTCAAGTTTCGCGAGACCGAACACAACCCCTCGCGAGCCAGACGAAGTGATTGACATGACGTTCACGAAGCAAAACGCAGCGGACCGTGGTTTCAACCTCTGGGCAATAAACGACAAAGTGTTCGCAAGGGGCGCGATGAGCGCCGGGTACCATCTTCGTGAAGGGAAGCGCTATCGACTCCATATGCGCAATGCCAGCGACGACATTCATCCGATCCATCTGCACCGACACAGCTTCGAACTCACCAAGATTGCGGGGAAATCCTCGGCAGGCGTTCTGAAGGATGTCGTGATGGTAGGCGGCTATCAGGAAGTCGAGGTCGACTTCACGGCAGACAATCCGGGACTAACGCTGTTTCATTGCCACCAGCAACTGCATATGGATTTTGGGTTCATGACGTTGTTCGACTACGTGTGAGCGGGAAGGAAATGCATGATATGCCTACCGACCAAACCTCAGCCTGGGCTGAGCGTACCTCGAAAGCGGTGTTGTTGATCCGCATTCTCGTAGGCTGGGTCTTCCTGTCTGAAGGCGTCCAGAAGTTTTTGTTCCCAGATTCGTTGGGTGTGGGACGTTTCGTCAAAATTGGCATCCCGTGGCCACAGGTCATGGCCCCGTTCGTGGGTGTAGTCGAGATTGTGTGCGGGGCTCTGCTGCTGATAGGTTTACTGACCCGACTTGCGACAGTACCCCTGCTCATCGATATTGGCGTAGCCTTGTACTCAACCAAGATCGTCGCGTTCGCCAAGAACGGATTTTGGGGCACCTTACACGAGGCTCGTACCGATGTGTGCATGCTCCTCGGTCTGTTGTTTCTCGTTCTCGTGGGCGCCGGTTCGTTATCGCTTGACGCCGTCTTGCGGTCTCGTCGGTTTTCCACGTGAACCAATCGCGCGCCAGGGGCGGCGATCGCCGGGCTTTTCTGTCGCCCTGGACAATCTTTCTCGCTTACCTGCGCCTTGGGTGTACGTCGTTTGGCGGTCCCATCGCGCACCTGGGTTATTTTCACACGGCTTTGATGGGCGCGGCACTGGGCTTTCTTCGTTGAGAACGGGGAATCGTGAGTCAGTTGTGCGGTGCTTGAGCTATACGCGGTGGAGTACTAGATAATGTTCGCGGGAAACGACGACAGTGAGCGAAGCGGAAACGCGAAAGACTGAGAGCAATACAGTGAACTTGCCTCCAGACTAACGTAACGAACTTTTTTAGAGTTCTGAAAACCCGTTTTGAGACAAGCAAGAACTGCCATCAACGACGCATCAGTGGGTCCAATCGGTCTGGATATCGACAATGGGCCTCCGCAGGTCCTCCGCGCTGCCGAACGAGACTAGCACCAGGTTTAGGACTGCCTCCGACTCCTTTACAGGCGGGATCGACCGCAGCCTCGATAATCAAAAAATAGGCCCTCCCCCAGGTGCGAAAAGCCGATGAAAAATACCCTTCTTTTTCGAGACTGGATCCGACGAGACGGTTGCCGCAACTGGTCCCGCAGTGGTGGCCGATGTGCCCCCAAGGTTGTTCACATACGACACCAGAGCTTGCATATCGGCAGGGTCCAAGCTCAGCGGGGCCATGCCAGCGGCCTTCATCTGGGTGGTGGGCGCTTTCAGAACGGCGGTCAATTGAGCCGGCGGATACTGACTCGAAGTACGAGTCAGCGCCGGGCCAGAACCGCCGCCTCCGGCCTCTCCGTGGCATGCACTACAGCCGTGAGAATCAAAAAGGCCTTTACCCTTGGCGGCAGACGCGTCGCTCGCTGAATTTCCCGCTGGAGCTTTCGAGGGTCTGGGTGTTGCAGGTGAGGAAGATCCGGCAGCCGGAGGGGGCGACGTTGACCCAGCCGCCGGAACTGCCGCTGTAGGGGAGGCCGATGTGTCCCCGAGGCTGCTTACGTAGGAAACCAGCGCTTCCATATCGGCAGCGTCCAGGCTCAGCGGGGCCATACCGGCGGCTTTCATCCGGGCAGTGGGCGTTTTCAGAACGGCTGTCAGTTGAGCGGGCGGATACTGGCTGGAAGTATGAGTCAGCGCGGGTCCAGAAGCGCCGCCCCCGGCCTCTCCGTGGCATCCACTGCAGCCATGAGCATCGTAAATGCCTTTCCCCTTGGCGGCAGACGCGTCGCTGGCCGAATTTCCCGCTGGTGCCGTCGATGGTCCGGGTTCCGCAGGTGAGGACGAGGCGGCAGCCGGAGGCGTCCCTGGGGAGGCGGACTTCGGCGGGCCGGATTTTGCACCTGGCCGCGCACTGGCTGGTGCGGGCGAGGTTGACCCAGCTGCTGGAACTGCTGCTGCAGGAGAGGCCGATGCGCCCCCGAGGCTGCTCACATAGGAAACCAGAGCTTGCATGTCGGCAGGGTCCAAGCTCAGCGGGGCCATGCCGGCGGCTTTCATCTGTGCTGTGGGCGTTTTCAGAACGGCTGCCAGTTGAGCCGGCGGATACTGGCTGGAAGTATGAGTCAGCGCCGGCCCAGAAGCGCCGCCTCCGGCCTCTCCGTGGCATCCGCTACAGCCGTGAGAATCATAAATGCCTTTCCCCTTGGCAGACGCGTCCCTGGCCGAATTTCCCGCTGGAGCTTTCGATGGCGCGGGTGTCACGGCCGTTCCCGCTGCGGCCGGCGCAGCTGCGGCGGCGACCGGTGTTGGCGCAGTACCCTCCGTCCACATTTCCAGGTGAGATACTTCGGATGCGTTGTGAATTGTCGCGTGGCAACCGCTCGAGATGCACGATATCTGGTTCGTTTCGAGCGAGCCCATAGGCGCCATGTGGTTGAGATTTGCCTCAAAGTCGCGGGTGCCCGCATGGCAATGAAGACACTGCAAATTGCTGTACTGGCCGTCTAGGTGGATTGTGCTGGGTGGCGAGCTCACGTACTCCATGTAAACGTACCTTAAGCCCTTGAGCTTATCCTTCACAGGACCATACATGGTGTAGTCAGTGTGGCAGGTATAGCAGGCCTGATTTGGCGGAACCAGGTGGTTCTGAAAGTGCTGCGCGGGAATGTAATTCTGATTTAGCACGTACAGACTCTGCCCGTGGCTTTGCATGCTGTGGCACGAAATGCAGTATGCCGTCTGCTGGGAACGCCGCATGTGGAATGACATGCCCGTGCCGATGCAAAGTGCCGGAAGAACACACAGGCCGATAAAGGCGAGGATCTTGCCCGTGGGCCCCGCAGTGATGGAGGGACGCACGAGAAACACTCCCGCCAGCACGATCGTCAGTACGACCAGTGTGATGAGGACTCCGGTTAGTCCAAGCACGATTTCCCCTTGCCAGATGCTCGTCGAATCAGCAACGGAAGGCCCATGTGCGTATCGCCATGTCCCTGCACCCTATCACTCCTTGTAGCTCGGCATTTTGTTCTTGCCCTTGGTCATGATCTCGGCCAGCTCCTCGTCGGTATCCTTTCGCATTTCGCGTGAAGCGAAATCGGCCCACCCCGAATCTCGCGACCCCGCAGGCGCGATCGCGAAAGAAATCCAAAATAGAATTCCCGTCCGACTTGACTCGCGACCCGACCATAGACGGCATCTAAAGCTGTCCGTGCGTCCTGACGTTTAATCGGCCGTTCTCGGCGGACGGGGAAAAAGCGAAGACCAGCGAAATCAGATAAAGCGCGATTCCAAGTCCCATCAGGATTACGCCGACGAAAACGAAGAGTAAGAACGAGAGTGGATGAAACCAGAGGAGGCTCACAATTTCCACGAGCAGGCCCAGGATAATCAAGCCGCTCGAGACTTGCAGAAACCGCCGGATTCCGATCGCACGGAGTTTCATTGACGCGGCCTCCGCATTTTCAGCGACTTACCTCGGATACGTCGTGAATGGTGTCGTCGCAACCCTTCGATATGCACGGCAGCGCATTCCTAACACGTAGTTATTTTCACGAGGAACGTAATCAAATACTGTATCAAAGCGCACACTTTTGCCGAGTGGGGCGATTCCTTGTGAATTTCTCGATTTGGGAGCCCCCGAAGCAGCACCTACCGGACGCGTGGGACTTCGCACTTCCCAAGAGACCTGTTGGTGGAAGTCCGGTGCTGCCGGAGGCTAATGCCGATTCGATCTCCTCGCCCCCCATTTCCGGATCCTTCCTGTGTTCCCGACCTTCCGAGAACGGCTCCATTGATGCACACAAGCGACTGCGTCAGTACGATCCTCGAAATCCCCCCTTTTTCAACGCTGAAATATGCCAAAAGTGGTTCGTTGCAACTGAGCAATAAGAAACAGTTTTTCCGGTTAACCGCTGTCACATTTAAGTTGTGACGTTTGGCCGGATGCTCTGAAGATGACGGTTAAGCCGACCATCGCAACCACGGTTTCACGCGATCATTGGGACTCGGCAACCCGAAGGCCACGAATTCAGAATTCGAATAGAGGACTCCCATGGCGCCAAGAATGATGAACGCAGCAGTGGTCGAGGAATTCGGAAAGCCCCTTGTTGTTCGCCAGTGGGACATCCCCACTCCGGGAATTGGACAGATCGTGGTGAAGACGGAGGCATGTGGCGTCTGCCATACCGATCTTCACGCGGCCGGCGGAGACTGGCCAGTCAAGCCCACGCTTCCGTTTATTCCCGGCCATGAAGCGATTGGCCTGGTTTCTGCCGTCGGGGCGGGCGTAACGATTGTCAAAGAAGGCGATCGTGTAGGAGTGCCGTGGCTCTACTCCGCTTGCGGTCATTGCGAGTACTGCCTGGCGGCCTGGGAGACAGTCTGTCCAGAGGCTCAGTTCGGCGGATACACCAGAAACGGCGGCTTTGCGGAGTATGTTCTGGCCGACCCGAACTATGTGGCGCACATCCCAAAGGGCCTTGCCGCAACCGAAGCTGCTCCGCTCATCTGCGCCGGTATCACGACTTATAAGGGAATCAAGCAAACCCAGGCGCAGCCAGGTCAATGGATCACGATCTCAGGTTGCGGCGGACTCGGACATCTTGCCATTCAATACGCCAAGTCCATGGGCTTGCAGGTCTGTGCGGTCGACGTCGACGACGCCAAATTGGGGCACGCGAAGAAACTCGGCGCCGATCTCACGGTCAACGCGAAGCATGAAGATCCGGGGTCGGCGGTCAAGAAAGCGACCGGTGGCGGAACCCACGGCGTTCTGATTACGGCTCCATCGCTCATCGCTTTCAAGCAGGGAATTGGCATGACCCGGAAGCGCGGTACCTGCGTCCTAGTCGGACTGCCGCCGGGAGAGTTTCCCGTCCCGCTCTTCGATGTCGTGGCCAACTGCATCACCGTTCGAGGTTCCTTCGTCGGAAACCGCGAGGACATGGCCGAATCGCTTGACTTCGCAGCCAGAGGCAAAGTCCGGGCCGACATCGAGCTTCAGCCGCTATCGGCGATCAACGATGTTTTCAAACGTCTTGAACATGGAGACGTCGCCGCGCGCGTAGTCCTGGACTTCAGCACGACAGGGGTATCGGCAACCCGCTCCGCCGCAGCGAAAGACTTGGTCTCCGCTTAGTTTCGGGACAATCATCTGAGGCCTTTGCAGCAAAAGGCGCAAGCGTGGTAATTGCTGCCCGCCGCAAAGACGAACTCGTAGCTCTGGCACAGCAGATCGAAAAGGGCGGAGGGGAAGCGACCTACGTCGTCACCGGCGTCAGCGTCGCTGGCAACGTGGAATGGTGGCACATGCAATCGAGAAATTCGGGAGGCTCGACTACGCGGTGAACAATGCTGGCTACGAGGGCGAGGTCGCAAGTATCACAGAGCTATCCGAAGAGGTCTGGGACCGGGTTCTCGACACCAATCTGAAGGGCACATTCCTATGTCTGAAATATGAGGCCCGGGCCATGCTTGCTGGTGGGCACAGCGGAGCTGTCGTCAACGTTGGTTCGGTCAATTCCTTCCTCGGCGCGGCCTACATCCCGGCCTATGTCGCCTCTAAACACGGGCTGATCGGCCTGACCGGCAGCGTCTCGGCGGAACTCGCGCCACGGGGGATCCGGGTGAACCTGCTTTGCCCCGGATTCGTCGATACCCCGATGCATCATCGTGGCCGCAAGCTACTCGGAGACGCAATCTACGACAACAACCTGCTGCCGCGTGTTCATATGAGACGTGCAGGCCGGCCGGAGGAGATTGCAAAGTCGATTGTTTTCCTGTGTTCAGAGGATGCGAGCTACATCACAGGCACGACTCGTACGCCGGATGGTGGATTCACTCTGACTGTCTGAGACCCAGGGGCGCAATTTCTTGCAGTGCCGAATTCCTAAACGCCTCGCCCTTCCGGACGAGTTGTCGGCAAATCAGGAGCTGACCTGGAGACTCGCTGGCCAGAACGGAGGCGCCCCCGGCGGAAACTTGACTTCGAAGGGATCTGGGTCTCCGCGCCTTGCGTTTGCAAGCGTCAGTTCTTCCTAGGGCTTGGATTGAAAATGACAAATCCTTTCTTGTTGTTCACGTACAACGCGCGGAACAGGCCAGTTGGCAACACTCCATCTTCGATTTGGTCCCAGTAAGCGGGTTCCCTTGCAAGAAGTACTTTGATGTTCTGAAATTGTGCTAGTCCCACCGTAAGCAAATTCACGCGACCGACGAGGGCACCGAAGCCTGCGTCGGTGCCCATTCCGGCCTTGTTCTCCCGAAGGTCTATTAGTTCCGATGGATGACCTGCGAACATGATCGCGCTTGCTCCGGAGTCGAGAGTCGGGTGGAGTTTTTCCCGGCCGTGAGATTGAACGTCAGCAACAACAATCATGCGGTTTCCGGTTGTTTCGATCGGCACCGGAACGCCCTCAATCGCAGTGCGGATTTCGGTCGAGAGCTCGAACTGGATTGAATGGGCCGGTCACGGGAATGTTACCCGGCGGGTTGATAATGAAGCGTCGCGCGCTGCCGCTCTTGCCCGAGTCCCCAAGGCAGTCAGGCACGACGCCCGTAAACATCGCATAGCAAGCCCCCGAGGTCGTGATAAATTCGGCTGCGTCGTGTTCATCCTGTTGAAAGACCGAACGAACGCAGTGAACGGCTGACTCAATGTCCCCTGACCCTAAACGGCCTAAAAGACTAGCCCCGGTTTGGAGGGCGATCGTTGAGGTCGGTTTTATAATCTTCCTGTTCTATTCCAACCTTTTGATGGGGGAGTTTACTCGTGCAAATGGCCACGGGAAAACGTGGACGTTCGCGATTGAAGACGTTTGGTCGGAGACCAACCTGGCTATTGCCATCATTTCTGGCCTGGTGGGCTACGTGGTCTTTGAATACCTGCGAAAGAAACTTTAGAGCGAATCCAGGCTATTGCTGATGCTCCAGGCCATAGGAGCCAAGAACATCCGCCAGTACCACGACCCCCATCAGGTAGTGAATGTCCGCGCGGCTCACGACCGGCAGCAAGTCCAATTTGGCCGTCCCCATGCGTTCGAGCGCCACATAAACTGGATGGTCTGCATGGACATAGGGAAAATCACGGCCGTCGAGTAAGGCTCGCAGCCGCTTTGTTGTTTCGCCGTTGGCCACCGCCTGTTCGATCTGTGCTCGACTGATGACGCCGGCCACACCTCGATCATCCGACACCGGCCACGCATGCAAGGCGCTGCCGTGCGTCGTTTTGACAGACTCCTCCACAGTCGCGCTCGCAGAAAGCACCTCGGTCGCGGCACGCATTACCTGCGCCGCTTGCCGTTGACTGTATCGCCTGCGGGCTCCTTCGCTTGGCAAGTGAATTCCATCCTGATTGGCGAGCGCCTCGTAAATGGGCTCTGGTTGCAGCCGCGTGGAAATGAAGAAACTCACCATATTGGAGATCATTAGGGGGACGATGACGGCGTAGTCGTGTGTGGTCTCGAAGATCATCAGCACCGAGGTCATGGGCGCGCGCAAAATTCCTGCGAACAAAGTTCCCATGCCAACCAGTGCGTACGCTCCGGGAGCCGCGGTCTAGACTGGCCACAAATGATGGGCGATGCTGCCGAGAGAGCCTCCGAGCATCGCGCCAATGAACAGGCTCGGGCCAAAGATGCCACCGGCATTACCCGACGCGTAGCTGGTCGTCACCGCAATGAGTTTGAACAGCACCAGCATCGCCATGAGCCTTAAGGCCATGTGGTTATTGAGCGCGTCGCCGACATACCCATATCCCACGCCCAGCACCTGCGGGACCCGCCAAGCAATCACTCCCGCTACCAAGCCTCCCGCTGCGGGCTGGAACCACCGAGTCCACAGCGGAAACATCCGAAAGCGCAGGCGCATCCCGAGCAGGAGTTTGGCAAACGCTACGGAGGTGAAACCGCCGACCACCCCGAGCACGGCATAGAAAAGAAACTCGATGGGATGGACCAGTTGGTATTGAGGCACCTGAAACAGAGGGTGGTTGCCAAGCAGCAGACGCAACACCAGCCAGGAAGTTGCCGACGCCAGCACGGGGGCGTTGAGATCGCCCACGATTTCCTCGAGCGCAAACACGACGGCGGCCAGCGGCGTATTGAACGCTGCCGCGATCGCGGCGGCAGCACCCACAGGAATGAGCGCCTTTACGTTTTCGGGCCGTAGCCCTATACGGCGTCCAAGAATCGAAGCGATTCCTCCGCCGACTTGTACGGAAGGTCCCTCGCGCCCCAGCGGGATGCCGCTGGCAAGCGTCGCGGCAGTGCAAAAGAACTTTCCGACAACGGTGCGAAGCGTGATCACACCCTCGCGTGCGTAGAGCGCCGCCTTGGTTTGCGGCACACCGCTGCCCCGCGCATCTGGAAAATAACGGAGCAGCAGGTAGCCCATGCCCAGCGATCCGGCCACGGGAACCAGTACGCGCCGCCAGGCCGCGCTTCCCACGGGATAAAGGCGCATGCCGAGCCGCTCGGTCAGCAGGATGAAGGCTACAACCGCCAGGCCTGTCAGCGCGCCGATCAGAATGCTCAGGACCAGCAGTACTCGCTCCTGACGCTGACTAAAACGAAGCGCCCACCAGCGGAGCGGAGTTCTCCACCACGAGACTGTCGGCAAATCTCCGGCATCACTCATTGTTGTGAGCGCCGTTCTCCATAAGCATCATATCGAATTTCCGGAAGATCGGACGCCAGCTCTGCAAGGAAACCCAATTAGTTCTCAGGCTCGCGTCGCGGCGGGCCCGGAAGTCACTCACTGGCTAACGCACTCCGACAACAAGTGGGATCTCGTTAACTCCCGGTGGCGCCCGTTGCAGGAAGCTTCATTCGGGCATTACCGCCGATCGCGGGCGGACTAGATCAGATCGCATGCAGTTTTTCGCAGACCGCTGTTCCTCGAACCGAACTTCTGGACAAGAATCGCTTCTCAGTCACCGGTCGTTCGTTCCTTATCGGTGGCTGATCGAGTAAACTGACCGGCTTAGTCCTATGCCTCTTTCTGCCGGCACCAAACTCGGCTCGTATGAAGTCCTCTCCGCCATAGGCTCAGGTGGAATGGGTGAGGTGTATCACGCGCGGGACACCAAACTCGGGCGCGACGTGGCGATCAAAGTCTTGCCAGAAGCATTCGCGCACGATCTCGATTACTTGTCCAGATTTCAAGGCGAAGCGAAAATACTGGCCTCGCTGAACCATCCCAACATCGCCGCGATTTACGGCCTGGAAGAAAATCTCGGCATTAGTTACCTCGTTATGGAATTAGTCCCCGGCGACACGCTGGCAGAACGCATCAAGCGCGGAGGAGCGATTCCGGTGGACGAGACTCTTGCGATCGCAAGGCAAATGGCCGAGGCGCTCGAAGCCGCTCACGAGAAAGGCATCATTCACCGCGATCTCAAACCTGCGAACGTAAAAGTGACTCCCGACGGCAAGGTGAAACTGCTGGATTTTGGCCTGGCAAAGGCCGTTGCGGGCGAGGGATCGAGCGAGGGATCGAGCCAGGATATTGCCAACTCCCCGACGATGACCCGGGCAGCGACAATGCAGGGAGTCATTCTCGGCACCGCCGCGTATATGAGCCCGGAGCAGGCGCGCGGAAAACCTGTCGATAAGCGCGCCGACATCTGGGCTTTTGGCGTAGTGCTATACGAAATGCTGACAGGTCAGCAAGTCTTTGCAGGTGCGACGGTCTCAGACACGCTGGCTGCGGTCTTGCGCCATGACCCAGACTACGGCCCGGTTCCGGCTCGGATGCAACGCCTCCTTCGCTGGTGCCTCGAGAAAGACCCCAAGAAACGTCTACGCGATATTGCGGACGGCATGGCGATCGTGGACGAAGAGCCGGACCAAAGAGTTTCCCACGGCACGTCAAACGCAATTCCCGTCTGGCCGTGGGCCGTTGCGGCTACGGCCTGCCTGATCGCAGCGGGCCTCGCTCTTGTGCTCT
>Ga0209624_10002511_pt1 | contig 13513 bp, 18 predicted proteins | sample JacPinW_OM2H0_O1_FD_188565 | JGI IMG/M metagenome (GOLD analysis project Ga0209624, IMG submission 188565) | Forest soil microbial communities from Algoma, Ontario, Canada - Jack Pine, Ontario site 1_JW_OM2H0_O1 (SPAdes) (version 2) | ecosystem: Environmental > Terrestrial > Soil > Boreal...
TGCCTGTTTTTGCAGCGCACGGGAAATCTCTGGTGCGCGGTCGGCTTTCATCTAGGCTACGACTGGGGACAAATGTTCTACGGAGTTCCCGACAGCGGCATCGTGCCCTACCAGAATATGCTCAATTCCATCTTGAGCGGCCCGGCGTGGCTCACCGGCGGCTCGGTTGGTCCGGAGGCCAGTTTCCTCACGCCGCTAGCGCTGCTCGTTGTAGCCGTACTTTTCAGCCGCTACTATCCCGAGAATCGGTATCAGTTCCAGAAACAGCAATCGATGCCAGTGAGAGTCTCGTGAAACCGGTAAGAGTCTCGTAAAGTTTTCGCTGCTTCGACGGCCTTCGTAAGTTTTGCTTTTAACGTTTCCGTGTAAGTGAGCGATGCGTATTCAGACAAAGAGCGACATGCCGGCCAGGTCACATTCGTGAGCGAGCGTCGCCACGAATTGGAAGCGCAGTTCGATCGCATTCTCAGCGAACACGGTGCCGCCATCTCGCGGCTTGCGTTCGGCTACGAAACGGTGGCCGGCGTCAGGGAAGAGTTGGTGCAAGACATCGCGCTCGCGATCTGGCAAGCGCTGGCGCATTTTCGCGGCGAGTGCTCGGAGCGAACTTTCGTTTACCGCATCGCTCACAATCGCGGCCTTAGCCACGTGTGGAAGCGGCGTCCACCGCATCAGCCGCTGGACGACATCGAAGAGTCCGAGCAGCCCATCGATCCGCGGCCACATCCGGACGAGCAGGTCGCGCAAATCGACCAGCGTGTGCGGCTGATGTCGGCCATTCAATCGTTGCCCGTGGCTCACCGCCAAATGATTGTGCTGATGCTGGAAGGCTTGTCCCACGCACAAATGGCGGAAGTGCTCGGCATTACCGAAAACAATGTGGGCGTACGTCTGAACCGCGCAAGGAACATGTTGAAGGACGCCTTGGGAGCGAGAGCATGACCAAAGTAGGGGCATGACCGGAGTGAAAGCATGACCGGAGTGAGGACATGATAGAAGACCGCGAACTTGACGCGTGGCGCGAACAATGGACTAGCGTCGCGAATCCGTCAGCCAACTTCCAGCGCGATTTCCAACGCAAGGTCCAGCAGAGGATCAAGCGCCACAATCGGCGCTTCGTGCTCGGAAATATCTTCACCGCAATCGCGTTTTTCGGCATTTTGATTTTCGCTTTCTACATGCGGCATCAAGCCACCTGGATGGGAACAGGCTGGGCAGCAGGTATTTTCGTCTTGGTTTTCGTAGCGGTCTCACTTCGTATTTGGGTTTTGCGGCGCACCTGGCGCCCTGAGGCACAATCCACCCGCGCCTTCCTCGAACTTTGGCGCAAAAGAGTGGAGGCTAGAATCCGGCTGCTTCGCATCTCTACCTATTTGTCTATTGGTTGGCTTATTTTTTGTGCCGCACTCATGGCTGTTAATTGGCCAATCATCGGTCAGGACTTTCGCGCTCATCCCAAATCCTGGCTTGCGATGCTGGTTGTCTGCGTGCTGATGCAGCCGGTAATGCTGTGGTACGGCGCGGGCTGGCTCCGCCGCCGCAAACTAGCCGAACTGCACGAAGTAAAACAAATCCTAAATGAAATGGACGCCTAGCGCCTGTGAACGCGGCTCGGTAATCTTCCCCGGATAGTACGACGACCCAGGCACAATCGCCCTCACCACGTTTTCGCAGTAGAATACTAATTAGCCTGGATCAGCGATGTGGTCATCGCGCCGCAGGCGGCCTCGTTGTAGCCGCCCGAGCGCAATGTGCTGACATCGCAATAACAGATCCGGGTAAACGCAGTCAGGGCAATACACAAAGGAGGCTGCAATGCCGCTTCAAAATAACTACTTCGCAGACTACGAAAACCTGAAACTGACGCGCGATGACAAAGGCGTGCTGGTTGCTGAATTCCACACCAACGGCGGACCGTTCATCATGACCGCGCAATCTCACACAGGATTTGTCGATGCCTTCTACCGCGTTGCGCAAGACAGGGCGAACAAGATCGTAATCCTGACCGGCGCAGGTGGCGAGTTCATCACCGACGTCGATTGGTCCTCTTTCGGTGATGTCACCGATCCCGGCGTCTGGAGTCAGGTTCACGACGAAGGCGTTCAGGTTTTGGAAAATATAGCCAACATACGAGTGCCGGTCATCGCCGCTATCGAGGGACGCGCCCATGTCCATTCAGACTACGCGCTACTTGCCAGTGTAATTGTGGCGGCGGAAGGTGCGACCTTCGAGGATGTGGCCCACTTCTCCGCCGGCGTTGCGCCCGGCGACGGAATCTTCACCACCTGGAGTTATCGCGCTGGCGCGGGACGAGCCGAGGCCTTCCTGCTGAACCCACAGCCGGTCCCGGCGCGCACTGCACACGAATGGGGAGTGGTTGCCGAAGTTGTTCCAAACGGTAAGGCGCTCAGCCGGGCGCGCGAACTCGCCGACTTGTACCTCAAAGCGCCGGAAGTGACGCGCCGCAACACGCGCATCCACTTTATTCAACCGTTGAAGGAGCGCATTGTGCGTGAAGTCGGCTACGGATTGTCGCTCGAAGGGGCATCGTCTGCCGCTCTCGTCAGGTCGCTCAAAGCCAAGAGTGAACCCGAAGCGAGCAAAGCAAAATCCGCCTGAAGCGGCGTGCACAATCGAAGCTGAGTGTTGATATGCTCAGTTCCGTGCTCACAACTTGGGCTCCTTTCACGGAACGGAGCAAGGGTTGGTTCATGTCTGATCTGTTCGGCCTTCTAACCCCGCGATATGTCTCGCTCAGTTTCGGAATGGTCTTGATTGTGCTAGCGGTGGTCTATACGTGACTATGCTCTTGGCCGGGATTGCCCTGATTGTTATAGGCGCGGTCTATATTTCCATGGGCAAAGCGTACGCTCGCTTTCGCGGTTGGGTCTATCGTGCCGACGACCCGAAAGGATATTGGCTTGCGGTCGCATCGTATCTTGTCGGCGGTGCTGTCCTCATTGCGTACGCTTTATATTTACATGGGAACTTCTCAAACTGAGGCGGGTGGCGCTCTCTTACTTTACTACACCGAAATTCCGTTAGGCCGCGCCTCGACTTTGCGGGTGCCGCAGTCTTCGTTTTCCAGAAGGCTGCGGGTTTAGATTAAGCCGCTGCAAAATTTCTACGCGATTTCGCTCGTCGTGGGCCGCACTCGTGCCGAACCCTCGGGCGCGGCACCGGTGTTTAGTCCACGCACGACTGAAACCCGCGGGGGTGCCGAATCGGGTTTTGACTCACTACTGTCTTAATCCGACGCTACCATTCGCGAATGACGCTCTCATCCAACGCTATCCAAGGGCCGCGCCTCGACTTTGCAGGTACCATAGTCTTCGCTTTCCAGATGGCCGCGGGGTTAGATTGAGCCTCGCGCATTTAGACCCCGCGCTGGCAAAACTTTCCGTCTATCCTCGCTCTGATCCAACCCTATCCAAGCCCGCGCAACTTCTTCAGCCGTTTGATAATTTCCTTCGCCGTGGCATTCGCAGCGCCCACATCTGTTTTCCGCCCGTCGCGAGTAAACTCAAAAAGTTCAGTGCCTCTCGCGTCAAACACCTTCGTCACCGACGCCGAAGGTCCCGCAGCGCCATATGGAGTGAAGCCACCAGTCCCGTACGCAACTCGGTAGTCGTAGTTTTCGTTCGCAATCGTAACCTTGATATGGTTGTTCGCGCCGTGTTCCTGCAGTTTGGAAATCAGCAGCCCGCGGTCCAAATCCTTAGCGTCAACTCTTACCCTCCACGTTTGCTGCCCCATCGCGAACGGCGCGAACGCGCAGCTAAAAATCAGCGCCACCAATAAACATCGCAGAAACTTCATCGCTTTCCCTCCCTCCCAAAACTCTACCACGCCTAACCTTCGGTATGACCACCAGCACTAGCCGTATCAGCGCTTCAGTAATCAACACGGGTCGGTCGCACAAGTTTCGTCCGTAACTTGAATTGAGGTCAGGTGGCGAACCAAGTAGCGGCCTAGTCTTGTGGTACTTCCCGCCAATCGACCCCAAAAAAAAACTCGTTGACCGCCACCAAACGGAGTGATAGTTTTCCGCCGCATCCGGTTGCAGGAGATTGCAAATGACAGTTCGTAGCCGAACCAAGCAAGTACTTGCAATGCTTCTTCCAGCGGGCCTTCTGGGAATTTCTGCAGCACTCGCCACCATACAAGCGGTAGCCTCGCCGGTCGATCCAGGCCCCAAACGCATCTCGAACGTCGCCGACCGCTTGCGCGAAATCCGAGCCGGCGTGTCTGAGCTCGACGCTCGGGACTCAAAGACCGATGATTCTTACACAGCTCTCCTCTCGGAATGGCCGAATTTCCGCGTCGGCTGGGGCAACGGCGGATGGGGCTGGCGCAATGGCGGCTGGCATAACGGCGGTTGGCGCAACGGCGGCTGGGGCAACGGCGGCTGGGGCAACGGCGGCGGCCCGTGGCACAACTGGCACAATTTCTGGCATAACTGGTAGTTTCCCAGAATACTCCGGGGCGAGACATGCCAACATCATGCGACGTGGCTCCGCTGATCCAGACAGTTGTCCTTCAGCCGACGCCCTTCTGCAACATTAATTGCCGCTATTGCTATCTGCCTCAACGTGACGCCACAACCGTCATGCCATTAGAGACGGTCATCGCACTGTTTGAAAAGATTTTTGCCTCCGGCTGGTCCAGCCCGTGTCTAACCATAATCTGGCATGCCGGCGAACCGCTCGTACTCCCCATCTCTTACTATAAAGCCGCTTTCGAAGCGATTGAAGCTCGCCGCCCTCCATCCATCCAATTGCGACATTGCGTTCAAACAAACGGAATGCTACTCACCCAGGATTGGTGTGACTTCATCAAGAAATGGCACATTGGCGTGGGTGTCAGTATCGACGGGCCGCGCCATCTCCACGACGCAAACCGTGTGACCCGCGCCGGAAAAGGCACCTTCGATCGCACCCTCGATGGCATTCGCCTGTTGCGCCGGGAAAACGTTCCATTCCACGTGATCACCGTGCTTTCCGAAAAAAGTATGCATGCACCCGAAGAGATGCTCGATTTCTACATTTCCGAAGGCATCGATGACGTCTGCTTTAATGTGGAAGAGTCCGAGGGCATCCACATCTCGGGTTTGCTTTCCAGCAGCAACCCAGCCGATAGCTTCCGCCACTTTCTGGACCGTTTCTGGACCTTGTCGCGGCAGAGTTCGCAGATTCAGTTCATCCGCGAGATCGACGGCATGATCACTCGGATTTTCCGTCCGGAATGCGCATCTCCCGATAACGCGCAAGTCGAGCCGTTTGGTATGGTCAACGTCGATTGCCACGGCAACGTCTCCAGCTTTTCGCCTGAGCTGCTCGGTTACAAAAACGCGAAGTACAACGATTTTATTGTGGGCAATATTCTGTCAGATTCGCTCGAAGACATGCTACGCAGCGCGTCGATGTTGGCCATGAAGCAAGATATTGCCGCGGGCGTCGAAGCCTGCCGTAAGGAATGCGATTACTTTTCCGTGTGCGGTGGCGGCTCGCCAGTAAACAAGCTAACCGAAAACGGCAGCTTTGAGAGCAGCCGCACGGTTTTTTGCAGCCTGGTTCAAATCGTCCCCACCGACCTAATCCTGAATGCGCTGGATCGCCTGGAGGGAGACATCGACACCGTAGTTGCTCTTGGCGCGCGCCTTTCGAGTCCAGCCGCAGCAGACAAGTTCCAGGGCGCTCGTTGATCGCAACGAACGCCGCATAGCGCACGCCGAAGTTCGTATCAGCGACTCGTACTTGATGTTGGTACCAGATATTAGCACCAGATATTCCGTATGTTGGAACACATCCGTTTCAGAGAGAGGTAGGCGATGACAAAGTTGATGGAAAAGTTGACGGCAAAGTCGATGGCAAAATCAATGTTTGCGGTCCTGTTTAGCGTCTGCTTATTTGGTCCTTCAGCCTGGGCTCAAGTAAGTTCGCGCGCACAAGGAAAAAGTCAATCAGCTCCGTCAGCGCAGGAAGGTCCACCTCCCGCCGGTTCCGCTGAGCCAACGCAACCGGAAGAAGCCGCTCCGAGCACTGCGCCAATTCTATACATCTCCAGCGTTGAGGCGATCAGCAGCGCGCACGGACCAACGCTTCACATCATACGAGTCCGCGGAATCGCCAGCACCGAAGGCTGGGAGTCCGCCGAATTAGTTCCGCTCACCAAAGGAACCCCGCCTGATGGAATGTTGGATCTGGCATTTATCGCCCAAGCCCCTTCGGACGAAACCGCCCCGTCAAAGAGCCCGGTCATCGAAGCTGTTTTCACGCTCGAACCCGGGCACCCGTACAAAGGCGTACGCGTACACAGCGCCACCAATCGCGTCACGCTGAAGTCGCTACCCGGCTATGCCGAAGCGCCGCCCCCGCCGGACGATTGCACCGACTGCGTCGGCAAATACTTCGTCGGCAAGGGCGAAACTCCGCCGGCAGGAGCCAGCTCGGGCAATGTAGTTCGCGAAGAAAATCTGCCAAAAATGTTGCACGTGGTAAAGCCAACTGACGGAATCGGCAAGCTCGATTCCGACCCGAACCGCCTGACAATCGTGCTAGGAGAAGACGGCCGAATCGTAATCGCAGTCTGGGACTAGCGCTCGCAGGCTTAGGCGTTTTTATCGAGGCACGCCAAAATGAACGCTAAAAAAATAATAATCGCTGGGCTAGTCCTTAGCGTGGCGATCTGCGGACGAATGCTGGCTGCGCAGGATGCACAAGCCCCTGTCGTGAACATCGATCCGAGCCAGCATGGCAACCTTGCTTCAGCGCAAGGCGATATCGTCGACGCCTACCAGAGAATCGAAATGGCCCAGCATGACAACCACGGCGAGCTGGGTGGTCACGCTCAAAAGGCCAAGGATTTTTTGTCGCAGGCAGACGCCGAGCTTCGTGCGGCCGCGGATTTTGCTGACGGCGGTGCGCAACCGCCGCAGGAACAAGGCCCCGACAACGCCTCAGGAAACTGGACGATCTACGCGCAAAATATCGACCAGCCCGGAGGCTCCACAAAATACGTCCAGATCCAGCAATTTGGCTCGCAGCTTAAAGGTCATTTCAAAGGCCCAAATCAGTCCGGTGGTATCGAAGGCTTTGTGAATGTCCATCACATCGAATTCACCACCAAAACTCACGACATGCTGACGTTCCGAGGCCAAATCCAGGGCGACACAATGTCAGGTCTCTACGGTTCCCACGGCCAGCACGCCCCCTGGAACGCAGTCCGCTCGGATTAAACATTTCCCAGCCTGTGCAGAAGAGCTTTATGTTTTGATTCACTTGTGCTTTGGTGTCCTAGCCTCGCACGGGCCGAGCAAACTGAGTAGTGAACTAGTAGTGCGCACTTTACTCGCAAATTACCGGTGCGCCCCCGATCCACCGTTCATACCACGGGCTTAGATACGAGCTGGCCAGACACAGTGACTTGGCATCCCGGGCTATTCGTGGGATACGGCGGGTGGCAAACTCTTCCGTGCGGCACCGGTGTTCAGGCCATGCATCGGTGAAACTCGCGACGATGCCGAATCTTTTCTGCCGCAGTTGCAGAAAAGTCCGGGCCGCCCAAGTCGACGGTTAGTCGAGCTTGGGGAAGAGGCCACGAAGTCGCCGGAACAGGTTCGGGTCTTTTGCTTTTGAATTTAATCTCACAGACATATCGATGCTCGCGACGGCACGTCTAGTGGATATCCACTTCGCGGAACCCCAAGCCTTTTAACATTCCTGAGATTGTGGTTCGCCCGTTGTCGGATGCGATTTTCAGGATGCCGTCTTGCACCGCGGCTTGCTGAAGTTCGCGTTCAGCTTCTTCGCGGACTTCGCTTTCGAGGTTGGGGTCCGGCGAAGAAAAAAGGCCGGTGTCGCGAGAATATACTTTCGTCTTTGCATTATCGATTCGCGTGCTCAACACTTCCGCGGCTGGCAGGTGAATCGACACTTTCTGCCCTTGTATTATCACGTCGCTCGACTGCAAATTCGCCAGATTGATCCCTGCCACTACTTCTCCATGCACCACCAGGAGTAAGCGATCGCCCGCCAGGAATTTCGGTAGATAAGCATTCGCGTGTTCGCCGGAAATAATCTTGTCCATTGTATAGTTCACGGTCTCCAGCCGTTGGAGTTGCTGAATTTGATGTACCACCGTCGGCTGATTCACGTTGAACAGCGTTCGTCCGCTACCCAAAAGCCCCATCAGGTGCAGTATCCCTAGCCCGGTGGACAGCCACACCACCGCGCCCAGTAAAAGCACAGCCAAAAATGCCCCGACGATCGCGCTCGGAATCCAGCGATACCTACGCCGCGAATTCCCCGGCGTTTCCCCAAGCCCCGTTTCGTGAAGCCCCGTTTCGTTGGCGCGATGTGGTGTGTCACTCGTCATCTGTTTGCTCAAGTGCCTGCTCCGCGCAGATGTTACCCGCATGCCGTTTACGCAGTCAATCGAAGGCATTGATCAGGGATTACCGTTAATCTGCCTGGCCGATTGGAGGTCGTTGCCGACGATACTCTCTTAGATACTATGAACGTAGAGGGCAAACGAAGTATGGGTCCCGAAACAACCGCTACGAGTCAGGGTGTTCGCGCCAAATTGGCGACCCTGCTTTTCTTGATCGCGTTGTTACTTGGAAACGGTGCGTTGATAGGAGGCTTGGATGCGGAAGGGGGTATTCTCGCTGCCGGTTTTTTCGCGGTTGCCTGCGTACTTTGGTGGGTATCGTACTGGATAAGCCGCTCAGCAAACGGTAAGGGCATGACGCTTGGCATCGTGGCTCTAGGACTGTGGATTCTCGGCGTAGCTGGCGCGCTCGCTGCTGCTTTCCACCATTACATTGGTGACCATTTTTTCTGGGTCTCTGCAGCGATCCTTGCTGTTTTAATCGCAGCCATCGCTATCCGTGAAGCGTCATCCGACGTTCGCAAAATCCCGCCAACTCCCGGCTAAATCGGATGACCGAATGAGTGCGCTGATTTATTCGTTCGACTACGATGGGCCGGGCGGACACGCTTCCGGCGGGTGGCAAACCCTTCCGCGCGGCACCGGTGATTAGTTCAATCATGATTGAAACCCGCGGGGGTGGCGGGTGGCAAACCCTTCCGCGCGGCACCGGTGATTAGTTCAATCATGATTGAAACCCGCGGGGGTGCCGAATCTTTTCTGTGGTTCGTACAGAAAAGGTTCGGGTTTAGCTCTCACGACTGCAACGCTTTCGCTGGAATACCCCCCATTCCCAAAATGGAACTACCGCGCAAAAATAATTCACGCACACAGCCTCCGACTCCTTGAAATCGCTCAAAAACCGTGCTACAAAAAGCTTCACCCAAAATATCCTAATAATGTTTTTGTGCCCCGACAAACGGGCCGCAGCGGAGCCGCGTTTACCCGCCGTGGCGGGTCGCGAGTTTACCCGCCCGTGGCGGGCGAAGGGCAATCCGCTTCGGCCGCTGGCGGGACTAACCAGTTGCCCCCTTGGCTGTCGGTTGACAGGAGGGCCTTCCGCCTTCCGCCTTCCGCCTTCCGCCTTCCGCCTTCCGCCTTCCGCCTTTCGCCTCAGCATGACCGCCCACTCGACTATTTGCTCGCAAATTGCCGCTGTACCCTATGCTCCGTTCATACTACGGGCTTCGATACGAAGTGGCCGGACAATTCCAATTGGCATCCCGGGTTGTTCGTGGGATACGCGCCCCCCTGCATACCGATGATGACCGCGCTTCCCCCGTCGGCATAGATGTGTGTTAACTGATCGAAAATCATCGTGAATGGAGGAGCTGCAACCGGTGCATACGTGTACGTTGCAAGAACTCCTCCCACAGTGCTGTCCACAAGCATTACTGGTTCCTGCGCTTGGGTTAATGCTTCGCTGGTGTTGCAATTCATGTTAACTTCCTCAATCACCAGAGTTTTTCCGGCGGGCACGTTGATCGTAAAAAGTGGGAAAGCGGAAGCCTGACCCAAGGCAGCTTGGAATGGTTGCAGCGCGGGATTATCGGCGGCTTGCGTGACCAACGGCGTGGCCGCTCCGTTGGCCACCGGATTTTGAACGGCCACCGGCGGTAAACTGGTTACTTTCACGCTCGGCGTGCCCAGAATGGTTGCGCCGACGTCGCCTTTCACCGGAAGCGGAGTATTCGTCACATCTACCGGCGTGGGCGCCACCCCGTTCGCGGTTTTCTGTGGAAATAGCGACAAGATAAAGCCCAGAGCGCCAAATCCAAGCGTTGCCGCAAATAACTTTGCCATTCCTTTCATTTTTTCTCCTTTTTCCGGCCACGTCGTGACCGTATGTCGCACGGTGCGAATATTGCCGCTTTCTGTCCTTGGACGCAATGGCCGGAGGGTGATTTGGAGGTGAAACACTATCTACGTATAACCTTAACAATCCATGTATCTTCTAGCCGCGTTCCGGCAATGCCGCAGCGTTATTCCGACAAGATTATTCGCCTGAATGCCTTGCGCGGGAAAGCTCCAATAGCTAGCCTAGGCGCGGAGGCAGTCCGATGGAAGCTGGCGGCGTCCAAAGTTTTCGCGCGGCATTCGCGAAGATCAAAGCGAGCTTTGATCAGGAAAACGACGCGCAAAACGATGCACGAAACATCCGCGATCTCATTTGCAAGCAGGGATTCTACAATCGCTGTTCCGTGCTGAAGCTCCAAAAAGCCTCTTGGACCAACGATCGAATGGATCGGGTACAAAACAAGACCGGAATATTTTTCTCAGTATGGATTGACGAAAGCGCCGCCAGCAAGAGTCATGCGAACTACAACATTCATGCTTTGAAGCTCAGGCGTCTGAAAGGCTATTCGATCGCCAGTCGAGACTTCGCCAACGATTTCAGAGACGCCTTCGCATCCATGCGCGACGCCTGGCCAAACGTGAGCGTGGACTTCGGCCCACTAACTCTGATGCAGGGATACATTCAGATTGCTCCGAAGAGTTTCGAACGGGACATACTTCGTTTGCTCGATCGTTTCAAACCCGTCAGTCACCTGATCGATCGCCTCTTAGATTCCCGCCGCAATTGAAACCAGCGCCGCGTAAGCGCGGGAACCAAAACCGAAAAGAGCCTTCGTCCATCGGTCCGTCCTTCTTTCTTTTTTTCGTTCATCCTTGTGGGTCGCGGCTTTAGCCGCGACATAAACGCCAGCTAGATCGCACTTCCTTTCGGCGGCACTTTCGCCGAGCCTTCGGCTCTTAAGTGTGAGGGGCGAGTGGCGAATCCTTCCGCGCGGCACCAGTGTTCAGTCCATGCACCATTGAGACTCGCGCGGGTGCCGATCGATAAGAACGAAGGCGGTGTCAATCTTTTCTGCCGTTTTTGCAGAAAGGTTCGGGCTTAGATTTCACTGCAGCAACACCTTCGCTTAGATCCTCCACCTCATTCCCAAAACGGAACTGCCTCGCAAAATCAATTCATGCACACAGCCTCCCACTCCTTGAAATCGCTCCAAAACCGTGCTACAAAAAGCTTCACCCAAAATATCCTAATAATATTTTTGTGCCCCGACAAACGGGGCCAGAGCGGAGTTGTGTGAATCCCAAAGGGATTCACCCTGAGCGCTTGCGAAGGGCGACCGCTCGCTTTTGCGGGCTTGCCAGCCGCGGTTGGCCCTGCTCGCCCGAGTGGGCGGTTGTGATCGAGGCGGATGGCTGGAAAGCAAAAGGAGGCTACGTGCCGACGGTTTGCGGAAGGGATGTCACGATGGCGCGGCACCAAAACCCCGCCAAAACTGAGCCAGTTGTCACTTCAAAATGTACAAGTGGGCGCCCACTTCTAACCGGCACAGCACCACAAACAGAATTCCGCGCAACTCATTCAAAACAAACGACAGAAAAATTTCTAACCGGCGCCAGAACACACGTTAGCATTTTCAGCTTTTCGCCATTCCCAACCCAAAATAGCGGCCAGTTGATACAGCTCCTCCACGCTCTCCCGGAACACAAATACGTCCCCTCCGCCCCATTTCTACCCGGTTCTGCACAAAATATAGAAAACGACGTAACTTCCACAAAACAAACGACGGAAGATTTTCTACCCGGGGCCACAACCACCTCCAGCCTTTCACCCGACAACGCACGTTTCGCAACACAAAATCCGACCCAGTTGATACAACGCCACCGCCATCCCGGGTCAGAGGCCCTACACCGCGCTCTTCCCTATCACCGTGTAATGGAAAACCCGCCGGTCGGAAAAACCGAGGCGCCGATAAAGCCCGATCGCAGTGTTGCTCAACCGCACATGCAAAAACGGAATCTCGCCGCGCCTGCGAATCTGCTGAATCAACTCCACCATCAACGCCGTCGCATAACCGCGCCCGCTGTGACTCGGGTGCGTGCACACCGCGCTAATCTCGGTGAACCCGGGCACATGCATACGCTCCCCGGCCAACGCCGCAAGCTGCCCTTCCTTTCTGACGCCGATATAGGTGCCCAGTTCATGCGTGCGCGTGCCAAACGGCCCCGGCTTCATCATCGTCGCCAGCTCCAACATCTCCGGCGAGTCGGCCGCCGTCATTGGAACGAAATCAGGCTCCCACGCCGGCAATTCGCAGTCCGCATAAATCATCTGCAGCAAAGAATCCTGCTCAACGATCTTGAACCCCGCGGCCTCGACGTCATCCCGATTCGCAGGCGCTTCAAGAAAAAGCCCCGCGCGATTTCCAACGGGCACAAGTTTCCCAAGCGACGCGTAAGCCTCCCGCGTAGGCTGCCCAAACCCGGCGAGCGGACCAACCTCCGGCACAAATTTTCTCGCCAGCTCAGAAACCTGCGCAAAGTGCGACTGGTTAGTCGTCAGCGCAGTCCATATCGGATTGTCCAGAGGATGCAGTCCCATTCCGCAAATTTACAGTCGCAGCGTCGCCCACGCCATCCGTTTCTCGCGCCCAAACTCCCCACACCTCTACCAATTTGGACGCGACCAATTTGGACGCAAAGTCCCGCGACGCTGGCCGATCAACTCTTACGGATGGCACTTAATTTCAATGCGAAGGCTTGGCGGACCGTCCGGCAGAGCGCCGACACTCTTAGGTTTGTCCACCACTTCAATGGCGTGCATCGGCTCCGGCTTCATCCAGTGAACACTCCACCGCCCCGCGTGAACGGGCTCCTCTTGGCTCGGATGGTCCGTAACGCTGCCGTCACCGCGATGGTAACGAATGTGCGGCGTCGCGCCGCCGGTATCCCAGTCCAGAAAGAAGCTCGGCCAGCGATGGTGATGCATCGGTATCGTCGACCCGGGAGGCGGAACACTGACTTCGAGAACGCGAACGAACTCGTTTTCAAAAATAACTTTGTGAGTGTCCGGCGCGGCTTGCACAGCATCGTAGCCGTCGGGAAAACTCGACTTGTCTTGCCCGTAGAGATAAAAGCATCCGGCAAACAGCGCCAGAAAACCTACGGTAACGCCGACGATCAGTTTTCGTTTACGAAGTTGGTGGGTAACGTTTGGCTCGCTCATGCGGCCAAATATAACCACACTTTGCCGGCGAGGAAGAACGCCAATTTAATACCCCCTCAGAAG
>Ga0209624_10002512_pt1 | contig 13511 bp, 9 predicted proteins | sample JacPinW_OM2H0_O1_FD_188565 | JGI IMG/M metagenome (GOLD analysis project Ga0209624, IMG submission 188565) | Forest soil microbial communities from Algoma, Ontario, Canada - Jack Pine, Ontario site 1_JW_OM2H0_O1 (SPAdes) (version 2) | ecosystem: Environmental > Terrestrial > Soil > Boreal...
TCGATGCACTTTCAGGCACTTAGCTGCAACGGCCGTCTGCCCAGAAGTTGAAAAATCAGATACTTGGCCTCGACAGACGGCGCTCATAATGCCGGGGTCGAGGGTTCGAGTCCCTCCCTTTCCACCAATACTTTCAGCAGCTTCCAGACTACCCGACGATTCTCAGCACAGTTCCCTCGGGAGATTGCCCAAGAAGATCGTGGCGATCCTCGAGATTCACGCCGACAGCTCTGAGTCGCCGCCCAAACGTTTGCTCGGCGCTTCAGTGCCGCCTCGATCTCCGACTTCACGGCGCTCATGGATGCTTTCGGCTTTACTGAGATGTCATCGCTGACACCGACAACACCGAGGAGCGAGCGAACTGCGTCCTTCGCGGCTGGTAGTCCCATTCAACCTCACCGGACAGGGTAATCCAGCCGTTCTCGCCCCTGATCCTTGGGCAACCAGGACGTCCATTCCAAAATGCTCTGGGCCGAACGTGCGATGTCTCCATCAGTGCGTTTGCTGAGTCCCACGGAGGGTTCCCACGTAAGTTCCGCGATGATGTCCTGCTTGAGCTGTGCATCCGTCTTCATAGACATCGTCTCTGCCTCCAATAAAACGGAGCAGGTCGTGGGGCACACCTGCACTTCAGTCTGTTCGTCAGCGTACCCAGGACATGAGTTATAGCCGCGGCGCGTACTGTGCCCTATTCGCGTGGCCGTCACCGCGGCCCCTCCATCTCAATCCCACGTACGCCACCGCACTGAATCCTTTCAGCATCGCGGTTAGCCTAGCAATTAGGTGCCGGTGCCAGGTGGGCACGCGGCGTCTCCTATCTAAGTTTGGAATCGCGCAATGCAGGCAAGGATTAACCCATGAGTTACCAGAGCATTAACCCTTTCGACGGCAAGACACTCAAGACCTTTGAGACGTTGTCAAACAGTCAACTCGAGACCAAGCTTGCCAGTGCGGCCAGCTGCTTCAAGACCTGGAAGCACAAGAGCTACAAGGAGCGCGCGGTCATTGTGGCCAAGGCAGCCGAGCTCATGAAGGCCCATGTCGATGAGTTCGCCAGGCTCGCGACGCTCGAGATGGGCAAGCGCATTGATGAAGCGCGTGGCGAGGTGAACTTTAGCAGCGAAATTCTGGATTACTACGCCAAGAATGCAGAAAAGTTCCTGGCGCCGGAGAAGCTGCACCCGACGCACGGTGAAGCCCACATGGAAAGCAGCCCCATCGGGGTCATCTTCTGTGTGGAGCCGTGGAATTTCCCATTTTACCAGTTGGCCCGCGTGGCGGGTCCGCACCTCATGGCCGGCAATACGCTGGTCGTCAAGCATTCCAGCAACGTGCCGCAATGCGCCGTTGCCTTTGAGAAGTTGTGGATCGACGCTGGTGCGCCCGCTGGTCTGTACACCAACCTGTTCATTTCCCACGAGCAATCCGATCGCGTCATAGAGGACCCGCGCATCAAGGGCGTGGCACTGACGGGCAGCGTCGAGGCGGGCAGGAGCGTTGCTGCACGGGCGGGCAAGATCCTCAAGCCGTCGTCCATGGAGCTGGGCGGAAGCGATGCCTTCATTGTGCTTGACGATGCGGATCTCGAGAAGACCATTCCGTGGGCCGTCTGGGGCCGAATGTACAACCAGGGTCAGACCTGCTGCGCCTCCAAGCGCTTTATCGTGCAGGAGTCGATCGCCGACAAGTTTCTGGAGAAATTCCAGGCCGCGCTCGCGCAGCAGACGCCCGGCGACCCGATGGATGAGAAGACGACCAAGGGCCCGATGTCACAAGAAGCTGCGCTGGTCGATCTGCTGAAGCAGATCGACGGCGCGGTGGCGCACGGCGCCAAGGTGCTGATGGGGGGCAAGCGCATTGACAGGCCGGGGTCGTTCATGGAAACGACCATCCTGGCTGACGTCAAGCCGAACAATCCCGCCTTCCGAGCCGAATTCTTCGGCCCCGTGGCGATGTTCTTCCGAGTCAAGGATGAGGACGCAGCCGTGGCACTCGCGAATGACTCGGACTTCGGCCTGGGTGGGTCAGTCTTCACCAGGGATATCGCGCGCGGCAAGCGGGTGGCCAGCCGGGTCGACACAGGCATGATGTTTATCAACAACATTGACTGGTCGGATGCCGAGCTGCCGTTTGGCGGTGTGAAGAACTCCGGCTACGGTCGCGAACTGGGTGATATGGGAATCCAGGAGTTCGTCAACAAGAAGCTGGTGAGAACCGCGGTCATGGATGCGCCGGTCTAAGGGGCGACCATGACCTTCCACCGGCCCGTTGAAACTATTGGGTTCGTTGTTAATGGGGCCGCCGCCATTGCCATCGAAGCGAGTTTGCCCATCGCGGTGGTGGGTATTGACTGGACAGTGCGGCTTGTTGACAAGGAGAGCCGCGTAATTGATGTAGATCTGACTCTGAACGAGCTGCCGCTGAAAATCAGCGGGGATGCAGATAGCTACGATCATCACCAGGTCAACGAGGACTTCAGCCAGGCCGGTGATCTGTACCGTCTGATGAGCGTCGATCAGAAATCCCAGCTGATCGGGAACCTGGCGAGCGGGCTGAAATCGGTGCCGCGCATCATCCAGGAGCGTCAGCTGGGGCACTCTTACAAGGCGGATCCGGACTACGGCGCTCGTGTGGCGAGCGGTTTGGGCATTGCTGTCCAAGCGATCGTTGGCCAGGCCGCCTAATGTACGTCAACGTTGCAGTGCTCAAGGAGACCCAGCCTCACGAGCGGCGCGTCGCCCTAGTGCCTTCGGTGGTGCCGAAGCTGGTCAAGCTGGGCGCCAGGATCCACATGCAGTCGGGGGCGGGCACGGCCCTCAGGCTGGCCGACAGTGCGTTCCAAGACGTTGCATTTATGGATGATCGAAAGGCCCTGGTGAGCGAGGCCGATGTGGTGCTGGCTGTGCAACCGCCAGCGCTCGAGGTCATTGACGCCATGAAGGCGGGTGCGATTCTGATGTCCTTCATCTACGCCCAAAAGGAATCCGCTTTGGTGCAACGGCTTTTGGAACGGAAGATCACCTGCTTCGCGATGGAACGGGTGCCGCGTATTTCCCGCGCGCAATCGATGGATGCGCTCTCAAGCCAATCCGCCCTGGCCGGTTACTACGCTGTGCAGCTCGGCGCGACTCATCTGGCCCGTGTACTGGCGAAGATTACGACGGCCGCGGGCTCGATTGGACCGGCCAGGGTGCTGGTCATGGGACTCGGTGTGGCAGGTCTCGAGGCGATCGCGACCGCGCATCGGCTGGGAGCGGTAGTCGAGGGTTATGACGTTCGACCGGAGACCGAGGAGCAGGCGTTGTCATTGGGCGCCAAGTTCGTGGCAACCGGCGTCGACGCACGCGGCAAGGGCGGATACGCACGCGAGCTGAGTGCGGACGAGAAGATCAAGGTGGCAGCCGTCCTAACGCGGCACATCCAGCAGGCCGACCTCATCATTACGACGGCGGCCATCCCGGGGCGGCCTTCGCCGAAGCTCATCAGCCGTGCGCAGGTAGCGGGCATGAAGTCGGGCGCGGTAATTGTGGATCTCTCCGCCGAAGGCGGGGGTAACTGCGCTGACACCAGGCCGGGCGAGACGACGGTGGTCGGTCTGGTCACCATCGTTGCGCCCTTGAATGTGCCCTCGCTGCTGGGCGAGGACGCCAGCGAGCTGTACGCAAAGAATCAGTACAACCTGCTGGCTCTGATGATGAAGGCCAACGTCATCGAGATCGACTGGGACGATGAGATTCTCGCCAATACCGTGCTGACTCATGCCGGTGAGCTCAAGGTGCCAGATGCCGTGCACGGCGCCCGGAAATCGTCCCCGGGCTCGGTCAATGCACCTACACCTGCCACGAAAGTGGCATGAATCAGCAGGCAGGAGTTGTCGATGACTTTTCAGATTGCAATTGACGGGTTCGTAGCCCTGTACATCTTCATGCTCGCCGGCTTTGCCGGATGGGTGATCATTGGCCGCGTACCGGCCATCCTGCACACGCCCCTGATGTCTGGCTCCAACTTTGTGCACGGCATCGTGGTGGTCGGTGGCCTGTATGCGCTCCTCAATGCGAGCAACGGCTTGGAACAGTGGATCGGGTTCTTCGCCGTCCTGCTGGGTGCCGGCAATGCCGCGGGCGGCTATGCCGTGACTGATCGCATGCTGGCGATGTTTCAAACCAGCGAGCGCACCCCCGCGCACTTCAAGGCCGGTCACGCCCGCACGGGTCACGTCAAAGCCCGCCCCACCAGGCAGGCCTAGGGAACGCACATGCTGACCTTCGTTCCGCGATTGGTCATCGACGCCGCGGACCTCATGGTCGCACTGCTCTTCATGTACGGACTGTGGCGCATGTCTTCGCCCGTGACCGCGCCGTCCGGAATCCGCGTCGCCGGATTGGGCATGCTGGTCGCCGTATTCGCCAGCTTCCTCTACCTGTTCGGCGTCAGCGCGGCAGCCAAGCCGCACCTGGCGATCAACATCGGGCTCGCAGTTATTGCGTTGGTAGTGGGCGGCGGCGTTGCCTGGTGGAGTGGCCGGAGGGTGGCAATGACATCGATGCCGCAGATGGTCGCGCTGTACAACGGTATGGGCGGCGGCGCTGCGGGCGCGATCGCTGCGGTGGAGCTGTTCGGCAACAAAGCACACAGTGCAACGCAGCTGGTGGTCACTCTGGTTGGCGCCCTGATCGGCGCGGTGTCTCTGTCCGGATCCCTGATCGCCTGGTCGAAACTCGATGGGGTCATCAAGCAGCCGCTGCGGGCGAGAGGCCAGAAGATCTTCAACGCGGCGATCATGGTCGCGACGCTCGCCGTGGGCGCATACCTGGTATTTGCGGCGCAGGGTGCTGCACAACCCTGGATGAGCACACCGCATCTGATCGAACTGTACTTTGGTCTGGCGCTGCTCTTCGGTGTCCTGATGACGCTACCGATCGGCGGCGCAGACATGCCGGTCGTGATCTCAATCTACAACGCCTTCACGGGTCTGGCCGTTGGTCTCGAAGGGTTCGTGCTGCAGAACCCCGCCCTGATGATTGCCGGCATGGTCGTCGGCGCCGCGGGACTGCTATTGACGCTGCTGATGGCGAAAGCCATGAACCGCTCTGTCAGCAATGTGTTGTTCACGAACTTTGGTGCGGTACCCAGGCACAAGCAGGGTGCCATCAAGGGGGCCCTGAAGCCAACCGCACCGGGCGATGCCGGCATCGCCATGCGCTACTCGAGTTCCGTGATCATCGTGCCCGGCTATGGCCTGGCCGTGGCACAGGGTCAGGGGAAGCTGTTTGAATTCGTCAAGCTGCTGCAGGCGGGTGGCGTGAGCGTGAAGTTTGCAGTTCATCCGGTCGCGGGCCGCATGCCCGGGCAAATGGACGTCCTGCTGGCTGAAGCGGGCGTGCCCTACGACATGATCTTCCAGCTCGAAGACATCAACAATGACTTCGCCAGTACTGATATCGCCCTGGTCATCGGCGCCAATGACGTCGTGAATCCGGCCGCACGCACTGACAAATCATCGCCGATCTTTGGCATGCCGATCCTCAACGCCGATCAGGCCAAGCGGGTGTTTGTGGTCAAGCGAGGCGAGGGTAAAGGCTACGCAGGCATTGTCAACGCACTCTTCTACGCGGACAACTGCAACATGGTTTATGGCGATGCCCAGGCCGTATTGATCGGCATGATCGAAGCAGTTCGAGGATTGGGCCTGCCGGCAGCGGCCTAAGTTCTATTCAAAACAGGAATGCCAAATGTCCAGCAAGATGAAGGCCGCCGTAGTGGAGCAGTTCTAAACCTCTAAGTTGGCTTGCGGGAGATTTGCGGGAGTCAGTTGTGCTTCGTGGTGCCAAATTACAACGGGCGCCCCTTGGCAAGTTGTTGAATCTACACGTTACCTTGAGCCAACTGATGCGCTCATAATGCCGGGGTCGAGGGCTCGAGTCCCTCCCTTTCCACCAATTATCTCAGACACTTGCGAAGCACCTCCCGCACGAACAATCGAGAGGCGGGAGATTTGCGGCGATCGAACGCCACGCCCGGCATTCCGATCCTGATCTCCGCTACATCGCGCCCGCTCGCTTAGAGCTGTGTTAGCGTCACCAGGCCTGCAGTCCGCTAAGGCCTGCGCGAACGTGGGAAGACGGGGCCTCCCTAATAATTAGAAGCCGGGAGACGGCAATGAAATGCTACTGGGCTATCGCGGTCTTGCTGCTGGCGGGTACGTTGTCCGTGCCGACCCGAGCCGATGACAAAACGCAGGGAGTCGGAACGATAGGCACGGGAACGTTTTCGTGCGCAAAGTTCAGCAAGTACGACAGTGCGCCAAACAGCTCCGGACAAATGAACCTGATAGTGCAATGGGCCTGGGGCTTTATCAGCGCGTATAACACCCGAGCGGCGTTCTCGCCAACGTTTCAGGAGGCCGAGGCGCCAAACCCCATTTCTCCACCGGATGCAAACTCGATCCTGCTGTTCATCCGGAAACATTGTGACAAGAACCCTCAGAGCAATGTGACTAACGCCACGCTCGATCTGATAGGCATCTTGGGCGGCATCGTTTCGAGCTCTATCACCTTCCCGCAGAATTAGCCGAGGCGGCGTCATCGCCGAGGACCTGTACGTGCGCGGTCATCCGCGAAGACCGCGGAAAACTCAGAGCGGCGGGGCTCACCCCGCCGCTCTTTAATCCGATGACCCGCAGCGCGCCCGATACTGACGCCCGCCGCGCGTCACCGCCGCTCAACCAGGCGCGCAGTTACTTCTTAGGTGCGGCGGCCGCGAGCTCGTTTACCTTGACCATGGCTTTGGCGGCTGCGGCCTTGGCGCAATCCGTATCGTTCTGGCTGGAATTCGGATACTGGCGACTGAGCTCTTTGCAGGCTGCCGCAGCGGCGTCGTTGATGCGCTTTTGCATCTCCATAAAACCGGCGTGCGATGACAGGTCCAGGTCCTTCGCATTCACCCCATAGCTCAGCGAGACGTCCACAATGGGTATGCCGCTCGCAGTTTTACCGACAGTCTTGCTCACTACCCGCGAAGCTTGGACCGTCACTTCCCCCATGTCATCGGCGACGACAAGAGTGCTAACCGAACTGACCGCGAGCAATCCGATCGCGCCTCTAATCAGTGTCCTCGTCATGATTCGTTCCTCCACTTTTAATTATGAGTTTGCCGTGAGGTTGTTATTAGCTGCGAACCGTAGGACTCAAAGCCCAAGTCCCTCAAGGGCCACAGGCCGGGCCGAGCTACAGACCAACCGTCGTTAAGAATGCTCCCCTTCGGGCGAATCGTCGAGAGCCCATGCAGCGGCAAGATCCGGGACGGTTTCATACGGTCGCTCTCCGCATCCGGAGGGTCCACGGCGCTCGCCGTTGCGAGCGTAGTCGACGTGAGGTAGGGAGCTGACTGGCAGAGCATTCCTCTGCGGGGGGGGGAATTTGCAGGAATCAGTTGTGCTCAGGTGTGCTTCGTGGTGCTAAATTGCGACGGGCGCTCATTGGCAAGTTGTTGAATCTACATGTTACCTTGAACCAACTGACGCGCTCATCATGCCGGGGTCGATGGTTCGACGCGGGTCGAAATCCAGCGGTCGACGAGATCGAATCTCGCTACAGGAGCTATTGGTAGCCCGACGATCCAGGAAGGCTGAATTGCAGCCCATATCTTCCAGCCTGCCGCCGATCTGCTCTCCGTACAGATCGACGCTCGATCGTCCGACTGCTCTACGCGTGCTCTAAGCGCGAGCAGGTCCGCGCCGTGCCGCTTCGATGGCGGCGATGTCGATCTTTTTCATTTTCATCATCGCCTCGAACGCGCGCTTGGCGGCCGCACGGTCGGGATCGGTCGTTGCGTCGAGCAGCGTCCGCGGGGTGATCTGCCAGGACAAGCCCCATCTGTCCTTGCACCATCCGCAGGCGCTCTCGGTGCCGCCGTTGCTGATGATCGCGTTCCAGTAGCGGTCCGTCTCCGCCTGGTTGTCGGTGACGATCTGAAATGAGAAGGCTTCAGAGTGCCTGAACACCGGCCCGCCATTGAGGCCGAGGCAGGGCACTCCAAGTACCGTAAACTCGACTGTGAGCACCTGTCCCTGTTTGCCGCCCGGGTAGTCGTTCGGTGCGGGGTGGACCGCTGTCACGGTGCTGTCCGGGAAGGTCTGAGCGTAGAACCTGGCGGCATCCTCTGCTGTGCCGTCATACCAAAGACAAATCACGTTCCTGGGCATCGCCTGTCTCCGTTAATGCAGGGGTCGAGGGTTCGAGTCCCTCCCTTTCCACGAATAATTTCTACCATGTTCGGCCGGCGGGGACCATTCACGAAACCCTGGCCGCCCGATCTGATCCCAGTCGGCGTGCGATCTCGGCGACGGTGACACCGCGTCGGTTGACGATGCGAGCCTACTTCGCGTTAGGTCGCGAGTTGATCCGCTATGCGGCTCTCGAAGTGATGCCATTCGCAATGGGCACCGGGATCAGCTCTGTGAGCGGTCCCTCGTCGGCCACATCGTTGGCGACGTAAAGTCCACCGCGGTGTGACGCAAGAAAGCCAGAACCGCGTCGTCTCAGCCGAAGAACCCCCGGAGGATCCGGACCAGTCTTTCTGATTGGTGTCTCTGGCGCTGCGCCGTTGCACGCGTTGAGATCCTCGTGCTTCGCGAGCACAACGCCGCACGGGGAGCAACCCGACGGAATACTCGGGCCAACGGCGTTAATCGGCCCCTTCAACGGTAACGAGCGTGTGGCGTGTCACAGAATGATGCGGGGGGTTACCCGATTGCCGCCGGTACGTCTGCCACCGAACAGAGCCGCCTTGCTGCCAGGGAGATAGATGGCAATTCAACCAATTCGTTGGGGATAAGTGCTGCCCGATCCTTCCGGGGAGACCAGGTGTTCAATGACTGAAGCACGCGCGGGGCATGGCCAAAAACTCCTCCGCAAGGGGTTAGGTTAATGAATCGCCATGCGTCGATGAACCACGTCTACCGTCTGATCTGGAGCACGGTACGCAAAGTCTGGATCCCGGTGGCAGAAAACACACGCGGGCCGGGCAAGCGAGCCGCACGCAAGCTGCTCGCGGCCACGCTGTCACTGGGGGCAGCCTATGCGCACGCGGGTGGTCCTTCCGGCGGACAGATCATCGCCGGTACGGGCAACATCGCTCAGTCCGGCGCCATCACTACCATTACGCAGGGGAGCCCAAAGCTCTCGCTGACCTGGACAAGCTTCAACATCGCACCGCAAGAGACCGTGGACTTCATCCAGCCATCGGCCAGTGCGATTGCGGTCAACCGCATCTTCGACACCAATGGCACGCAGATCCTTGGGCACTTGAACGCCAACGGTCAGGTGTTTCTGATCAATCCGAACGGCATCCTGTTTGGGCCCGGCGCGCAGGTCAACGTCGGGGGCCTGGTGGCCGCAACGCTGAATCTGAATGCCCCCGGCTCCGATGCCGATGCCAAGGTATTCAGCGGCGACAGTACTGCGAGCGTCGTCAACGAGGGCACGATCAACGCTGACCCGGGCGGCTATGTGGTGCTGCTCGGTAGTCATGTCAGCAACCAGGGTGCAATCACCGCCCAGCTGGGCACTGTCGCTCTGGCAGCCGGCAGCGCCGCAACGCTCACGTTCAGCGACAACAGTCTTGTGCGTTTGCAGGTGGATCAGAGCGTTTGGCAAAGTCTTGCTGAAAACGGCGGCCTGATCCGGGCTGACGGCGGACAGGTCATCATGACAGCCGGCGCCAAAGATGCGCTGATCGCCAGCGTGGTCAACAACACGGGCGTGATCGAAGCGCGCACCGTGGAAAACCATGACGGCACCATCACCTTGCTGGGCGGCATGACGGCAGGCACCGTCAATGTCGGCGGCGCTCTCGATGCCTCTGCGCCGAACGGCGGCAACGGCGGCTTCATCGATACCTCTGCGACGCACGTCGAAGTGGCCGCGGGCGCCAAAGTCACGACCGCCGCGGTCATGGGGCGGTACGGGAGCTGGCTGATCGATCCGCAGGACTTCACCATCGCAGCCGCCGGCGGGGATATAACGGGGGCGGCGCTGTCGACCGAACTCGGCACGACCCCCGTGGTGGTGGAAAGCAGCGCCGGGCTTACGGCGGGACCGGGGAATGTGAATGTGAACGATGCAGTCGCGTGGAATGCGAACACCGCCTTGACGCTCACTGCCTCCAACAACGTCAATATCAACGCCAACATCACAGCTACGGGCAACACCGCCGGCCTCGTCATCAATCCTAATACCGCGAACGGTGCCGCAACGGCGAGCGGGACCGGAATCTACATTCTGCACAGCGGCGTGTCGATCACGTTGCCCGGAACGACGCCGAGCCTGTCTATCGCGGGCACGAACTACACCGTGATCAACACCCTCGGCTTGTCCGGCAGCGTGACCGGTACGGACTTGCAGGGAATCAACGTGCTCCTGTCCGGGGATTACGTGTTAGGCAGCAACATCAATGCCGCCGCGACTGCCGGCTGGCAGGCAGGCGCAGGCTTCACGCCAATCGGTACCCTCGGGACGCCCTTTACTGGAATCTTTGACGGGTTGGGTCACACGATCAGCAATCTTACGATCAGTCTGACGACGCCCAATGTTGGTCTGTTCGGTGCCACCGGGAGCGGTGCCACCATCCGCAACGTGGGCCTGGTTGGTGACAGTGTGACCGGTGGGGCGGGGACCGGCGGACTGGTCGGAAACAATGGGGCCGGCGTTGCCATCAGCGGCAGCTATACCACGGGTCCCGTGAACGGCGCTGCCGGGACCGGCGGCCTCGTCGGATCCAACACAACCGGCGCAATCAGCGACAGCTACTCGACGGGGAGCGTCAGCGGGGCTGCCGGCGCCGGCGGCTTGGTCGGGAGCAACACAAGCGGCGCAATCAGCGACAGCTACTCGACGGGGAGCGTTAGCGGCGCTGCTGGCACCGGCGGCTTGATCGGCAGCAGCACATCAGGAGCGATCACCGACAGCTACGCCACGGGCAGCATAAACGGCGCTGCCGGCACCGGCGGGCTGATTGGAAGCAGCACATCAGGGCCGATCAGCAACAGCTACGCCACGGGCAACGTGAACGGGGGTACCGGCGCGGGTGTCGGCGGTCTGATCGGGAGCAACACTTCAGGCACCGTAACCAATTCCTATGCTGCGGGAGGCGTCAGCGGAACCGGCGCCAGCGTCGGCGCGCTGCTCGGGAGTAGTGGCGTAGGCGTGGTTACCGATAGCTACTGGGACAAAACGACGTCGCTTGTGCAAATTTCAGCTGGCGGTGGCATTGGCATGACCACCGCCCAGATGATGACGCAAGCCAATTTTGTTTCGGCGACTGCAGCCAACAGCCCGGACAACCCGGCGTGGGACTTCGTCAACACGTGGGTGATGTATGACGGACTCACCTATCCTCTTTTGAGCAGTTTCATGACCCCGCTGACGGTGACAGCGAACAACATCATCAGGACGTACGGTCAGGCCACCCCGGCATTTGGCGTGAGCTATTCGGTCACGCCCAGCGCTAACCTGCTCGGCACAGTGAGCTACAGCGGCACTGCACAAACCGCGACCAATGTCGGCAGCTACGTCATCGCACCAGGTGGGCTGTACTCCAACCAGGGCGGATACATCATTAGCTACGCTAACGGCACGCTGACGATTGACCCGCTGGCGCTGACCGGCACGATTGCGACCGGTTCTTCGATCTATGGCTCGGCGCTTAATCCCGGGGCCGTGACCTTCACCAATCTGGTTGGATCTGACCAGCTGAGCGCCACGGTGGTGGTAAACACCGCTGGCAACACCAGCACCAGCGGACATCTTAACGCCGGCAGCTACACGGGTATCGAGAGCGTCAGCGGCCTCACGGGGGCCGATGCCGGTGATTACACCTTCGCCGGTGTGACGGGCAACTACACCGTCGGGCAGCTGGCGCTGAGCGGTACGATCGCGACCGGCTCTTCAGTCTACGGCGCTGCACTCGCTCCTGGAGCGGCGACGCTCAGTGGAGTGCTCAGCGGGGATCTGGTCAGCGCCGGTACCGTGGCGGTGAATACCGCCGGGCACACCAGCACCAGCGGACATCTTAACGCCGGCAGCTACACGGGTATCGAGAGCGTAAGCGGCCTCACGGGGGCTGATGCCGGTGATTACACCTTCGCCGGTGTGACGGGCAACTACACCGTCGGGCAGCTGGCGCTGAGCGGCACGATCGCGACCGGTTCTTCAGTCTACGGCGCCGCGCTCACCCCTGGAGCGGCGACGCTCAGTGGAGTGCTCAGCGGGGATCTGGTCAGCGCCGGTACGGTGGCGGTAAACACCACCGGCCACACCAGCACCAGCGGGCATCTTAACGCTGGCAGCTACACGGGTATCGAGAGCGTCAGCGGCCTCACGGGGGCCGATGCCGGTGATTACACCTTCGCCGGTGTGACGGGCAACTACACGGTCGGGCAGCTGGCGCTGAGCGGTACGATCGCGACCGGCTCTTCAGTCTACGGCGCCGCGCTCACCCCTGGAGCGGCAACGCTCAGTGGAGTGCTCAGCGGGGATCTGGTCAGCGCTGGTACCGTGGCGGTGAACACCACCGGCCACACCAGCACCAGCGGGCATCTTAACGCTGGCAGTTACACGGGCATCGAGAGCGTCAGCGGCCTCACGGGGGCTGATGCCGGTGATTACACCTTCGCCGGTGTGACGGGCAACTACACCGTCGGGCAGCTGGCGCTGAGCGGTACGATCGCGACCGGCTCTTCAGTCTACGGCGCTGCACTCGCTCCTGGAGCGGCGACGCTCAGTGGAGTGCTCAGCGGGGATCTGGTCAGCGCCGGTACCGTGGCGGTGAATACCGCCGGGCACACCAGCACCAGCGGACATCTTAACGCCGGCAGCTACACGGGTATCGAGAGCGTAAGCGGCCTCACGGGGGCTGATGCCGGTGATTACACCTTCGCCGGTGTGACGGGCAACTACACCGTCGGGCAGCTGGCGCTGAGCGGCACGATCGCGACCGGTTCTTCAGTCTACGGCGCCGCGCTCACCCCTGGAGCGGCGACGCTCAGTGGAGTGCTCAGCGGGGATCTGGTCAGCGCCGGTACGGTGGCGGTAAACACCACCGGCCACACCAGCACCAGCGGGCATCTTAACGCTGGCAGCTACACGGGTATCGAGAGCGTCAGCGGCCTCACGGGGGCTGATGCCGGTGATTACACCTTCGCCGGCGTGACGGGCAACTACACGGTCGGGCAGCTGGCGCTGACCGGCACGATTGTGACCGGTTCTTCGGTCTATGGCTCGGCGCTTAATCCCGGGGCCGTGACCTTCACCAATCTGGTTGGATCTGACCAGCTGAGCGCCACGGTGGTGGTAAACACCGCTGGCAACACCAGCACCAGCGGGCATCTTAACGCCGGCAGTTACACGGGCATCGAGAGCGTCAGCGGCCTCACGGGGGCTGATGCCGGTGATTACACCTTCGCCGGTGTGACGGGCAACTACACCGTCGGGCAGCTGGCGCTGAGCGGTACG
>Ga0209624_10002513_pt1 | contig 13509 bp, 8 predicted proteins | sample JacPinW_OM2H0_O1_FD_188565 | JGI IMG/M metagenome (GOLD analysis project Ga0209624, IMG submission 188565) | Forest soil microbial communities from Algoma, Ontario, Canada - Jack Pine, Ontario site 1_JW_OM2H0_O1 (SPAdes) (version 2) | ecosystem: Environmental > Terrestrial > Soil > Boreal...
CGCGCGCGCCGCTCGTGGGCGGAGGTGACCAGAAATTCTTCGACGGATACAAACGAATACACCAATGTTTTCGCCAGCCGAGTGTTCAGGTCGAGCCCTCGAGCGGCAAATATTCCGGCCCATTGATCGGGCGCGATGGTCGGGCCATCCGGCTTGAAATGCGGCGCATAGCGAGGTTCTTGTTCCGCGGGAAGGCCAATCCACATATCTACATCCAAGGGTGCGGCCACTTCCCGGGCGAAGAACTGCCCGACCGAGTGGCCTGATATGCGCCTGATGACTTCGCCGACGAGAAACCCGAAGGTGACCGCGTGATAAAAACTCGCGCGCCCCGGTGTCCATTGCGGCTGCATCTTGGCAAGCGCCTCGACGCACACGTCCCACTCGAAAAATTGGTCGGAGGTGATTCCGGCTTCAGGGTCGAAGCCGATCAGGCCCGCCGTATGGCTGAGTAGCTCGCGCACGCGGAGTTGCGCTTTGTCGTTTGCCGCGAATTCCGGCCAGTAGCGGGCAACCGGCGCATCGAAGTCGAGCAGCCCGCGCTCGGCCAAGATGTTCGCGCACAAGGCGACCGCCGCCTTTGTGCAGGACATCATCATGGTGATGGTGTTTTCGCCATACGGCCGGCCGCGAATCTTATCCTGGCCCGCCCACAGATCCACCACCCGCTCGCCGTTGCGGTACACGCAGAGCTGGGCACCCCCTTCATCGCGCGCCTGGGCCTCGGCAAACGCATCGCGCACCGCCTCGAAACCATCGGCCACGGAACCGCCGACCGCGCTCATGCTACCTCCCAGCCAACGACGCTTGCATGAGCGCATGCAAAAGTGGCATGTTCGCTCACGCGTGCTCACTATCGCACAGTCATGAGCAGAGTTCCAAGGCCCTGGCCAGCGCCACCACCGGGAGGAGACTCAAGTGATCTCATCGGACATGGAAACCATCGCCTTCAGAATGCTGCTGCGCACTGGCGCCGAAAAAGAATATCGGCGCCGTCACGACGAGATATGGCCTGACCTCGAGGCGGAATTGCTGGCAGCCGGAATTCACGACTATCGAATTTTCCGGGATCCGGAAAATCGCTGCTTGTTTGCGGTGATCACGCGGGAGCGCAGCCATCGCATGGATGAATTGCCCAGCAAGCCGGTGGTTCGCCGATGGTGGGCAATGATGGCCGATCTCATGATGACGGAAGCCGATCTATCGCCGAGCGTAACGGTCCTCGAGCAAGTATTTTGTCTCGCCGCACCCGACCACGACCCCCCCGCATAGCCTAGGTGGCGGGTCTTTAATCACAATCGCGCAAAATCGAGCATTCACGGTCATTTTACGTTGACACTTTGATTTCTCTTGTGCTTAGATTGAGCAAAGCTTCACCGTTTTGGGTGGTTGCATGGCGAATTCGTCCTGAAAGCCCCCAACCGGCGCGAAGAAAAACAGCTTTGGTAAGGGGGAGTCATGGCCAGCATTACGAACTCGTCTTCCCGTTGCGCGCCGGTATTCATCCTGGCTGCCGCAACGGCGATTCCCTTCCATGCCCGCGCACAGACCACGGCAAATTCCGGCGCGGAAACCGGTGAACTTGCCGAGGTTGTGGTCACCGCCGAGCGGCGCTCAATCGATCTACAGGTCGCACCCCTTGCCGCAACAGTGATGACCGGAGAGGACCTGCTGAATCGCAGCGTGAATACCATTGATCAGCTGCAATTCACCACGCCCTCGTTGACCGTGAACGATTTCGGTCAGGGAAACATGTTCAACATCCGCGGAATCGGCAAGGGCGAGAGCAATGTACAGACGCCAAGCGGCGTGGTGACCTATCGCGACGGAATTCCGGTCATCGGCACGTTTCTGCAAAACGAGCCGTATTTCGACATCGATTCCATTCAGGTGCTGCGGGGGCCGCAGGGAACCTTCGCGGGCGTCAATTCCACCGGCGGCGCCGTTTTCATCACGGAAAAGAATCCGGACTTGGGCAGCTTCAACGGTTACGCTCAACTGCAATACGGCAATTACAACGACCGCGGGTGGCAGGGCGCCATCAATCTGCCCCTTTCTGATACTTTTGCCGCCCGTATCGCCGTCAACGGCGAGCGCCGCCAGACATTTTTCAATCTGTCAGGGCCCTATACGGGTGATCCGGGGATTGTCGATTCGAACGATGTGCGAGTCAGTTTGTTGTACCAACCCTTCGACGCGCTCAGGATCTTGGTCAAGACCGATTACAACAACATCAACAACGGAGGATACCCCGCCAATCCCTATACGGTTCCGGGCAGTCTGTTTGACGTAGCCACCGACGTGAACGCATACGCGTTTGACGAGTTCAGCCGTTCCGTCATCGATATTGCCTACACCTTTGAGAACGGCGTGTTGCTGCGCTCTGTATCCGGCTATCAGCACGCGCGCGCGGCGCAGAACATCGACCTCGACGGCACGTTTCGGGCCTTTCCAACATCGGCGACGTTTTCAGACTACGGCCGTTTCGAACAATACTCGGAGGAGTTGAATCTCGTATCGCCGAACTCGGGGTTTTTCAGGTGGATCGCCGGCGCGTTCTTCGAACATGAGGTGGAAGAACTCCCGGCGGGTAATGGCTTCAACATCGACGTTTTGGCCACTACTCCGTACCCGACGCCGCTGCTGCCGGTGGTCAACATCAACCTCCAATACAATACCCCCAAGAAGCACGAGGCCGTTTTCGGGCAAGGCTCATTCGAGTTTACCGATCAATGGGAACTCCAGGTCGGGGCAAGGTACAACCACTCGACGTTCGACTTGACCGACTTGCAGACGACCAATCTGCTGTTTCCGCCGCCGCCGCTCGCGCTTCCACTGTCGAACTCCGCGAGCCAGTCCGATTCGAAGGTGACCGGGAAAGTCGACATCAATTACAAGTTCGATCTCGACAACTTTCTGTATGCGTTCGTTGCGACCGGACACAAGGATGGGGGCCTCAATACCAACTTCGGTGAACCTCCGGTGATTCAACCTGAGAATCTGACCGATACTGAAGTGGGCTGGAAGTCGACATTTCTTGATCGACACGTGCGCACTCAGACAGGCGCCTTCTACACCACTTACCGGGACTTCCAAGTCAGTCTGCCCGATCCGGCCACCCAAACCGCACCCGTTTTGAACGCGCCGCACGCCACCGTGTGGGGATTCGAGATGCAGGCGCAAGCAGAATTTTCGAACTTGTCTTTCGACGCGTCGGCGTCGTATCTTCATGCGCGATTTGGCAGCTTTTATGCCATCGATTCGCGCGAGTTTGCGGCTCCCTATCCGCCATGCAATCTGGGGTCCGGCCCTGCGTCTGCCACGTGCAGCAATCTGACCGGCCACGAATTGCCCAACACCCCCACGTGGACGGCGAATGCCGGGGTTCAATACGCTTTCCATGTTGGCGCGGATCAATCTCTAACGCCGCGGCTCGACTATGCCTATGTGGCCTCACAATGGGCGACTGTATTCGAGAACCAAACTTTCGCCGATCAGTTTGGTTCGCGCAGCTTGCTAAACGCACGCTTGAGCTACGATATCAGAAAGCTCGATCTTTCCGCTTACGCGACCAACGTGACCAATAAGCAATACACTGCCGCCCAAGGTGTGGGATCGCCGGTGCCGGTGCTGCTGTATCCCGGGAATCCGCGTCAATTCGGAGTTCTGGCGAGGCTGCGTTTCTAAACGCGATGGCGATGCCGCCGCAGCAACGCCTCGGTACCGGCATCAAAGTCGTCTATGCCACCGGCGCCGCGATCGACGGCATTACGAATTCAGTTCTGCCGACGTTTCTGTTCTTCTATCTGACGGCGGTCTGCGGCTTGGGAGCGACTCTCGCGGGATTCGCGGTGTCCTGTTCGCTCGTGATCGATGCCGTCGCCGATCCCTTCATCGGATCAATGTCGGATAACCACCTCTCCAGATGGGGGCGCCGTCACCCCTTCATGCTGGCAAGCGCACTGCCGATGGCGATTACACTCGGGATGCTGTTTTCCATTCCCATCGGAATGTCAAAGTGGGTTCTTTTCACATATGTGGTCTTGACGCTGCTGGCGCTGCGGATCGCTGTATCGGCGTGGGTCTTGCCCTACCAGGCGCTGGGGGCGGAATTGGCGGATGACTACGACGAGCGCTCCACCATCGTGGCGTATCGAGTTTTTTTCGCGATGCCCGGCGTGGCCATTTGCCTAAGTCTCGGCTTCCTGGTGTTCCTGCGCGGGCCCAATGGACTGCTCAACCGAGCCGCTTATGTGCCATTCGGCTGGGCATGCGGCTTTTTCATTCTCTTGAGCGCCCTGACCGCGACCTTCGGCACCAGGCGGCTGATCGGCCGGCTTCACCAGCCCACGAAACAAGCGCGCGGCTCGTTATCGAGATTTGCCGGGGAAGTTGGTGAACTGCTGCATCATCGCTCGTTCCTGATCCTCTCGAGCGCCGCAACGATTTTTTTCATCGCGCTGACCGCCAACACGACTCTAGGGTTGCACGCGGGAAAGTTTTTTTGGAAGCTGCCGAACGGCGTACTGCAGGCCATGTCGCTATCGCTGTTCATTGCGCCGATTCTGGGCATTTTGTTGATTGCCGCCTGCTCCCGGCGCTTCGAGAAGCGGACTTTCGCGGTTGTCGGAATCGGCTACATTGGGGCAAGCCAATTTGTGCTGCCTATCTTGAAGATCGTCGGCGTTTTGCCCGAGAGCGGATTAGGTCTGTATGTTCCGCTCGTCGCCAACAGCGTGCTCACCGGAATGTTCGTCGGCAGCTCAACGATCGTTTATCAGTCCATGTTTGTAGATGCGGCCGACGAGCATCAAGTGTTGTACGGAGCCCGCCGGGAGGGTCTCTTCTATGCGGGTTTGTCCCTTGCCGTCAAATGCGGGGCCGGGTTGGGCGCGCTGCTCGCGGGCGTTGCGCTCGATTTGATTGCCTTTCCCTCGGACATTGCCAATCGAAGCGCCGAGTCTCTGGTAATCCCGCCGAAAACCGTCGATGCCTTGGGACTGGTATACGGCCCTGCTCCTGCGTTGATCACCTTGCTGGCTGCGGCACTGTTGCTCGGCTATCGGCTGAACCGCTGCGAGCATGCACGCATTCGCGGCGAACTTGATCGCGGCGAAGTTGTGCGAACCAGCCTCAGCTGAAAACATGTGTATGCTGCCTCGAACAACGAATCGATATCGCGGTTGAGGACGGACGTGCGCTCACTCACGCCTTTCATTTGGACACCCAGACAACCCATACACCGGTTCAGCCGCGAAGGTATGCCGGCACGTCAGGAAGCGCTAAACCGCTGGTTCCTGTTTCGAAGAATCATCGAGCTTCCCGCCGGTCCTGAACGCGCAAGCATCAACATCACCACCGACGGACACTACGCACTGTTCGTCAACGGAACGAATCTCGGCCGCGGGCCGGTGCGGTGTAATCCTCTCTATCAGCGCTTCGACACCTACGATCTCTCCCGGCATTTGACGATGGGACGAAATGTGCTGGCGGTATTGGTGCACACTTATGGCGCCGATGCAGCATTTTACGAACTGCCCAAAGGACTGCACCTCAGGGCATTTGGCGATGGCGGCCTGTGGATCGAGGGCGAAGCGGTCATTGGTTCGCACAAGCTTCCGCTGCGCAGCGACGACGATTGGCGCGTGTTGCAGAGCGACGCATGGGTGCAAGACGTGCCCCGCACCAACAACAGCCTCGGATTTGTCGAGATACTCGATGGCCGCAAGTTGCCCGAGCGCTGGACTCAGGTCGATTTTGACGATGCCGGCTGGGATCGAGCGCGTGAGCTCAAATCTGGGAATGGTCCTTGGGCCGAAACCGGCGCGTTCGAATTGACGCCCTTCGCGACGCTATTGCCGAGCGGTATTGAACACTTGGTTCACGAACCGGCTCACGCGCGGCGCATCGTGTGGATCAAAGGGCAGCTGCCGGATGCGGAATTGCCGGTGCAAGAGCGGGCATACCGGGAGCGATTGGTGTCCGTGCACGAGGGCGCGGTCACGGCGCCCGAGCAATTGCTGCGATTCGCCGACGGTGACTGTGTGATTCGCACGCAGAGCGGCCAAGATGTCAGCGTGCTGCTTGATTTCGGCCGCATCCTCACCGGCCGGCCGCGCGTCCAGCTAGAGGCGAAAGGCGGTGAAGTCGTCGAAATTGCGTGTTGCGAACGATTGCCGGGAGAGTGGGATGCCACGGGGCCGGCAAGCGATGCGCGCATCACGCCGGTGGCCTTTCTCGGCGGCGATCAGCATGTCTGCCGCTACATTGCGCGACCCGGTACTCAGGTGTTCGAAACCTTCGAATGGTGTGCGATTCGATGGATGCAAGTTACGGTTCGGGATGCGCCCGCCGGCCTCAAGATCCAAGGATTGGGCGCGATGTTCACCCATTATCCGGTCGAAGAGCGCGGCAAATTCACCTGCTCCGATTCATTTCTGAATGAGCTTTGGTCAACCGGCGCCTACACATTGATGCTCTGCATGCACGATGCGTGGGAGGATTGTCCCAGCCGAGAGCAGCGCCAGTGGCTGGGTGATGCCACCGTCGAGAGTTTGGCAGGACACGCCGCATTCGGTCCTTGCGTCGCGCCCTTGAACGCAAAATTCCTGTTGCAAGCCGCTGAGAGCCAGCGGCCCGATGGCCTCACTCAAATGTTCGCTCCCGGCGATCACGGCACGGACCGGGTGGTGATCCCGGATTGGACGCTGCAATGGATTTTGAACGCCGGCGACCACTACCGGTTGACGGGCGACAACGCCACCATCGATGCGATATTTCCGTCCATTCTCAAGGCGCTCGCTTGGTTCGAACGGTTGCTTGACGAGCATGGCCTGATCTCGGACATGCCCGACTGGCATTTCATGGATTGGGCGGATATAGGCCGGTGCGGTGAAGCGGCCGCGTTGAACGCGCAGCTTGCCGGCACTTTCGAGGTTGCAGCGCAGCTTGCGCAGATCAGCGGTTGGCAGCGCGAAGCACAGCGCCTGCGTGCTCGCGCCGGACGCATCGCCGTTGCCCTCAACAATCGGCATTGGGATGAACGCCGCGGCGTCTACGTGGACGTCGTAGATCGCAAAACGGGTACGCAACAACTTAAAGTTTCACAGCACGCAAATGCGGCAATCGCCCTGTGGACCGATTCGCCGCCGGAGCGAATTCGCCGCGCACTCGATCGCATCACCGAAAGCCGTCGATTGACTTTCACTGCGGCGAAACCGATTGCGCCGTTCGGCGATACACTCGATCCGGAACATGGAGTGGTCGTAGCCAATACTTTTTATGCGCACTTCGTATACGAAGCACTCTGCAAGCATGGCCGGCTCAAGGACGCGCTGCGCATGATGCGCGAGCGATTTGGACCGATGCTCGCGCGGGGCGCAACCACCCTATGGGAAAGCTTTGAACCGAGCGCCAGTTTATGCCACGGGTTTTCTGCATCACCGACCTATCAGTTGAGCCGTCGCGTGCTTGGCGTCGTTCCGTTGGAAGCTGGATTTGCGGCTGTGGATTTCGCACCCGATTTGGCGGATCTTGATTTCGCGCGCGGCGTGTTCCCGACGATACGGGGAGACATCGAAGTCGAACTCGAACGAAACGCCGGCGGATTCGAGGCGCGAGTGCACGCTCCCAAGGACATCCGCGTGCAAGTAACCGCGGCTCCGGGCTTGACGCTTCGCCCGCCGACGAAACGATACTCAGGAAAACTGCAGGCGCAATACGAGCCCGCAATCCCTGGCTAGCAAGATAGGTATCATTGCATCGAGGCCGAAACAGAAGCAGATGGCGAGCCGCGCGTATCTGCTGCATCAACCCTTGCGACGATAACGTTCACGCCGGCGCGACGAATAGGCTCCAGTTCCGATTCGCTCGCCCCGTCGTCGGTAATGAATGCAGAAATGTTCTCGAGAGACAACACGACGATTGACGAGTGTTTGCTCAATTTACGGCTGTCGGCCATCACGATCACTTGTTCGGTCCGTTTCAACAGGCGCGCCTCCGCCTGCACGATTAGCGGATCTGCCTCCATGACTCCGTGGCGATTGATCCCATAACAGCCTACGAAGGCCTTTCGCGCCCAAAAATTGGCCGTGGCGTCATGCTCGAAGGGGCTCAAGATGATCTTTTGTTCGCGATAGACCGTACCGCCGGGCATGCTGACTCTGTTGCGGCTGGTCGCCACCAGCTGCGTCACCATGGGCAAGGAGTTCGTCAAAATATCGAGTTGGCGGAGCGCCAGAAATTCGACCAGGGCGTAGGTGGTGGTGCCGCCGGCGATGATGATGCTGTCATTGTCGTCAATGAGACTGCTCGCGGCCTTGGCAATGGCCCGCTTCTGAGCGACCGCGACCTCTTCGCTCATGGTGAAGGGCATTCCTACCAGGCGTGTTTCGAGACGCGGGTTTATTGCCTCCGCGCCGCCGCGCACGCGCCGCAGCTTCCCCTCCTCTGCGAGGGCTGCAATATCGCGGCGGACGGTGGCGTCCGAACTGCTCAGCAATTCGACGAAGTCGCCGACGCCCACAATTGAGCGTTCCTCCAAAAGGCGCAGTATCATCCGATGACGTTCAGCTTCCAGCACCTAAAATCCCTCCGATGCGACACTCACGGCGCGTCCTATCAAGTAACCATCCTGATGATTGATTCTGATTACTTTGTACCGATTCTGATTGTTTCTTGCAACCAATATTGTATGCTTTAAGGCCCAAATTGAGCGATTCGCCGAGAATATCGAAGGACCGCGGTGCCGTGAATTCTGCCCTATTGTTCTCTACACCCAAGAACATCTGGTCCCAGAGCCACGCGGCTGCGCTCGATCCTAAGTCCCTGCTCCTGTATCGGTCCAATCTATTGGGGTCGGACTTGACGGTGACCAACTTCGGCGGCGGCAACACGTCGGCAAAACTGCGCGAACGCGATCCATTGACGGGCGAGACCGTGGACGTGCTGTACGTCAAAGGGTCAGGCGGCGACTTGGGGTCCATGAGACTGGAGGGCTTTTCCGCCCTCTATTTGCACAAGCTATTGCAGCTGCAGACCCTATACCGCGGCGCGGAGCATGAAGATGAAATGGTGGGGTTGTTGCCGCATTGCACTTATAACTTAAATCCGCGCGCTGCGTCGATCGACACGCCTTTGCACGCGTTGCTGCCCTTCGAACACATCGATCATGTCCACCCGGACGCGATTATCGCGATCGCTGCATCCTCAAGCGGTGAATCCACAGCGCGCGAGATCTACGGCGATAGCGTCGGGTGGCTGGCGTGGAGAAGGCCGGGATTCGATCTTGGTATGCGCTTGAAAAGTTACACACAATCGCGTCCGGCATTGCGCGGCGTGATATTGGCCGGGCACGGGCTAATCTGTTGGGGCGACACCTCGAAAGCCTGTTACGACAACACCCTCGACTTGATCGCTCGCGCCGCCGCGTTCCTCAATCAGCGCTTGGGCGTGAGTTCGGCCTTTGGGGGCTGCGTCGTCGCGGCAAAGTCCGCGGATGAGCGCCGCAAGATAGCCGCTTCCCTGATGCCGCGTCTGCGAGGCTTGATGGGCAGGCAGATCAGCAAGGTTGGCCATTTCAGCGATGATCCGGAGACCCTCGAATTCGTGGACTCACGCGACTTTACGGCACTCGCGGCGATGGGCACCTCCTGCCCCGATCATTTTCTGCGCACAAAAGTAACGCCCTTGGCCTTGGATCCCGCACGCATCGCCGAGGATGCCTATCTATCCACAGCGTTGGATGCGTATCGCCAGAGTTACGAGACATACTACCGGCGCTTTGCAGGGCCGTCGGATCCAGCGATGCGCGACCCGAACCCCGTGGTGCTACTGCTGCCCGGCGTGGGACGCTTTACATTTGCTCGTGACAAGATGACCGCGCGGCTCGCCGGCGAATTCTACGGCAACGCCGTCAATGTGATGCGCGGCGCCACCGCGATCGGCGCGTACGTCGGACTGCCGGAACAAGAAGCGTTTGCCATCGAGTACTGGGCGCTCGAAGAGGCGAAGCTCGCACGGATGCCAAAGCCTGCGGCACTGTCGGGCCGGATCGCATTGATTACCGGAGGCGCGGGCGGCATCGGTTTGGCCGCTGCCAGACGCCTGCTGGCGCATGGCGCCTGCGTCATGGTCGTCGATCGCGACGTCGACGCGCTCAAAGCCTGCCATGCTGAGCTTGCCGAGGCCTTTGGCCGCGACGTCGTACGATCCGCTGTTTGCGACGTCACCGATGAGCCTCAGGTTCAAGATGCTTTCAATGCCTGCGCGCGAGAATTCGGCGGGCTCGATATTCTGGTCGCTAACGCCGGGCTGGCCTCCGCCGCCCCCATCGAGGAGACCAGTCTTGCGTTATGGCACAGGAACTACGATGTCCTGGCGCAGGGATACTTTCTCGTGGCCCGCGCGGCGTTTCCGCTCATGCGCCAGCAAAAGGGTGGGTCGATCGTCTTTATCGGTTCGAAGAATGCACTGGCCGCAACACCGAATGCGTCCGCGTATGCCTCTGCAAAAGCGGCGTCGGTGCATCTGGCCCGATGTTTGGCGCTCGAGGGCGCGGAATCGGGAATTCGGGTCAACGTCGTGAATCCTGACGCGGTGCTGCGCGGCTCCCGTATCTGGGAAGGCGATTGGCGCAAGGAACGCGCCAGCGTCTACGGTGTCGATGCGGGCGAAGAACTCGAGGAGCTCTACCGCCAGCGCTCGTTGCTGAAGCAAATTGTTCTGCCCGAAGATGTAGCCGAAGCGATTTATTTCCTGGCATCCGATGCATCGGCAAAATCCACCGGCAATATCATCAACGTCGACGCGGGCAACGCGCAAGCCTTCACTCGATAAGGGGACCTCATCATGACCACGATCAACCCTCCGCTCGATGTCGAATTGATCGCGCGCCACAATACCTCGCGCATCGCCGCGCTTCGCGACGACTACGGTGCGCTATCCCGCGCGCTGCAACGCCGCGGCGTAGCGATAGATGCCATCAAAACACGCGCCGCAAGCCTCCAGCTGGCAACTCCCAGCTGGGGCACCGGCACCGGCGGCACCCGATTCGCGCGCTTCCCAATGCCCGGCGAGCCGACCAACATTGACGAGAAACTGGAGGATTGCGCCGTCATTCATGAGCTATGCCGCATCACTCCGCGCGTTTCGCCGCATTTTCCCTGGGACAAGATCAGCGATGCGAAGGCCGTACGCGAGCGGGCCGAACAATTGGGCATCGGATTTGACGCGGTCAACTCGAACACGTTTGAGGATCAACCCGACCAGGCGCAATCCTATCGCTACGGGTCTCTCACGCACACCTCGCCGGCGGTTCGTGAACAGGCAGTGCGGCACAATATCGAATGCATACACCTGGGCAAAGCCTTGGGCTCAAAGGCGCTTACCGTCTGGATCGGCGATGGCACGAACTTCCCAGGGCAGCAGCAGCTGGGCGACTCGCTCGATCGCTATTTGGAGAGTACCCGCGCGATCTATGCAGCGATTCCCGCGGACTGGCGCATGTTCATTGAACACAAACTCTATGAGCCTGCGTTTTACTCGACCGTGGTTTCCGACTGGGGTACCAGCATACTCATCGCCAAGGAACTGGGGCCCAAGGCCAAGTGCCTCGTGGACTTAGGCCACCATGCGCCGAGCGTGAACATCGAACAGATTGTCGCGCGGCTGCACGCCTTCGGCAAATTAGGCGGATTCCACTTCAATGATTCGAAATACGGCGACGATGATCTGGATTCGGGCTCGATCAATCCTCACCAGCTGTTTCTCGTCTTCAATGAATTGGTTATCGCGGAGCAGGATCGGCGTGCCGAATTCCATCCAGCCTACATGATCGACCAATCGCACAACGTTACCGATCCTGTGGAGAGTCTGCTGTCTTCGGCGGAGGCCATCAGCGCAGCCTTCGTCAAAGCGCTGATGGTTGACCGGCACGTACTTTCCGACTATCAGCGCGGCAATGATGTGCTGATGGCATTTCGAACGCTGCGCGATGCATACTGCCTGGATGCGCGGCCCATCGTGGCGATGGCTCGATATGAGGCCGGCGGCGCCATCGATCCCATCGCTGCCTTTCGCGAGAGCGGTTGGCGCGCCGCCAAGGCCTTGACTCGAAGTGCGACGAGCAGGGCCGCAGGAATCGTATAACCGCCGCGGATAATCGACGCCTGTATGAAGCTGTACCAGTTTTTCGCCTCACCGTTTCCGACGCGCGTCCGCCTGATGCTGTATGCGAAAGGCATACCGTTCGAGATTGTCGAACCGCCGGGTTTTGGCAACTCGAAGCTACCGAAGGGCGACTACCTGAAGCTCAACCCGCTGGGTCGCGTGCCAACACTCGTCCTCGACGATGGGCGCGCGCTGCCGGAGTCCGAAGTCATCTGCGAGTACCTGGAAGAGATCTTCCCGTCTCCCCCGCTGCTGCCGGCGAATCCGTGGCAGCGTGCGCAAGTGCGGCTCGTGACGCGCATCAGCGATATCTACCTGGTCATGGCGATGGTGCCACTGTTCGATACGCTCGCCACGAAGCGCTCAGACTGGGACCGGGCTGTCATCGACGCGGCGGTCGACAAGGTCGCCGAGGCGCTTGGCGCTCTTGAGGTCTACATAGGTATCAACGGCTATGCGGTAGGCCCCTCACTGACCGTGGCCGATGGTGCACTCGCGCCGATGCTCATTCTCGCCGAAGAGTGGGCGCCGTCCGTATTCGGTACGGACCCACCGTTGCACCGGTTTCCGAAACTCTCGGCATATTGGCGCAGTGTGCAGGCCGATCCGATCGTGAGCCGCGTCGTCCGAGAGACCCGCGACGCGATCGCGCAGAGTCGCAGGCAACGCTCGGAGGCCGAGCGTCAATGACGCGGGTCACCGCGACCGGTGCCCGAACCACTCGGATCTCCGCCCTATCAGCTTACGCCGCACCGGGCGTGCCGGAGGCGATGCTTCTTTACTGTGCCGCGCTCGTTATTCCAGGCTTTTATGCCACCGAAATGGGTCTCAGCACCCAGCTGATCGGTACCGTGATGGTGGCCGCGCGGATGTTTGACGCCGTCATCGATCCAATCATCGGGTACTTGTCCGATCGCAGCGCGCATCTGTGGGGCGGCCGCAAGCCGTGGCTCGCAGCCGGGGCGGTTGTCTCGTCGTTCGCAGTCGCATTTCTCTATGCGCCGCACAAGGGCATCGGTGGCGGGTACTACCTTGGCTGGACGATCTGCCTGTACTTCGGCTGGACAATGGCGATCATTCCCTATGATGCCTGGGGTGCGGACATCTCCAGCGAATATCTCGAACGGACTCGGATTTTTACGTATCGAGCAACTGCGTACTACCTCGGCAGCTTGTTGTTTCTGATATCCCCGTTCCTCGGCACGTCGCGCGACGTGTCCTTCAATGCAGACGTGCTGCATTTCAACGCCGGGCTCGTCGCCGTGTTGTTTGCGATCACCGTACCGATTGCGTTTCGGTACGGGCCGCGCGCACGCCCCGGCCAGGCTCGCAGCCCGATCG
>Ga0209624_10002514_pt1 | contig 13509 bp, 14 predicted proteins | sample JacPinW_OM2H0_O1_FD_188565 | JGI IMG/M metagenome (GOLD analysis project Ga0209624, IMG submission 188565) | Forest soil microbial communities from Algoma, Ontario, Canada - Jack Pine, Ontario site 1_JW_OM2H0_O1 (SPAdes) (version 2) | ecosystem: Environmental > Terrestrial > Soil > Boreal...
AGCGCATCGGTTATCGCAGCATCGAGAAGATATTTCCGACCCGGACCGTGAAGAATGGACCGACAGTATTTCCATTGATCAGCAGCGCAGGGAAATTCGATGTGACCTATCGCTTCGAGGGGTCGGAATGGCACAGCGCGAGATTCATGCAGGCCAACCATGTGGCCGGGCTGCTCGTCATCAAACACGGCAAGATTGTGCTGGAGCGCTACGGGCTTGGTGAGACCCCGCAAGATCGATGGACTTCATTTTCCGTCGGCAAGTCCGTCACCTCAACCCTCATCGGTGCCGCGATCAAGGACGGATACATCAAAGGGCTGGACTCTGAAGTGATCGAGTACCTGCCGGCGCTGAAAGGGAGCGCCTACGACGGCGTCACGATCCGACAGCTGCTGACGATGACCAGCGGCGCCAAGTGGAACGAGGACTATGCCGACCCGAAATCCGACGTAAATCAATTTGCTCTTGGCGAGCCGGGAGCCGATGGAGAGAATCCCATCGTCGCCTACATGGCGAAGTTGCCCCGGGAAGTCCCGCCGGGCACCAAATGGGTCTACAAGACCGGCGAATCCGATTTGATCGGTGTACTGCTCGCGCGCGCCACGCACAAGCATCCAGGCGATTACTTGTCGGAAAAGATCTGGTCGAAGTTCGGCATGGAAAAAGATGCGGTATGGATGCTCGATCGCGCAGGAGAGGAACTTGGCGGATGCTGTATTTCCATGACGCTACGGGACTATGGTCGCTTTGGCTTGTTCTTCATGCGCGGCGGTAAGATTGGCGAGACCAGCATACTTCCGGATGACTGGATCGCCCAGGCAACGCGGCAGCAGCAGCCCGGCTATGGTTTCCAATGGTGGGTGCACGATGACGGTTCCTACGAAGCTGTGGGAATTTTCGGTCAGGCGATTTTTATCAATCCGACCGAGGATCTGATCATCGTCACCTCGAGCGCCTGGCCGCAAGCCGACGCGCCCCAGTTCTACACCATCAGCAAGGCGTATTTCTCGGCGGTAACCAAGGCGCTGCACGCGCACTAACATCCATCATCGGTCTTAAACTCAAGATATCGGGTTCTTGTCCTACGCCGTTCTGCGCGCCCGGCCCCTGTCAAGCGTCGTGCAATCGCCGCATTCTTGAGTGCACGAACATACTCAAAGGCCCGAACGATGAAAAACGACACGCAAATTCAGCAAGAGGTTCTCGCAGAACTCAGCCGAGACGAGAATGTCCCCAACGGGGCAGTTGGTGTGGAGGTACATCACGGCGTCGTGAAACTCGCCGGCCGCAGCAATGATGATACAACCAGGAAGAGCGCCGAGCTGGACGCGCGCCGCGTTGACGGCGTCACCGGGATCGTCATGGACATGGGCGGCGTACAAAAGCGCTGAGCCATCGATGCTCGATGGCTGTCGGCGGGACGCAGGGCGCAGTACGATAGCCGTCCCGGAAACATGAGAGATCTGCCAATGAACGAAGAAGCCCTCAACTTGAGCATCCGCAAGTTCTTAAAAGTGGTCGGAATCAGTTCGCAGCGGGAGATTGAGCACGCGGTGGCCAAAGCTACCGCGCAAGGCGCCATCACCGGCACAGAATCATTTCCGGCAAAAATGCGGCTGGAAGTTGCCGGGCTCAAGGTCAACGTCGAGTTCGACGGCGACATCACGCTGAAGTGACTTACGCTTACGCCTTATAAGTGGTAACACCGCCCACAACGGTGTTAACCACGCGGATATCTTTGATCTTTTCGGGATCTATGGTGTGCAGATCCTCGGCCAAGACGACGAAGTCGGCAAGCTTGCCGAGCGTGATGGACCCTTTTAACGCCTCCTCATGCGTCGCATAGGCACCATTGATCGTGTTGACCTGCAATGCCTCAGCGACCGTGATTCGCTGGTTCGCGCCCCACACCTCTCCATTCCAACCGGTCCGCGTGACCATGCCCTGAATGCCCATCAAGGGCGAGAACGGTCCCGGATCGAAATCCGAACCCGCGGCCGCATGAATCCCAGCGTCGAGCAGCGTGCGATAGGCCATGCATCGCTTCATCAACTCCTCGCCATAGAAGCGGAATTTATCGGGGTTGTAGTAGGCATAGGAAGTAAACAGCGCCGGAACGGCGTTGAGGGCTTTGATACGTCGCACGAGACCGTCGTTGATCAATGTGCAATGCGTAATCTTGGGCCGCGCATCGGGTTGCGGTACCAGCCGCAGTGCACGCTCATAGGCGGTGAGAACGTGATCGATGGCAACATCTCCGTTGGCATGACAATTGAGCTGGATTCCGGCGCGATGCACCCGCTCGCACCACGCGTTGAGCTTCTCCTGCGTTTCGGTGATGTTGCCCTGATATCCCGACGCGGTACCGGGATAAGGGACGCTGAGCGCCATCGTGCGTTCGGAAAACGAGCCGTCCGCGGTATGTTCACAGGTGGCGCCCAATTTGATCCACTCATCACCGAACCCGGTGGTCATTCCGGATGAAATCATGGCCTCAAGCTCCGCACCTTCCGCCTCATAGCTCACGCGATGCAAAAGCTCTCCGCGCGCACGAACCTCCTCGAGCGCGCGCAAGTTGCCGCTTTCATGACAGACGCCGGTGAGTCCAAAGCGAGCGAATTGCTTGGAGATATACGCCAAACCGTCGCGATCTCGTCTCATGGTCTCATCGGCGGTATAGGTCATTCGCCGGCCGACGTTGTCGAACTTGTCACGAGCACGATCGGTGACGCGGCCGTTGAGATCACCGCTCGCATCCTTGTCGTAGGTGCCGCTGGCCATGCCCGGCGTGTCCTTCGTTATTCCTGCCATGCGCAGCGCCTGGCTGTTGTAAAAGGACGTGTGACCGCCGCGATGATGAACGGCAACGGGCAATTCGCTCGATACTTGATCGAGGTCGTGCACATTGAGTGCACGTTTGTCTTTCAGCTTGGTATCGTCGAAGAAATAGCCTTCAACCCAGGTGTCCGGAGGCGCGGTTCTGGCTTTGGCGCGTAATTTATCCACGATGCTTTGAATGGTCACGAACTCCACGTCGTAGGGGTTGCCGACGAGCACTTCATAAAGCAGTTCATTTCCAGGCGCATGGTTGTGGCAGTCGATGAAGCCTGGGACGATCGTCATCTGCTGAGCGTCCATGGTTTGGGTCTTTTTACCGATGAGACGTTTGATCTCCTCGCTGCTTCCCATCGCGATGAATTTGCCGCCCCGCACAGCGAATGCTTCCACCTTCGGCATCTTCGGATCGACCGTGTAAACCTTGGCGTTGAAGACGACGAGTTCGGGGTCCCGAGCGTCTGATAGGCCTGCTGCCGCAGCCCAACGCGCGGCGGCCATGCCGCCAAATCCGGCGCAGGTCCCGGCGATAAAGGCTCTGCGATTGAGTCCGCGCATTCTTGCCCTAGTTCTTGCGCATCGTGGCGATGATTTTCGCCCACTCCTTGCCAACTCCAGAGCACTTCTCTTGCGTGTAGAACGATTCGTGTTCGGAGACTTCTTTCTTGATCATGTCCCACCCCTCCTGCATGTATGCCGATCGGTCGGGACCGGTGCTGGAGGTGCGCATCTTCATGAGAATCGACTTGGCGGTCTCCTCGGCACTTGGATCAGTCTTGGGAAGAAAACCCTTCTTCACGCAAAGATCGTACTGGGAGGCCGTCCCGCCGACTAAAATACCGAATTGTCGGGCCTGTCCTTGTTCTTGGGTTGCCGTCGCGGGAGCCTGTTGAGCGTTCGCCGCGCTGCCCCAAATGATCAATCCCAAACAGAGGAGTTTCTTCATTGAATTAGATTCCGCTTGTGTTCGACGCAGGCCCGACAATCTCAGATTTGCGCGATCTCGGCAAATCCGGCAAAAGGCCACCCCGCAGCGAACGTCTGATCAATCAGTGCGGCCGCTCAAGCCTGCTTCAAATGAATGGACCCATCCCCGGTGTGGATGGTGAGCGTCGAGCCACCGCCGTTCATTTTGCCGCGGACCCGCGATTTGCTGATGATTCCTTCCACCGTGATCGGGATGTCCGAGCTGATATGCCCGTCGCCCGTGCTGGCGTCGATATTCACGGGCAGATCTCCCGGTAGAGACACCTCAATGCTGCCGTCGCCCGAACTGATGCTCCAGCCTGACTCCAGCTTGGAGCCGTGAAGTGCGTCCACACCGACGCTGCCGTCGCCGCTCTTGGCGCTTAAGACATCAAAGCGTCCCGCGAGATGGATGCGGCCGTCGCCCGAGACGGCATCGCATTTGCCATCGAGGTCGCTTCCTTCAATGGACCCATCGCCGGTGTGCAGATGGACCGCGCCCTTCAGGGAACTCGCAGTGAGACTGCCGTCGCCGCTGTGCAGATCAATGGTGCCTGACACGCCGTTGGCCTTGATGGAGCCGTCACCAGTTCTGACTTGCAGGTCCGCGTCCTTCGGCATGCGAACCTCGATATGCAGTCGTCTGATCGTCCCGATGGAGAAATGCCACTGGTTAGGAATACGGGCGGTGAGCTCGACCTCATCACCCTGCTGGTTGGATTCGATATTCAAGGTCTTGTTCAGCACATAGCCATGATATTCAACGCGGAATTCAACCTGCTTGGTGTCGCCGGTGGTGACACTGACGCTGCCGTCGTTCGTGTCGACACGCACGCTTGCGCGATTCGAGACCGTGAAAGTCTTGGCGTAGTCATCCGCATGAACAGCGGCGGCAAACAGGCCGGTGACGAGAATCGCGCAGGTGATTGCCGATCGATGGACGGTAGTTCTTTTATATAGAGGGGTCATTGCCAAAGCTCTCCCGATTGCTGATAGAAAATTTGCGGCGCCACCGTTTGCAGCGGGTGCAAGCCACATACCACGACTCGCGCGTGCATACAAAACCCGGCTGGACGACAAAAGTTGCATTGCGGCAGCTCAAAATCGACTGTAGCAGCCTAAGAGTCGGTCCGCGCCGCACATGGCGCGCTGCACCATATTGTGCGGCTCACTGGGACTCACCACCCACAGATGCTGGCGCTGCCGTCTGACAGACCCCGAGGCGCGTGCGGCAGTAACCTCGCTTTAAACATCTGCAGGTGAAACGCAATGCGGTTCGCTCAACGCTCGACGCTGCTGTTGCTCGCAGCGCTGCTTCTCGCCTGCGGCGGCGGAAGCGGCGGAATGTCAGCATCCGCGCCCAGCGCAAGTCCGCCACGCGGCACGTTGTTGCAGAGTCCGCCCGACCTGCTGTCCACAGTGAAGGCTTCAGATTTGCTGGTCGAGCTCAACACCGCGGCCAATCTGCAGTTGCTGTCGCTCAGCGGCCCGCCGGTGTGCGACATTCTCACCTATCACATCGAGTACAGCACGGTGGGCGGCGCCAATGAACCGACCACGGCATCCGCGGCACTGCTGGTGCCCACCGGCTTGGGCGCGAACTGCACCGGTAAACGTCCGATCCTTTTGTATGCGCACGGTACGACCACGGACCGGGCATTCGATATGACCGACCTGTCCAATGCAGAGACGCTGTCCTTGGCGGCGCTGTTCGCATCGCAGGGATATATCGTGGTGGCCCCAAACTACGCGGGGTACGACACTTCAACGCTTCCCTATCATCCCTACTTGATCGCCGATCAGCAATCGAAGGACATGATCGACGCGCTCACGGCGGCACGCGTGGCGCTGCCATTCGCCTCGGCGACATTTACTAAAGACAGTGGGCAACTGTTCATCACCGGTTACTCCCAGGGTGGTTACGTCGCGATGGCCACTCACCGTGCCATGCAGGCGGCCGGTATGCCCGTCACCGCATCCGCGCCCATGTCAGGACCGTACGCCCTGGCCGCGTTCGTCGATGCGGTCTTCTACGGCGAGGTCAACGGCGATGGTCCGGTGTCCGCCACGCTTCTGCTAACCGCATATCAAAGGGCATACAGCAATATCTACGCCAACGCCGCCGACGTGTTCGCGTCGCAATACGCGACTGGGATTGACTCCCTGCTGCCGAGTACGACGCCAAGGAGTCAGCTGTATGCGCAAGGGAAACTTCCCGAATTTGCGCTCTTCAGCTCGACGCCGCCCGCTCCAGCCTTCGCTGCCATTACCCCGCCCTCGACGCCGGCGAATTTGGCGGCCGTGTTCGCGCTCGGCTTCGGCGCCGGCAATTTGCTGCAGAACAGTTATCGCTTGAGCTATTTGCAAGACGCGCAGGCGCACCCCGACGGTGGCTTCCCCACGGTGACCACGGGGATTGCCGCGGCGAGCCCGGCGCTGCCGTGGCGGCAAGCGTTGCAAATGAATGATTTACGCGACTGGGTTCCGACGGCGCCGCTGCTGCTTTGCGGCGGCGCCAACGACCCGCTGGTCTTTTGGTTCAACACGCAGCTGATGCTGCAATTTTGGGCATCGCAATCATCAGCCGCACCGATTGGCGTGCTCGATTTGGAGTCTGCGGTATCGGCCAACGACCCCTATGGCACCTACAAGCAAGATTTTGCGATCGCGAAAGCACTGGTCGCCGCAGACGCCGTCGCACAAGGCGCCACGGACGGCGGCGCGCTTGCAGTCGACGAAGCCTATCACGCGACACTGGTGGCGCCCTTCTGCTTCGCCGCGACCAGAGCGTTCTTCGCAAACCCCTAGCAAATAGTTAGAACTGCACGAAGCCGCGGCGGCCCGCGTTAAGCCTTAGGCTTGGCCGCCGCCGGGATCGAGGCCGCGATAACCCACGCCGCTCCGATCAAGGCGAAGTTGATATTGTTCTCGGCCCAGTTGAAATGAGTGTGCGGCTCTAACAGCACCCGGGGGGCATGTACCAGGATGGCGAATACGATGAACATCGCCGTCAGCAGCATGGTGGCCGGGCGCGCGTAGATGCCGGACAGTATTGCGATGCCGGCTGCAACATGTCCCGCCGCAGTAGCGTACGCCCAAAACGTCTGGCCCGGCGGCAGCCACGCAGGAACGAGTTTGACGGTATCGGCAAGGTAGAAGTGGTGCGCCAAACCAAAATAAATGAGACTCATTGCAAAGACCAGCCGGCCGATCTTGGACAGACGCTCCGCGGTCGCAGGTGTAAGTTGCGCGCGGTTCGCGTAAATGACCAAACCCCCAGCGGCGAGTGCCAGGTGCTCGGGAACTCCGTACCAGGCGACGAACACGAATGGCTGCGCAATGCCACCGGGAATATCCAGGAACACCACCGCGAGACAGTAAAGTATGGTGAGGGCCAAAGCGCTAAGGGACGCGGCGCGCTGCCATTGCATTGCCAACCCTGCGATCAACGGCGGAACGGCCATGGCATATCCCCATGCGCTCTGTCCGGGAGCGGCGTTCGACAACGGTTGCCAGACCACCGCGTAATCTCCCCAGACCAGTCCTCCAAGCCCCAATACGACTGCTCCTAGGCCGTAGATGCGGACACTGACGGGCCACGCGAATAATCTGTCCATAGTCGATGCCATCATTGATGAGACGCAACCGCGGCGCCGGGGTGGTCTTGGCAAATCGGTTCCCTGAGCGGCGCGACATGCGCGTCTGCACCCGATCCTGCACGCGCAATTTCGTAGCAATTCGCATCGATCCACACCATCCAATCGCCGTTCTCGGTCTTGAATCTCTCGCCCGCGTGGTGCTGCGCGTGCAGCGGCCAATGATCATCCTCCGGTCTTCCTGAGACTGATTGACTCGCCGAATGCTGATGGTTGCGAATTTCGAAGGCTTGCAGGGCGCGCCGCGCTTCCGCCGCCCAATCCACACCGGTGCCCTCGCCGTTTGCCGATGGCCCTGACGCTTGGGTAGCGGGAAAGGACAGCGACTCCAAGAGCGGCGGTTCAACCGTGACGGTCAAATTGCTGCCTCGTCGCGGAAGGTTCGCCATGACGCGTACCTTCGGAGGATATACAGGCGCCACGAACAGTACTTGAACGGCGTTCGCAGTCGCCGTAGCGATCCTTCCGGTCCGCGACATCATGATGAGCACCGTGATCAAGACCAGATGTACCGCCAATACGCCGGCAGCTGTGGCGTAGCGCGCAGCTCGCGGGCGGTTTGACTCCTTTATGGACAATTCTGCTCCTACTGGCCCTAAAAGAGGGACCTTCGGTACGGATGATGGTTCCAGTCATTGACTGTGACAGAAAAATGGAATAGTCAAGATGATTCGACAGGTCGCCGCAAGCAATCACAGGCCGTTGCCGCGAGTCGAGGAGAAATCATGCCCACGCAACATACCATCGATTTGTTGAAGCGAAATCCTGGACGGGTCATTTTCATCGGTGTTGTCCTGGCGGCGGCGATCTGCGCCTTCGCTTATGCCGGCGGCTTCTTCTCACCCCATCGTATCAGTGCCAACCGCATGATCGACGCGATCGAGGCGAGTGGCGGAGGTGCGCACGAAGGGTTTCGTCGCGCGCATGCGAAAGGCATCTGCATGGCCGGAACTTTCCTCGCCAGCGCAGAGGCGAAAACCCTGTCACGAGCCGCCGTCTTCTTGGGTGATGTCGTTCCGGTGACTGGCCGCTTTGCCGAAGCCGCCCCGGATCCATTCACCAATGACGCCACGACGGCACCAGTCCGAAGCATGGCGCTGCGCCTTCAACCGCCGCAGGGAGATGAGTGGCGCACCGGGATGAATGACACCCCGGGACTGCAGGTGTCGACGCCACAGGCATTCTATGAAAACGTCGTCGCATCGACTCCCGATCCTCGAACCGGGAAGCCAGATCCGGCCAAGAGGCAGGCTTATCTGGACCAGCATCCGGAGACCGTTGCATTTTTGGCGCGCCTGCAGGCCAGGCCGTTCTCGAGCGGCTTCGCGAATGACAGTTACAACGGTATCAACGGGTTCATCTTCGTTTCCCCCGATGGCAACCGCCGGTTGGTGCGCTGGACCATGCAAGCAGAGGACGCGTTCTCGACGTTGTCGCCGGAAGATCGTGCCGGCAGAACGGCAAACTATGAATTTGATGACCTGCTAGCGCGGGTTGCACGCGGACCCATCAAGTGGCGGCTGATCGCGACCATCGCAATGCTCGGCGATCCCAACAAGGCAGCCGAGGTTTGGCCCGAAGTCCGACAAAAAGTCACTCTCGGCGAGCTGACCATCACCCGTGTCGAAAGCGAAACAACGGGCAACTGCCAGGATGTCAACTATGACCCACTGGTGTTGCCGCGGGGAATCGACCCCTCGGACGATCCGATTCCATATGCCCGTTCCGCGACCTATTCCGCTTCCTATAGGAGACGAGCGGGCGAGGCCAAGCCGCCGAGCGCCGTTGCGAATCAAAGCGCGGGGACACGGCCATGATCCAGACCGTGCAGCGATTTAACCTGCTGGCGCGGCTCCTTCATTGGACCATGGCAGTGCTGATACTCACGATGGCGTTCATCGGCATCGGCATGGTGAGCACCATCTCGCCGAAGTATCACCAACTGCTGTCCATCCATAAATCGGTTGGTAGCCTGATCCTGGTGCTGGTGGCGGTGCGCCTCGTCAACCGGCTGCTCAATCCGCCGCCGCCGCTGCCTTTGGATTTACCGGGTTGGCAGCAATATTTGGCAAAGGGTTCACACGTGATTTTGTATGGGCTCATGTTCGCGTTGCCGCTCGTTGGTTGGTCGATGTTGTCGGCCGGCGGGTACCCAATTGTGGTGTTCGGCGCGATCCATCTGCCGCCGCTACTTCCGCATAACGTGGCGGTCTTCGCCTTGCTGCGCACGACGCATACCCTGCTGGCGTTGCTTTTGTTTGCCGTATTCCTTGCGCATCTTGGAGCCGCGCTGTTTCACGCGCTGATTCGCCGAGATGATGTCCTCGAGAGCATGGTTTAGTGCGTCGCCTAAACCGTCCCTGGCTTCACAAAACTTTCAGGCGTTCAACTATACGACCGCAGAGCGCTGCAGCACCCTTGGGGCAATGGCTTGTTGCGTTCGCCTCAATGAGTTTCGCCTGATCGGGTGTCATCAATTCATCGACATGATGAAGAACAAATCGTCCAAAGCTCTGATGCGCCTTAGCCAGTGACACCAAATCCCCGACCTGATCCCATTTTGCCGTGAAAAGATAGACGACAAATTTGCCATGCGCCTCCCCCAATGCGCCGTCGTCACAATTCCGGTAACGTAGATATGACCTATACAGATCCTTCCACGTCTGGGGCTGTGTCTGGTCGCCTCCGACGCTGTCCTCTGCCTTGCATGTGCTGGTAGCTGCATTTGCCTTCGGGCAAGAGTCAGGTGGAACTATCGCAAAGACCCACGGCAACGAGTTGCCCGGATCAAACGCCACCGGCGAGGAGATGTCCGGCCCAGTAATCGTGTTTGTGTAGCCACAAGAAACGCCACTCCCTGGATATCCGCCTATAGGAGTGCCGCCCCAGGTCGAAGCCCTCACGTGCGCGTTGCTGAACGTAACAATCGCCCCGGGCCCCCACCCTTCCGAAGCGTCATCAACTTCACCGTTCCTTATTTCACACGCCGCAACGGGCGATGAATAGGGACCGGGCGGATACCCGTTACCCGCGCCCCACTGCACGACCCCACATGACTGCGCACCCACGCAGAACGTTGCGAGGACCCCGACGAGCGCCGCCACTACGATTAGAAAGCGCGGAAATTGACGCAAGCCGTTCTGCGCATAGGGGTTCCCTTGAATTGGGCGCCGTAAGTCGCCCATCCGGGCGAATGCGTGTCCGATTGATTTCAGCACAGTGCGCGAATTGTTCGTGAAAATACCATTTGGATTTTGTGCTGCGATTGTCCGTTCGCCGACGGAATGACTTCCGTTTAGTGGCATTTGTTTCCGCGCAACTATTGCTCCGACATTCGAACGCGACGTGATGCAATGATAGCTCAACGGGGATTTTCAGGAGGTCATCGCCTTACCGCCAGGTCTCATGCGGCTACCAACGCGATGCCGCATAAGATGAAGTAAACTCGAACCATGCAAACCGCGACAACATTTGAGCTCACTGGATTTCGCATCACAAAGTCCCTCGGACTCGTCCGTGGAATCACAGTGCGAACAAGGTCCTTACCCTTGAGTATCTTGGGTGGACTGAGAACACTTCTTGGCGGACGGGTTGGGATTTTTTCAGATCTTTGTGAATCCGCACGCGAGGAATCCTTTCAATTGATGGTTTCGCACGCGCGGAAACTGGGTGCAAATGCCGTTATCGGTATCCGTTACGACACAGGGCCGATGGTTGGTGCCGCCGAGGTTCTTTGTTATGGGACCGCCGTTGTTGTAGAGCCCCTCTGACTCGAAGGCCATCAGCTGCCACCGCCATCGAGGCGGCGTCATGCGTCGCCTCTGTGCCCTCTCCAGTCGGTCGTCAAGGGCAGCTTCGGGGAAGCGAAACGTAGTTGTGCTCGATTCGATGGGGCCTCCGCAGCGCAAAGCTCACGTCGGCTTGTCATGGCTCTTCTCCGGCTCATCCAAGCTGACGCCACACTTTGGGCATACGCATGGATGGGCACCGAAGATCGCTGATGACTTCATCAGGAGGCTGCTCCGACAACGCGGGCAAACGAAGCCAAAGGCGAATACGCCAATGACGCTGATGGCGAGAAAGGTGAGGATCGCCATCCGAAGGTAGTAGTTAAACCAGGTATGTGGTCGCCAACTCCCGGCCAGTATTCCGACAGCCATCAAACCCAGCCACAGAAAACGGAACCACCAACGAAGCACGCGTCTGATTGTCATCGATCCCCTCCTTGGCTCACCGAAGAGGAAGCCCGTGAGTTAATCCTCCACGGAAAACGTGCGCTTAAGGACATACAATCCGGTGCCCAGGAGAGCACCAAAAAACGTCCAATCAAATACGACATTTTCCTCGTTAACTAAGACGAGCATCCCGTATGCACCCGCGATCGACAGTACCAATCCAGCGGCGGTTGGCAAGAACGGTGAATCCTTTGAACAGAATCGGCTTATAAAGCCGTCTTTGGAATCGAAAAGCGACATTGCAAACGCCAACGCAAAGAAGCCGCTGAGCGCCGCGGCCGTACCTTGCCAAATTGCGAAGACCGGATTCGAGTGGTCCGACCAATAAATCATCCTGAGAAAAGATCGGAACGCTATTGAAAGTAACAACAAGATGCTGATTACCGTGAGGGGTCCGGACAGCGTTTTCTTTGGCTTCTCCATGATCAGGCGCCCCCTCCTGGCAGGCCGGATTACTCAGCGTCGCTTTCGATCTAGCTTACCGCAGGCTGCGATTGACTGCTCCAAAGCGACGATTTCAGTAGGTCCAGTGCCCGGTATTGGCCGGCTGTTGCCGGTGGCGGCGCTACTGCCGGTATCGACCCGAAGCCGCCCAACGGCCGCCGAGCGATCAGGCTGTGGCATTCTTGCGTCGATGTTTACATCTCGAACCCGCAGACGACGGTGGTGGCTCGGAGCGATCACCACGGCCCTGGTCGTAAGCCTGGCCGCGCTGTTGCTGAGACCCATGCTGGAGCACGGGGTGCGAGCGCGGATCGAGTCCGAGGCCGTGCGCCATGGCGCGGTTGCCCGAATCGGTGTGGTACACGTCGGCGTCTGGCCGTTGCTGCGCTTGGAGGGATTCGATCTCGACCTTAGGTCTGGAGTGCGACTGCACGCCGACGTGATCGCGGCCACGTGGCCCGGCCGCCTGCGACTCGCAGTTCGCGCCGGCACTCTCGCGGGGCCAGCAGGGGTCAGGGTCAGCTCGGCGGCCACTGCCTGGGAGATGGCGGGCATTTTCGGCGAGGACCTCCGGCTCACGCTGGTGGAGCCACAAGCCGGCCTGTCAATCCGCAAGCTGGCGTCTCCGGTGGGCAGCGCGTGGAGTATCGAGGCACGCGGGCTCGACGCCGGACGTCTGTTCGACGTGCGGCGCGACGTCCACCCGCTGCTCGATGGTGGTATCGCGGATGGCCGCGTGGACCTTCAGGCCAGCACCGATGCGCTCCGTTTCCACGTGGACATCGGCGCGCGCGGCGCGCGCTTGGGAGCGCTGGCGGATAACGCCGACGACGAGCCGCAGCTCGGCGATCCGACGGACGTGACCATACGATTCGATGGCGCTTGGCGCCTGATCGGGGGCACGATCGAGATCCCCGAGGTCCACGCGACGGTGGCTGGTGCCTCCCTGTCGGGCTCGATCACACTGCGAGATCTCGACACCGATCCGGTTGTCGATCTCGCACTCGGCATGCAGCATCTGGACTTCGCGCAACTGCTGGGTGCATCCGGGCTCGCGGTGCCAGAAAGCTTGGGAATGGCGCCCGGCGCCGGCCGTGACCTTGGCTCGGCCACGATCGACGTGCGTGTACGCGGACGCCTGGCGGACCCTGCCTCGCTCTCGGTGAGCCAGAAGATCGACTTCAGGCCGCCACGTCAGATGCCGCCGGCAGTCGCGCGCCTGCGCGGCGATTTCATCTTCAGATCCGAAGACGGCCCCGGGCCGCACCGCCCCATCGACGTCTCGCTCGCGTCCCCCGACTTCATCGCCCTGCGCGACGTTCCGCCGCTGTTCGTGCGCACTCTGCTGCTTGCCGAAGACGCGGACTTTTACG
>Ga0209624_10002515_pt1 | contig 13506 bp, 18 predicted proteins | sample JacPinW_OM2H0_O1_FD_188565 | JGI IMG/M metagenome (GOLD analysis project Ga0209624, IMG submission 188565) | Forest soil microbial communities from Algoma, Ontario, Canada - Jack Pine, Ontario site 1_JW_OM2H0_O1 (SPAdes) (version 2) | ecosystem: Environmental > Terrestrial > Soil > Boreal...
TGAGGACAGCCACGGCGATGCCAGCCATCATGCTTTTGCGCATATTCGCTTTTCAACGACTGAATTGGCAAGCCTTTGAATCTGTGCCCAACCTTTTTTCATGAGCTCTTATCCACCCTCGCTACATTGAAAGCACGGGAAAGCCCAGAAGAGGCGGACCGTAAGTAGCTGAAAGCAAACGAGAATATGGGGAATTCGATGGTTTTCCTACGATGATGAACGATGAGTATTTGACGTTCTTGTCAAGCCGCTGTCAGTCTGCGAGAGCACCTGCTTCCAGAGCAGGTAGTCCTTGTCACGAAATTGTACAGACTCACTATTAGAATCATATGGTTGCAGGGGGCGGTAGCTCAGCTGGGAGAGCACCTGCTTTGCAAGGAGGGGGTCGCCGCTTCGAATCCCGGTCACGTCCATCAACTTTCTTTCTGATTGCAAAACACTTACATTGACCAGGCCGAGCGTTTGTGCGACTAAATCTGGAGTAGCTATAGCGCGCTGAGGTTTTTTTTGGTTTGCCAGCGTTGCCCTCTTCCATTCTCATCCAAGATCAGAAAACTTGATCTTCCGCCTTGCGCCGTGGCGGATGTGGAGCACCCATACCACTTTCCTTCGTTCATCAACTTCATAGATCACCCGATAGACACGGGATTTTTCGCCATAAAGCAGGTGCCGCAGTTTTCGCCTTGCTCTCCGAGCTTCCGGAGCGACCGGGCACCGAAAAGGATACTCAGCGAGCGCATATACCGCTTCCTCCAACTCGTTGTACCAGCGAGAGGCAGCGCGTGATTCCGCAGCGTTTTTTTCTATATAAAGAATTTCAAGGTCGCGGGACGCACGAGCGGAAAACTCAATGAGGTATGCCATGTTTGCGGCGGATCTCGTCAAATACTTCTTCCGCAGGGCGAGTGCGTCCGTGGGCCACGTCATCAAGCCCCTGACGGATGCCTTCCTCTGACTCGACACCGGCCGCAACATCGAGCAAGCGCTGATAGGCTTCGGCATCCTGGACAATAGCCGCAGCTTTCCCTTTCACCGTCAGAACCACGGGGCGCTTACTCTTCTTGAGCTGTTTCATGAAGTCGCCGGAACGTCGGCGGAAAGTAGTCAGCGATTGAATGTCCTTAGTGATGTCCAGCACCGGCCCGCTCCTTTTGATAGCACCTTATTAGGTGCTATCAGTATACTCGTTCCCTCCAGAACGGAAAAGGCCTTTTGGGGCGCATTTGCTCACGACCGGACTTTGGAAATCAGCGCGGGTCAAGAATGTGTCTCAAGACAGGAGCTCAGCCACTGTGCATGAACTGTGCAAGAATCCAACCTTTTCATGCCATTGGGGATAGCTTTGAGCGAAAAGCAGGTCCCCGATTTGTTGGAAACGTTAGTAGTTGGTAGTAATGGATGGAGCGGTTGGAATCGAATCCGATGCTTTGCAGGCAGGGGATCACGGGTTCGACCCTCTATCAACACTTTCCAAGCAAGAACGCCCTTCTGAGCGCAATCATCGAGCGTGAAGTGGCACCGCTACTTGGTGTCAATGAAGAGCTGGCCAACATTCAAAGATGCGACGTAGCGCTTCAGTGCTACATCCGCGCGTCTGTGCGGCATCAAATGCGCCGGCCTCATCTGGCGAGACTGGTCGACATTGCTGAGAAGCGCGAGATGTTCAACGATCAGGTCTCAAGTACAAGGTCTCGTCTACAGGCTGTCGTCGAAAAGATCCTTCGTCTCCCGGACGCACGTAGAGTTGCGAACAGGAGCGTTGCGGCGGCTGACCTGCTGGCGATCATAAGAAGTCTGATTGATGCGGCGGGCGAAAGAGGAGAAGGCGAGTCCGTCCAGCTCGTCCGACGTGTAGCTGGTGCCGTTTGGGGACATCTACGATGAACGACGCTATCGCTAATACAGGCGACTGACCACGCGGTCTCACCCCGAACCTGCAGAGCCCCCTCCGATTTCTCTGACCTTATCCACACGTAAGATCAGTAACTACCCAAAATCTGGACAACGATTTCGAGAGATTGCACACAATCTTGCTCAAGAGGACGGCAGAAGGGACCGATGATCATGTTAACAAGACTAAACTTTTTGGCCCGTGGAGGCAGGCGGGCGAATCTCGATCCAGTTGGGGGATAGGGACGTCTCTGTTCACTTCTTTTTCCTCACTTTCCTAGCTGCGAATTCCAACGGAAGTTCATCACCCGCGATAGGAGGATTTCCCTTACCCACACGAGCTGGAATTCGGCTGACTTTTGCCGGATCGGCGCGTCGCGCACGTTCCTCAAAGTATTCTTCCGTGCGCATAGCGGAAACCTTTTCTCTAAGTGCGAGAGTGATTAGCTGGTTGAGAGCTACTCCTTCCGATTCGGCTGCCTTACGCGCTTCGGACAACAGGGCAGGCGGTACCCGCAAAGCAAAATTGCCTCGTCTCATGAATTCACTCCTTCTCTGGCTTTCACTTGGTTTCTTCTGCTAGTTCCCGAATCACTACCCCCGGCCGCACCACCGAACAGCGAAAACGTGCCACCGCTTCCAACATCCCTACGACGGTCGTTGAAGTGGGATCGCGGACTGGAAATGGCCGAACACAAAACCTTTACGGTAGCCACGAATGTGAAAGTCTACTTTCTGTGATCCGCACAGCCCCTGGCAACGAGGAACAAACGAAAACACCAACCGTTTGCTGCGACAGTACTTGCCAAAGAGAACCGACCTTTCCGCCTACACGCCATCCCAACTGGACAAGATCGCAGTGCGTTTAAATCAACGCCCGCGAAAAACTTTGGGCTTTCAGACTCCAGCGAGTAAACTGCGCGCAAGTTCGTGTCAAGCGTGGTCCCTGTATTCATTTTGGTCACTTTCGTAACCTCTCTGAAGTCCCGGCTGCGGTCGCTATGTCAGCATCTTTGCAGATGCCGGAATATTGGCACCAAGTCTCAATGGCGACAAGATTCGTTCAGTAGCAAGGTGCTTTTTTCCATGGAGATTCATGCGCTGGCAGTTCGGACCCCGGAATGCTGAATGCGGAACTTGGAAAGCCGAAAGGGTTCGATCATCGCTTCGGAGACGATTTCGGCCTCTTGGTCGATCGGAAAACCCAAGGATCACGCGAGACGTCATCAGCCCAGGACTTTTGTAACACTTTATGTTTCGTGGGCCCCCTGGCAAAGGATCGGTCCTTCGCGAGCGATGAAACTTTACTTAGATTCAAGACCACCGCGCCCGGGGAAAGTAAGACCAGGATTGCAAAAAAGGAGAAATACAATGGACGATTACGATAAACCCACTAGCGAAACGCCATACGGACAGTCGGAGGGTGGAGCTGCAACCGCAGCGCGCAAGAAGCTCTCAGAAACGGCCGCAGAAGTGAAAGAGAAAGTTGCCGAGTTCGGCCGCAAGACGGTGGACAACATCGACGAATCCCGGAAAGGCACGGCGGGCGCTTTGGGCCAAGCAGCTGCGAAACTGCACTCAGGGGGAGAACAAATTTCCGGCGTGGCGCACGCTACTGCGGACAAGCTTGAAGCCGCCGCGGACTATATTCGCGAGACGGACTTGAAGGGCATCGGGGAAGATTTAAAGGACATCGTAAAGCGGTATCCGGGGCCAGCGCTCGCCGCCGCGGCTGTGCTGGGCTTCCTTGTGGCGCGTGGCTTGCGCCGCGACTGACGAATGTGGAATCGGTAAGGAGGCTGCTGATGGCAGCGCCACAAGTGCAGCGGTCGGTGCCGGAAATATTGGAGAACATCGCTGCGAATCTGACGCAGCTGGTGCACGCTGAGATTCGGCTGGCCAAGAGTGAGCTGAAAGAAGGGGCGGAAAAAGTCGCAGGGCCAGGCGCCGCGCTGGGTGCAGGTGTGGCCCTGGCGTTTTACGGATTGGGGTTCTTGCTGCTTGCCGCTGTGTACGCGCTGTCGTTGGTGATGGCAGGCTGGCTTGCGACGTTGATCGTGGGCGGTGTGTTAGTGCTGGCGGCAGGAATTTTGATTGGCGCCGGCAGCGCGAAATTGAGGCGGGTAAATCTAACACCCGACGAAACGATGCAAACGCTGGAGGAGGACGTGCAATGGGCGAAACAACAAATCAAATAGAGTCGGAAATCGTGCAGAAGCGAAGTGAGCTGAGCGATAACTTGATCGAGTTGAAGCAAAAGGCGAAAGCGGCGGTGGATTGGCGCGCGCAGGTGGAAGAACGTCCCGGAACGATGATCTCACTGGCGTTCGCCGGCGGCATCGTCCTTTCGGCGCTGTTCAGCGTGCTGCGCGGACCGGCGAAGATTTATGCGCAGCGGTCGTCTTCGGGAAATGCCGCCGAACACGATGGGCCGGTCTCCAAGGGTGCGCCCCGACCACCGAGTAGGCTCGCCAGTGCAACCCGAAAAAATCTAGATGCTCTGGGCGGAGCTTTGCTCGGCATTGTGGCAACACGTACGACAAGGATCCTGGAAGGAATTCTGCCCGGATTTCAGGGTGAATTTGAACGAGCGAGGAACTCGCAGGGCCAAATCTAAAAGCAACAGAGATTAGAGTTAGAGGCGTCGTCCTGAGCCCTTGTCGTCAGGATATTTTAATCTGTCCGTTTCTGCGACTCAACAGCGAGTGGAATTACTTCCGACTGAATCGTTATCCAACTGCGATGGACGCCCAAAGTAACATTGGTACTTCGATCTTGGCGTGCTCGGGGGGTGCACTCTTGCAGGGTCAACTTCCGGTCATAGGCCGCGAGCAGCTCGCCATGATCATGTTCGGAACTGTGTTCCTGTTCATCGGACTGGCCGCTTGTGCCTTTGCGGCGGTTCGCCGCTGAAATGCACGAAATGGTTCGATTCGAGTCGGTTTCGTAGGGTCACGACTTTGGTCTTGTGCGATTTACGCGTAGCTTGGCAGTCCATGCGTTGTTCTACGTTGTTGTAAAGCCGAAGCAGCTACGCTGTCGCGGCATAGGCCGGTTGTCTAAGCCGCTACACGAATCATTGGCAAGCGGAACGCCAAGACTAAACAATTCGGATGGTTGCAGGCCTCCCCAATCAATTGTTGTTTCCTATGAAGAAGTTCTCGGTACCCTGCAACCATCCGAATTTGTAGAGAATTTGTCAAAGCCCATAACTATTCCCGTAAGTCATTTGCGTGGTAAGGAACGACCACCTCTTGTGCCTCTTTCTGCAGGCCGGGGACGAGCCAAGCGAAGAGGTACGTGGCAAACAATGCGCCGGCGATCTGCGCCGCGATGAAGGAGGGGACGTCCGCCAGTCGAATCCCGGCGAATGTATCGGACAATGCTCTTGCGATGGTTACGGCGGGATTGGCGAAAGAAGTGGACGCCGTGAACCAGTATGCGGCAACGATATAGCTCGCAACGGCGAATGGCGTTGCGCCTGAACGTGTCCGAGAGCAGCCCCAGATCACCGACAGCAAACCAAAGGTGGCAATGAATTCGCTCAAAGTCAGAGACCATCCACTGCGAACATGCGAAGAGAGCGAGTACCAGCGCAGACCAAACATCAAATGAGCAAGAATCGTTCCCAAGACTCCACCGACGCATTGGGCGACGATATAGACAGGAACTTCGGCCCAAGGAATTCCGTGTTCAATGGCATCTGCGAGTGTTACAGCCGGGTTGAAGTGCGCTCCTGAGATCGGTCCGAACGTTAGAATCAGGGCGATCAGTGCAGCTCCAGTTGCGATGGTATTCGCAAGCAGCGCGATTGCGACATTGCCTGCTGCCAGCCGCTCACCCATGATGCCGGAGCCCACCACAGCTGCAACGAGCAGTGCCGTGCCGAGAAATTCAGAGACAATGCGGGCACGCAGGTTGAATTTCATTGATGCCCAATCTTGTCAATTTCCTTTTTGATTGCGAGCCGATCCAAAGCTGGAAGAGGAAGGCACAAGAACAAACTTATTCTGCGGTCGAGCAGAAAAAACGAGTCGCGAAACGCTTTCTCGACTCGCTCCTTGCTTCCAGTAACCGCTGCCGGGTCGGGTACGCCCCAGTGAGCTGTCATGGGCTGGCCGGGCCAGACGGGACAAATCTCTTTGGCGGCATTGTCACAAACCGTGAACACAAAATCGAGATTCGGAGCACCAGGCTTAGCCAACTCGTCCCATGCCTTGCTTCTGAGACCATTCGTGGGAAGGCGGGCCTCTTGAAGTTGGCTCAATGCTTCCAGTCGAACGGTTCCAGTGGGATGGCTGCCTGCGCTATAAGCAGCGAATGTCGGCTTGCCCTTATGGTTGAGGATAGCCTCGGCCATAATCGATCGCGCTGAGTTTCCCGTGCACAAAAAGAGAACGTTATACCGTCCCTGCATTGGTGTTCCTCAGTTGCAGCAACTCGGGCCGCAACAAGATTATTCTGGTTGAGCCTTCACAGCTCGAATGAACGCGCTCATGAACTTGCCGTCAATTTGAGGTGCGATTGCATCCACATCGATGTTCTGATTGGAAAGGAATTCACGGGCATCCTCAATTCGATAGAGCCTCGTTGGTTCAACGTCGATTTGTTCAAATCCCGCCTCTTCGAGCTTCTTCCGGTATTCCGACTCCTCAAGAGCCCCGGCAACGCAACCAACCCACAGAAGGACACTTTTTCTTATTTCAGGCAGCATTTCGCCGCGTGTTACAACATCGGAAATCGCAACGCGCCCTCCTGGTTTGAGAACCCGGAACGCTTCTTTCAGGACGCTGTCTTTGTCTGCGGATAGATTGATTACGCAGTTCGAGATGATGACATCGACAGAATTGTCAGGGAGAGGAATATGTTCAATTTCGCCTTTAAGGAATTCCACATTCTCGATTCCCGCCTTGTGCTTGTTTTCGTTCGCCAGGGCGAGCATCTCGTCCGTCATGTCAAGACCGTAGGCTTTGCCGGACGGACCAACGCGCCTCGCTGACAGAAGGACATCGATGCCTCCGCCCGAGCCGAGGTCCAGAACGACTTCGCCTGCATTTAGTTTGGCTAACGCAGTCGGATTGCCACATCCGAGCGAAGCAAGCAGAGCTTCTTGGGGAATCTGACCCGCTTCAGACGCGTCATAGAGGTCCGATGTGATCGGGTCGCCACAGCCGCTCGGACTCGCCGGACTGCTACCGCAACAAGAGCTTCCGCCAACCGTGACTCTCAAAGCGGCCTCTGCGTACTTCTTTTTAACGACTTCCTTGATATCTGGGACGCTCATTGATCCTCCTATTTGCAAATCTGGATGATTGCTTCTGGACTGAGTGCCTTGTTGCGAGTGCAGCATTCCGCGTACAGAAACTGTAAGAGTTCCTGAAGTGATTCCGTATTTGCCGTGTAGTGCAGGAATGTGCTGTCGCGGCGTACACGGACAAGGTCTTCGGCCTTCAGCTTATCGAGATGGTGAGATAGCGTAGAGTTTGGAATTTCTAGTTCCTGCTGAATCTCGCTTACTACGAGGCCTTCCGGGTGCGCCGACAGCAACAACTGCATGATTCGCAACCTTGCTTCTGTTCCCATAGCTGAGAACATATCGGCATATTTGACGACTCGTTCGATCGATCGCTTGGATTGCGCCGTACTCATGTTTCTATATTTGCAGAAATACGGTTACATGTCAAATGGCGACAGGACTCCACATTGGAGAGTGATAAGCCCCAAGGGGCTACGATGTCCGCCTTGTTCCATTGTGCTCAAATTGAATGTCGATTTACGATAGCTGGTGAAGTCGTTTGCTGTTGGACAAGCTAGACTTGAGCGAAAAGACCAGATCGCGCCGCGATTTCTTGAAGCTGACGGGAAGTGCCGCCTGTACTGCACTGCTACCGGGCGGCGCGAAGTCTGGTTTGGCGACAATGCTTCCTGATCTTGGAGCGTCAGGACAATCCGCGCCGGATCACACTTTGCGCATCGCCGCAAGCCCGGTTGAAATTGCGCCGAAGCATATCTTTTCCACAACAACTTATAACGGTCAGTTCCCAGGACCATTGCTGCGTTTCAAAGAGGGCCAGCCTGTCACCGTAGATATTCACAACGACACCGATGCTCCCGAGCAATTGCACTGGCATGGTCAGATGGTCTCAACAGAAGTAGATGGCGCAGCGGAAGAAGGAACACCCTTCGTGCCGGCGCGCGGAATGCGGAGGGTCTCGTTCACACCTCGTCCTTCAGGTTTCAGGTTCTATCACACGCATATTCGCGGGGGTGCCGACCTCCACCTCGGACAATACAGCGGGCAGGTCGGTGGAGTTTACATCCAACCTACGCGCGAGCCGGGAAACTATGACCGCGAGGTCTTTCTCGTTCTCAAAGAATTTGAACCATCGTTCAGTCAAGGCGGGGACATGGCTCAGGATTTTCTTGTTCCTGTCATGCGGGTCAAAGAACTGGAAGCGAGCGGCGAATCTGCGATGAAAGCATCACTCGCGAAAGGCATGCCGCACGGTTATGAAGTGGGCTATCGCTATTTCACGATCAATGGCCGGATGTTGGGGCATGGGGAACCGGTGCGGGTCAAACAAGGTGAGCGGGTGCTCTTTCACGTGCTGAATGGTAGTGCAACTGAAATTCGCAGCCTCGCGTTGCCTGGACACAGTTTCAAAGTCGTCGCGTTAGACGGCAACACGGTCCCAACGGCGGTCGAAGTTCCAGTGCTCTGGCTGGGAACCGCAGAACGCGTTTCCGCGATTGTTGAGATGAACCATCCCGGTGTATGGATCATGGGTGACCTCGCGGATGATGACCGCAGCCACGGCATGGGCATTGTCGTCGAGTATGCAGGACATAAAGGCAAGCCCCTGTGGATGCCGCCAAAGTCAGCTCATTGGGATTATTCGCGTTTCGCAAAAGCGGACGCAATAACGCTTGCTCCAGACGAGACTTTCGATATGACGTTTGCGAAGGACAATGCCGCCGAAGAAGGTTTTAACCGTTGGACGGTCAATGGCTCTGCGTTTCCGATGACTCAAAGCGTAGTCCCTGCCTCGTTTCACTTGAGGCAAGGAAAGCGCTATCGCATCCACATGCGCAATGGCAGCGACGATATTCATCCCATCCATCTTCACCGGCACAGTTTCGAGCTGACCAAGCTGGCCGGCAAGCCCCTCGCTGGCGTGATGAAGGACGTAGTAATGGTGGGCGGGTATCAGGAAATCGAAGTGGACTTTACGGCAGACAATCCCGGTCTAACGCTGTTCCACTGTCATCAGCAGTTGCACATGGACTTTGGCTTCATGACCCTGTTCGATTACATTTGAAGAGATTGATCTCGCCTCTAATAATTCGGTGTTTCGGAAAAAGAGAGCAATGCCGATAAACGCAGAAGAAATGTGGGCGAATCGAGCGAGTCGGGTCCGCATTCTCGTTGGTTGGGTTTTCCTTTCCGAAGGTATCCAGAAGTTTTTGTTCCCGGAGTCCCTGGGAGTCGCGCGGTTTGTGAAAATCGGCATACCGCGGCCCCAAGTCATGGCTCCTTTCGTCGGGATGGTCGAGATTATCTGTGGCTCCCTCGTGTTAGCCGGTCTTCTTACGCGGCTGATGACCGTTTCCCTTCTCATCGATATCGCTGTCGCTTTGTATTCCACCAAGATCGTGACGTTTGCAAAGAACGGGTTTGGGGGAACATTGCATGAAGCCCGAACGGATGTGAGCATGTTATTGGGTCTCATCTTTCTGCTGCTGGTCGGTGGTGGCGTGTGGTCCTTAGACACATGGTTGGCAGGAAGACGAGGCGCAATTCATGGCTGAACAGCCAACGCTTCAGTCCTCAAATGTCATTTCCGAAAGCAGACAAGTTCCTCTCGGCGAGCTTGCTTTGTTCTTTCTCCGCCTAGGCACGACAGCGTTTGGAGGCCCCGCAGCCCACATCGCGATCATGGAGGATGAACTCGTCCGCAGGCGTTCTTGGCTTTCGCGTAAGAAATTCCTCGACCTCCTCGGCGCAAGCAGTCTCATTCCTGGACCGAGTTCAAGCGAACTAGCTATTCATATCGGCTATTTGTGCGCTGGCTGGAGAGGACTGCTGCTCGCAGGAAGCTGCTTCATTCTTCCGGCGGCCTTGATGGTTGGCGGCCTGGCGTGGTTATACGTCCATTTTGGGAAGCTCCCGGCGATTGCAGGCATCCTCTTTGGCGTAAAGCCGGTGGTCATCGGTATCGTTTTACAAGCTCTGTGGAGCCTCGGACGAACAGCAGTAAAAACAACGTTTCTTGCATTTGTGACCGCGTTCTCTCTGTTGTTATCTGCCTTCGGTTTGCATCCTCTGCTTTTGCTTGTTTTGGCCGGAGGCCTAGCGTGCCTCCCCGCTCTAAGGGCCTCGCGCGGGCACCTCTTTTCGATCACTTTTGTACGCTTAGTAAGCTCGACAGCGGCAACAGCAGTATCGTTCAGTCTGATTTCGTTGTTTCTGGTCTTCCTGAAACTCGGGGCTACGGTATTCGGAAGTGGGTACGTTCTGTTGGCCTTCCTGAGGGCCGATCTGGTCACCGATAGGGGGTGGCTGACGGACGCGCAACTCGTCGACGCAGTTGCTGTAGGGCAGGTGACGCCTGGACCAGTGTTCACCACAGCCACTTTTATTGGTTTCGTCTTGGGGGATATTCGCGGTGCCATCCTTTCCACCGTCGGCATCTTCCTTCCCGCATTTCTGCTGGTGGCAGTAAGCGGTCTTCTTGTGCCGCGAATTCGACAATCCAAAACTGCGGGAGCTTTTCTCGATGGCGTTAACGTCGGGTCCCTTGCATTGATGGCTGCGGTCACTTGGCAGCTCGGTCGAGCGTCCCTCATTGACGCCATTACGGTGCTTATAGCTGTGGCGTCGCTGATTGTATTGTTGCGGTTTCGCGTGAATTCCGTGTGGCTTATCTTGCTCGGGGGAATTACTGGTCTGATCGCGACGGCATTTCATCGATAGCAGGGCTGTCCGAGGTGGCCGTCAAAAATTCTCCGTAACGGACCAGCACAGCCTTATAGGACTTCGCTACGATGGTCAAGGATTTCGACCAGCCCTCCGAAGATGCAGACGAAACTAGAAATCAGTCGACAAGCTGAGCTCTTTCCATCTTCTGGCTTCTTCCAACCGCGCAAGGTCGTTCTTTTCTGCGCCATTGTACGCGTCGCTGCCGAGTAAAAGCCGCAACGGTGGATTTTGCTCCTGAGTCAGACGAACGATTGCTTGAGCAGCCTTTTTCGGATCGCCCGGCTGCTTTCCATTGTAGTCACGCTGAAACCTGGCGGTCGCGCCAACTGTCGAATCGTATTCGGGACGCCCTTCGCTTAGCCTTGTAGAACTTCCCGCAAAGTCGGTGCGAAAGCCACCCGGTTCAACAATGGTGACCTTAACGCCCAGCGGAGATGTTTCGCGCGACAACACTTCGGAGAAACCTTCAACGCCCCATTTCGCAGCCGAGTAGGGTCCGCGACCCGGAGGTCCGATCCTTCCTCCCATCGATGAAAATTGAACAAAATGACCGCCCTTCCTTTCGCGGAAATACGGAAGGGCTGCCTTTGTCACAATGATCGTCCCGAAGAGGTTCGTTTCGATTTGCGCGCGAAAATCCGACATGGGTGTGTCTTCGACAGACGAGAGATTGCCGTATCCCGCGTTGTTGACAACAACGTCCAGCGAGCCAAACGTATCGATAGCTGTCTTCACGGCAGCAGTCGCGGCGGACTCGTCGGTCACATCCAAGGCAAATAGTTTCACCTGATTACCGTAGCGGTCCGACAGATCGTTAAGTGATTCGGTGTTTCGGGCTGTCGCCATGACCTTATTACCGGCTGCAAGGCTGGCCTCGACAATGGCGCGACCCAGACCGCGAGAACTACCCGTAACTAACCACACTTGCGACATTCTTCCTCCTGTTTCCAACTGGTTTCGATAGGGGTTGGGCCCTGGTGAGTCTTAGCTACTTCAAGCCGTACGGGCGGCACTCTCAATCGGGAGAACCCTCACAAGTTACGTTCGCGTTCGATGAGCATTCGCAACACAGTTTCCATTGCCACATTTCCTTTGCGGGAGCCGGCTTGACCAGCCTCGAACTCGATCCACCCTTCGTTGCACCGTGGTGGCCATCACGCTGTCATGCGACGGCTTGCATCAGCCTCCCACGCTTACCGAGATTCTGTATGCAATCGGCGCCCATATCTTTCTTGCCCGTTCGCTGTTGGGCAACCGCTCGTCGCCCCACCGCGACGAATCGGTTTCTGGGCCAAGGCAATGGCAAGCTGGGTTGGCTGCACTTGGCGTTCACCCGCTGTCGGAGGGAACCGAACTGATAGGCATCCTCACTTGGCAGCTTCCTTTGCCGGCGAGAATACTCGCTCTGACGCGCAGACTCTAACATTTCAGCCAATGGCAGTGTTACGCATCGGCGGCGGTTGCTACGTTCGATCGAGCAGTATTTGGAGCTTCGATATTCCTAACAACAAGAACTTGATGCCGCTGGCTGTCGTCGGCAAATCACAAAACGAGCTACTTTGAGAGCGCACGCGCTGCACTCTCAATCACATCTGCAACTTCCTTGGGATGTGAGACGTAGACCGAGTGGCTGGCGCCTGCGACTTCGACCGTGTGGCTCTTTGCACGTTTGGCATACCAACGTTCCAAGTCCGGGCTGATCGTTCGATCGCTTCCGGCCACCACCATCCAGCTCGGTTGGGTTCTCCAGGCAGCCGTGGTGATCGTCGCTGAGAAATTGTCCGCAAAGTTGAGCACCTGCGAGCGCGCCATGAATGCGGCCCGGTCGGCGGGAAGGTCAGCTGCGAACAATTCATGAAATTGCGCCGGGTCGATATAGGTGAAACCGTCGGGCGTTTTCTTTATGGCGCCCGATTTGGCGAGGTCGCTCGGAAAGCGCTTTCCGTCCTCTGACTCCTTCTCGCCGGAATCCGGCATGTGGGCCGCGATATACACCAAGCCGACAACCGATGGGTCCGTCCCCGCTTCCGTAATTACGGCTCCCCCGTAACTGTGCGCGACAAGGATGCTCGGTCCGTCTTGCAGTGCGAGGATACGCTTCACGGCAGTTACATCGTCCTGGAAGGACGTCTCTGGCTCTTGGACGATGCTGACGTTGTAGCCATCCTTTACAAGAATTTCGTAAACGCCTTTCCACCCAGAGCCATCTGCCCAGGCTCCGTGAACCAGAACAATATTGCGAACGCGATGCTCCTGGTTCTGCGCTGAGAGCACGCCGCAGGTCAACAGCAACAAAACGATGCACAAGGACTGAGAGATTCTTACTACCACTTGCAAAGGCTTCATAGAACTACTCATTTTGATTCTCCTTTCGTTACGCTCTGATCAAAGGTTGCCACGCGTTTCCCATAGCTGCGTGTGAAAGGCTTGTCATCCCGGCCTGGCGAACTTCGGCAGCCGTCTGGTTTCTGCAATTTCCCAGGCCGCTTTCAACCAAACGTGGAATTCTTAGGGCGCTTTCAGCGCTTGGCCGCGGCGGCGCGCGTCTTTTTGAGCGCTTCGCCGAGAAGTCGCGCAATCTCCAATGTCGACTCCAGGCAGCTCTTCGAGTGTCGCGTCATCTGAATAAAACCATG
>Ga0209624_10002516_pt1 | contig 13501 bp, 13 predicted proteins | sample JacPinW_OM2H0_O1_FD_188565 | JGI IMG/M metagenome (GOLD analysis project Ga0209624, IMG submission 188565) | Forest soil microbial communities from Algoma, Ontario, Canada - Jack Pine, Ontario site 1_JW_OM2H0_O1 (SPAdes) (version 2) | ecosystem: Environmental > Terrestrial > Soil > Boreal...
AGATCCGGACACGGAAAAAAACGCGGAAAGGGCGGGAGCGACCCCACCCTGTCGGCTTTTCAGCCGCCCAGGAATTCGTGGGATCGCTCCCGCCCTTTCTCCAGTTCACTTGCCCGTGTCCCTTAATAGCAAACCGTTAAAGCCAAAGGAGAAGACCATGTCCATCATCAGAAAACCAGCAGCGCCACCAAAGATTGTCATGCTCGAAGCTCACGTTCCGGAGCCACTAACCGAGACACTTCAAGCCTACTGTCGTTTCGTCGAAACCAGTTCAGACCACATCATCACCTCAGCGCTTCAACTCGTTTTCAAAAAGGACTACGAGTTCAAGCGGTGGCTCAAGGCCCAGAAGGAAACTCACGATCCAACTGAGAAGGCGCACTCGGAAGACAGGCCAGGACGACCACAAGCGGTGACATCGGTAACTAAGTCATGATCCAACGGGCGCTGCATTCCAAGAATTTTATCGCGTGCCTTCTCACTTTGGGCGCGGGAACGATTCTGTTTTTCGAGGTCCCATTCCCCGAGGACAATCTCATTCTGCAGCTCATCGCTTTGCGTGCGCCCGAAGTTTTCGCTGGTCTTAAGTATTCGTACCTCGTCATGCTGTTCACAACTCCCTACATCACGTTTTCAATTCTGCTTTCCGGCCTCTACATCTTCGCTCTCAAGTCTCACCGACGCATCGCTCCGACGCAGCTTCCTCTATATCCCGATCCCCGAGAACGTGAGGAATTGTTTGTTGTAGTCGGCGAGGTTCACAACCCGCGAAAGCCCTTCCCGTCCGAGACCCCGCGATGGCTCACAATCCCCGAGCGTGGCCTCTACACAGGAATTGTGATTCTAGGCGCTATCGGGACTGGCAAGACCAGTTGCTGCATGTTTCCGTTTGCCGAACAGATACTCGCCTACAAAGCCGCCGATAAAAAAAAGCATATCGGTGGATTGGTGCTGGAGGTCAAAGGCGATTTCTGCCGGAAGGTAGAAGGAATTCTAAAGCGCTACGGCAGAGCCGACGACTACATTGAGATAGGTCTCAATTCCGAATACTCCTACAATCCGTTGCACAACGACCTCGACGCCTACGAGCTTGCCTATAGCATCGCAGCGCTCCTGAACAATCTTTTTGGCAAAGGCAAGGAGCCTTTTTGGCAGCAGGCTTACACGAACCTCGTAAAGTTCATCATCCTCCTTCACAAAGTTGCATACGACTACGTCACCCTCTTCGATGTCTACGAGTGCGCCATCTCGCCAGACCTTGTCGAAAAGAAACTTCAGGAAGCAGAGAGACGGCTCATGCAAGGCGTTTCTATTAAGTCCGAGATATATGTACAACACGTCGAGCAACTCAAAGACTTCGGCTTTGTTTTCGACAATGAGCACGAAGTCCACCGAGCACCTGAAACAGAAGAACTCCGCCGTACACTCAGCGATCTCGGAATAGAATGTCCCGATGATCGATTTTTAAACAAAAGCAACGAAGAGATTCGCAAGATTGAACAACTCGAAGCTGTGAGGCGCTGGTTTGACAATGACTGGCGCAGAATTGAGCCCAAGCTCCGTACGTCTATCGTCGAAGGCGTCTCCGTATTCCTTTCACTCTTCGACGACAATCCGGATGTGAAGCGTACTTTTTGTCCGCCGAAAGAAAGCTATAAACGAGTCAGCAAACCTGGCCGCGATTTCCGCAAGCCTCTGCCTTCTTTTAATTGGCTCATTGAGAATGGCGCAGTCTGCGCTTTGAACTTTCCTGTAGGGATGAACCCCGGCCTAGCGCGTGCCCTCGGCGTCATGATGAAACTCGACTTCGAGCGCGCCGTGTTGAATCGTGTTCCGCAGATGGAGGCGCACCCCGAAACATACTTCCGGCAAGTTTTCTTTCTATGCGACGAATACCACCACTTTGCGACTGTGGGCGAGAATGAACCAACGGGCGACGAGAAGTTCTTCAGCCTTTCTCGCCAACCGAAGTGCATTCCAATCGTCGCCACTCAGAGCATCAGTTCGCTCAAGTCTGCGTTGCCGGGTGAATCTTGGCGAACGTTACTCCAGACATTTCGTACCAAGATATTTCTCTCGCTCTCGGATGAATTCTCCGCTCGTGCAGCCGCGGATTTGTGTGGACGTGAAGACCAATTAAAAGTCAGTTACAACATTTCTGAAAGCGGGCACGATGCGCGAGTCAGTTGGCTCACCGGAAAACCACTTTCAGATAAAACCAACATCAGCGCGTCAAAGAGCTACCACAGTCAGATCGACTTCCGATTCGACACAAAGACATTCACAGAACTGAAGAACGCCGAGTCCATCACTATCGCGTATGACGGATTCAATCCGATGCCGCCAACGCTCTGCTACCTCAAGCCCTATTACAACGATCCCAACAAATCCTACTTCCGACAAGTCGCGGACGGAGAACTCTGATGCTTGGATTTGAAACCATCCTCCCGTTTCTCCGGCCGCTTGAGCCATTCATTCTCGACGATTCCGTCAGCGAGATAATGGTGAACGGCGCGGGCCGTGTCTTCATCGAGAAAGCAGGCATTTTGGAGGAAATTCCCAATATCAATCTCACAGAGCAATCGCTAATGGTCGCGGTCAAGAACATTGCTCGCCGTCTTGGTAGCGACATCTCGCAGGAGAGACCCATTCTTGACTCACGTCTGCCAGACGGCAGCCGCGTTGCCGCCGTTATTCCACCGTGCAGTCTTGGCGGAGTCACACTTACAATCCGGAAATTCACCGCTCGACGCTTCAATATCGAAGACCTGATTCGCACGAGCACTCTAAATGAGAAACTAGCGAAACATCTTGAAGAGTATGTCCGCGCCCGAAAAAACATTCTCATTTGCGGCGGAACCGGCTCTGGAAAAACAACGCTCCTCAATATTCTCGGAAAATTCATCGGCGACAATGAGCGAGTCCTACTTATCGAGGACACAGCGGAAATCCAGCTTTGCCAGCCGAACGTAGTCCGACTAGAGGCACGACAAGCTCAGAGCGGCTTACCAGCGGTCACGATTCGTGATTTGTTGAAGGCATCTCTTCGTCATCGCCCTGACCGGATAATCCTCGGAGAGATTCGCGGAAGCGAAGCGTTTGATTTGCTCCAACTTCTCAATACAGGCCACTCTGGAACACTATCCACCATCCACGCTAGCTCCGCGAAACAAGGCCTCTCACGATTTACAAGTTGCGTCCTTCAAAGCGGGATTGAATTGCCGTACCGCGCCATCAAGACCAACATCGCAGATTCTCTCAACGTCGTCATACAGATCGAACGACGCGCCGGCCGTCGCTTCATTTCCGAAGTCCTCGAAATAGACAGCTTTGACGCAGACGCCGATCGATACAGTTTTCATTCTGCTTATGTAGGCGACCAATCGAGCCATGAGAACGGAACCAAAACCTAATAGAGGAACTCCAATACGTCTGGAGTCCCTTCCGCGAAAAAAGCTGGACGAAGAATGTCTCGTCTCGACTCCGCGTGCTCCATCCCTGCGCAATGTGCTACCGTTTGGACCAGCGACACCGGAACTACGGCCAAGGAGAAAGTCCATGGCTCGTCGTTCTGGTCAAGTTGGGTACGAAGAAAAAAAAGGTGGTTGGTATCACGTACGGTTTCGGATTGATGTCCTGGGACAAGAGAAGCGGGCCTATTTAAGCAAACCGATCTGCCCTATCTCTGGTCCTGATGCATTGCCGAAACTCGAACGTCTCCGGAAGAGAAGAGAAATCATCACCGCAAGCGGAGCCGATTGCCCGGAACACTTCGAGCAAGTTGAAGCGTTCAATCACGGCAAAACGTTTCGTCAGCAAGCTGAATGGTGGCTGAAACACGTGAAAACTCGTAAGCGAAAACCGATCAAACCGGCAACTGCCGCAGGATTCGGGAGCTATTTGAAAAACTGGCTCAACCCGACACTCGGTGACTTGCCTGTGTCGTCGGTAAACAATCTCGCTGCGCGAGATCTTGTGACCAAGATGGCGTTAGCAGGATTGTCGCCAAAGATGGTCAACAACGTAGTTCAGGTTGTAAAGATGGTCGTGGCATCTGCCGTCAATGAGGATGGAGACCGTGTTCATCCAAGAACGTGGAACCACGAATTCATCGACCTGCCCGAAGTCAAAAACCAAAGGCAGCCAACTTTCACTGCCGCAGTGATGAAAGGGATTGCAGGCGGGTCCGAAGGAAGAGAACAGATGCTTTTCATCCTTCTCGGATCCACCGGAATGCGAATCGGAGAAGCGCTGGGCCTAGAAATTGATAAACACATCTCCAGCGATTTTTCGACTCTGCATGTTCGGCAGAAAGTTTGGAACGGACAGATTCAATCATTCCTGAAAACTGAAAATGGAATTCGGGATGTTGATCTGCCTACTTCTATAACTCCGATTCTCAAGAAATTCGTTGGTGACCGTACTACGGGTTTATTATTTCGCTCGAAGAATTGTCGCCCGTTGTTCCAATCGAGGATCTTGAGGTTCGCCCTGCATCCGCTTCTCAAAACACTGCACCAACCAAAATCGGGTGCTCATGCGTTTAGACGGTTCCGCACGACTTGGCTCAGGAAGCAGCACGCGCCAGAAGACTTGATTCGCTTCTGGCTAGGCCACGCAAATGGGAGCGTCACGGATCGCTACAGCAAATTGAATGAAGACGTAGCGTTTCGCAAAAAAGTTGCGGAGCAAGTTGGATTGGGTTTTGAGCTTCCAACAGAGAGCTCGAAGTTGCACCCAAAACCGTCCATTTGCACCCAAAGTGAGTTAGTGCCAACTAGCGCGTAAGCGAAACAAACTAAAGAGGAAATTTGGCTCCCTGGGGAAGATTCGAACTTCCAACCCTTCGGTTAACAGCCGAATGCTCTACCATTGAGCTACCAGGGAGCAGTGGAGTGAAGAAAAAAACATCCGGCCAATTAAAGCTTGGTCAGTTTATCGGAGCCACTCTGGGGTGTCAACGCGCCACCGCGCAGCGGGTTTCGCGGATTTGACATCTACGCCGGAAAAGAGCTTCAATGTTTCTGTAGCGCATGGAAGCGCGTCTGCGAGTTTTGAAAACTTTGCCATACTAGGAGTAAACTCATGAAGAAAATTATCTACTTGTTGGCTCTCACCGTTCTAATTGGTGGCGCGATTTTGATTGGCGGAGTCAGCATCGCCCAAACAAAACCCGTCATCGTAAATCTGAAAGACGCTCAAGGAGGGAATGTCGGCTCCGCCGTGCTTTCTTCCGGCGCGAACGGCGTAAGAATCCAGCTCAACCTGATGAATCTTCCTCCCGGCGAACACGGCATTCATGTCCACCAAGTTGCGCTGTGCGATGGTCCTGATTTCAAAACCGCCGGCCCGCATTTTAATCCCGATGGAAAGCAGCACGGCATGCAAAATCCACAAGGCCCTCACGCAGGCGACTTGCAAAATTTCACGGTTGCATCTGACGGCACCGCGAAAACAACTCTCACCGCCTCCATGTTGACGATGGGCACGGATCCGCATTCCATTTTCACAAACGGCGGAACAGCTCTGGTAATTCACGCGAAAGCCGACGACATGAAGACCGATCCTTCGGGCAACTCCGGCGATCGCATCGCGTGCGGCGTGATTTCAAAATAAATCCGGACACAAAATAAAGCGGACACAAGACAATTCCAGGAACGCCGATCGCCTGATCGGCGTTTTCTTTTTCTAGGCTTTATTTCACTTAATAGTGTGGGAATTTCGTCCGGGAATTTACTGCACTCGCTGAAGCCCGGCTTCAGCGTCAACCAACGTATCGAAAATTGCCAGTACATGTCTGCGATATTCAACCACGCGCGTTAAAACATCGCGCAGCAACGGCTCGCGATCAACTTCTTTCTGCCACTTGATTAAAACCGCCATCGGAATCGCAATATCCATGCGTAATTTATTCGCATCGTGACCGCGCAAAAATAATCCGTAGAAAAACGCGGCTTCGCGTTGCGGATGTTCAAAATCGCGCGATGGATCTTGATTTTGCGCGCCGGTCACATCGCCGGCGCAATTTGAAACTCCGTTCGACGTTCCGTTCGGTTTTGTCTCGTAAGTTTGCATATATCTCTTGCTATCTCTCCGCAGGGCGAAGAAAAAGCAGTGTACTCCAAAGCGTTCGCCAGTCAAAGGGTACTGGGGTACTAATCAAAAATTACTGAAACAATGAAATCCTGCGGGAAACCGAACTGCGAACTTAAGCGGGACGCCGCGCCGAGCGCGCAAATTCGCGCAGCGCGGAAACGTTCGGTCCGTATGCGCCGATGCGAGCAGCGTCTACCGGCAGGCCAAAAGTTTCGGCCTGGTCAATATTAATTCCGGCGTCATCCAGTTCTGAAAGACTGAATCCCACAGCGGGCGTGATTCGATTGGCCTCCGCCGAATAAACTGGCCGCGGCGGACGACGGCGATTCCACGGACGCTTGGTGGAAATTTCAAAAAACTGCTGCCAATCTTTCTTGCCCCACATAATTTCGTTCCGGCCTCGAACCGGGACTGCTTACATCAATCTGATGCTGTCCGGCGAAAATAGGTTCACCGGCTGAATTTCACGGCTACCAACCAGTCGCAAAACCACGGGCACTTCTTTTCTGAGTACGTATATATGTGAGAAGCGGATTGCCGTCCACAATATCCTCGTGGGATATTTCGCAAATGTTACTGGGGGAAGATAGTTTGAGTTGAGGGACGGGAGTTGGGAGTGTTTGGGAGTGGGTGGGGCAAATTTGAGTGCCGCAGAGCCGCGATGTCTTTAAGTCGCCGCAGGGCTGCAGCGGAACGCACCCTGTCGGCAAAGACGAAAACTCGCACCCCGTCGGCCGCGCACGCTATGTGCGCGAAACATGCATTATAATGCATGTTTGGGACGGATTTTGATGAAAAGTGCATTATAATGCAGTTTTTGGGGCGTGGAAAATAGAGAAAAAGCAGAGCTTTTAACGCAGAGACGCAGAGAACGCTGATAAACAGCGGGGAAAAACGAGAGACCCAAGAATTGTACGACGACCGTAAATGATCAAACCCCAGGATGCCACCCTCAAGGGTGGCTCTACACGATCGAAAGATTCCGCTAAGTCGCTTATTTGCAAACACTTACGAGTTGGGGGTGATGTAAGTCCTTTATTAGCACACACTTCCTAAAATAGGGGGGGTGGGGGGTACGAGTTTTTGCGAAAATGGGTTATTCCCAGATTACCAGTTTAGGGAATCGCGCACAGATAGGAATGCACTAAGTCCTTTGTTTGCATAACGATCACCCACAGATCGCTGTAAGTGGTTTATTTGCATATACATCGCAAAATAGGGTGGGGTGGGGGTACGCGTTTTTTTGAAAATGGGTTGTGGGAAGTGCGGGTGGGTGATTGCTAAAGGCAAGGAAACAAAGGACATGAAAGAGGAATGCGGCGTTGCGTCCCGTCCTGAGGGTTCGGGATCGGACAAAGGTATTTGTGCGCAGATTGTCCGGAAGACGTCCCGTCCTAGGAGAGTCCCCGGAGAGTCGAAAAGTGTGGCAAGGAATTTCAAGGCAGAGTCATAATGGGACGGTTGACTGCAACGGAGGCTCGTTTGATGGCCGTCGAATCGCAAATCGAAACTACTAAGATTGTACTTAAAGAGCTCTTCGACCGATGGGATGTTAGAGCAAATTTATGTCGCGAAATCATGTACTCGTCAGCGCTTCGGCGCCGTCATGAAGGAACTTGGCATAACGTCTTTACATATTTTTTGCCATTAAGCACGGCGGAAGAACGAAGCGTTGCCGTGAATGTCGACTATGGAGACTTCACCATCAATCGAGGGCTGTTGTCATTGTCTGGGGCAAAAGATGTCCTCACCGAGATTGCCGCCAAGCAGCAAATGTCTTTGCCTGGGCAGCGGGCCGTAGAAATCGAAGCGTATCTATATCCGGGTTCCTCGCGCCGATTCTTGCGGAGCGATTCGAGAAATTATCCCGTGCTGTTTCCCTCGCTGGAGTACCGGTTTAGTATCACAAATCAGTGTGTCGCTGAGCCACCCGGTGGAACAATTTGGGCGCCGGAACTTCCGCTGTATCCGTCGGGGCATTCGGCGATTGAGGATCTCTTGGACACTCGCTTAGGAGATGTTCGTTCTTACACAGGCGTGCTCTGCGCACTGGCACCAGATTATCGAGGAAAAATCGCGGGGATCAGATTGCGTAACGACGGAGTAGAAGTTCACGCGGTCTGCATGGCAGGGGCGGATCCCACTGACATGTCTGCAAAACTTTACTCGGAGGACGACTACGGAAATCGCACGATCGCGAATCTAGAATTCGATACTCTAGGCAACGCGTTTGCTGCAACAAGTGGTTTCCCGCGCCATCTGGTAGTCGTACTATTTTCAAAGTCCGGCCACGATATCATTGATGAAAGAATCTTCGACTCGGGTAGCCCGTACCTACCCGGAGACTTAAGCGTTGAGGCGGTCGAGCAGGATGTGGAAAACATTTTGAAGGGGGGAGAGTCTGACACGCTAGAATTTAAGAGCCAGATTCCTAAACAACAGGAAGCAATCGCTAGGACCGCCGTCGCTTTTGCGAACCGAAAGGGTGGCAGAATTGTTCTTGGCGTCGAGAACGATGGGCAAATTGTAGGGTGTCCGGACTCACGCGTAAAAGATACCCTCACGCAAATACTCCGAGACAACTGCCATCCATCTATTGATTTCGTAGTGAGCGAGACAACGATTTCAAGCAAACTAATATTCGTGGTTATCGTACCTGAGGGTAAAAGTAAGCCGTACCAGCTACGGGACAAAGGATTCTATATTCGCTCCGGCGCGACTAACAGGCTAGTTACGCGCTATGAGTTGGATGAAATGTATGGCGGAAAGTCGTCTATCGCCGGATTCGGAACTCTCCCAATTCTGGGATAGGGGCAGTTTTCTATTCGGAGCGTGACCGCGATCACGGGTCACCGTGCTTAAGCCGGGCCGAGCCAGAGATTGTTCTCGCCGAAGCATGGCGATTTGGCTTTTCCAAACATTTGGTGCGCATGATCACAGAAGGGCTTGATTGACTGGTCCAGTGGTACGTCAAAGTCGGAGATCTGAATTGTTCCGAGATCGTACTGCTCTTGCGTAACTCGGCTGTCTTCAGGAAGGTTATCTCTGTCGAGGGAATGGGTTGTGTTTGGCGTTCCGAAAATTACACGGAGGAGAAAAGGGCCTGCAATTTCGACCGCCGTGTAAAAGGTCTTTGCGCGCGAAATGAAGTTCCGAAGCAAAACGTCAACAGCGTTTAAGTGAAGCCCTAAGAGGCGTCCCCCTTCTAGCAAATTAATTTGACGGCCGATTCCTGATTTTGTAGAAATGAGGCCATTTCGACGCAGCAGAGCCTTGTCCCGCCGATTCTCGCGAATGAGTCCATCGAACGCATACTTGGGCTGCAAGACGTCTTCGTCCAACCCTCGGACATAGAATCTTGCAAAGCCGTCTCGAACGTCCTGCTTTGCGATGTCGACGCCAAATTCCCTAAAATAAACGGGCACCAGGCCAATCACGAGAACAGCAAGGTTTTCCGGGCTCGGAAACGCGGGGAGCGTACCATCCCGCAGTGCGATTGTTGCTTTCTCAAGTTGGCTTGCAACCTGTATAACCATTTCTTTTATCTCCGTAACTCCCAATTCTCCGCGCTGACGCTCCCTTCGGCAGGGAAAGTAGATGTGTCCTTGATAGCGAACACGGTGTGGGCGACTTGGCGACTGACCAACCCGAAAGGCTAAGACGTAGCGCCCACCTGCAACGGGGATGGCATGCGATTCCACTCGCAGCGTTTCTTCGATGCACGCCGTGATTCGTGCCCCGTACGCCAATAGAGTGTCCTCCGGATTCTGAATTTCAAGGCCGAGAGGAACTGTAATATCTGGAATTCCAGTTGCGTGGCCGTCGGCGTCTCGCGCCTCAGTGATTCCTAATAGTAAGAGACCCCCTTGAGTATTCGCGAACATGCATATGTCTAGGAGTAGTTCCTTGTTGCCACGCTCGCCAATTTCGTAGAGCGCGCTCTTGTACTCCAAGTGTGTATGTTCGGCCAATCCTGCGTGGACTATTTCTTGGAGGTCAGTTTCTGCCAGTTCGCGAAGAGGTTTTGCGTCAAGAATCATGGTATGGTCCAAAATTTTTGTGCACTCTCACGTCAGTCTAAATGACGCCGGCACCACGCCACCGGGTCATCGCGGGATCGAGATGGTATTGAAAGAAGTTCTCGAATGTGATTACGTTCGGTGCTTGCTCATAGTCTTCCCGGATCGTTTTAATTCGGGTCGGAACGACGAGATAGATTCTCGCGTTCAGCATCTCTTGAAGATCTCGTACGGCAACGGCTTCATCAATCGTACCTAAATAAAATCCAAGACCTCGGGTCCCTTCCGTCACAATCTGCCGCCAACGCTCGCGCAGCGTTCGTTTAACGGTGAAAATAATGCAGTCGGCAGCGTGTCGTCGAAAATGTTCGATGGAAGGCAGAACGAAATCGGGCTGGCCGTTGATAATCGCTTGTGGAGTGAACGGATATTGGAGACGGACGAAGAGTTCTTTAATTAGCAACTCGAATGCTTTGCCTGCGCGAGGTCTACGCCCCTGGGTAAGGCCCAGAAAGAAGCGGTCCAAGGCGAAAAAATGACGGCCAATTGTATCCATCAATTCTCGTGCAGTTGGATTTTTTCCCGCGAGCGGAAGAAATACACTTGCGAGCGTCTCTCGGCCTGTTGTCGCCTCGGCTGCCAAATACTCTTTGTAGGCATCGATTTGAACAGCTTCGACTAGCTCACTAAAATTGAGTTTGATCCATTCTGGATCGTGCCCATGCAGCGCTCTCGCAACAGCCGCGTCGGCAATCTGCATACCTCGAGGAATCCGCTCGCGAAAGTAATCGCGGAGCAGGTCTAAAACTTCTGCATCTGTCGGTGGCATTATTTCCTTCCACGTTGAGTGTGCTCAGTTTGTGTCTCAAGATTATAAGAGCACTTATTACGAAGTGGACATATAGCACAGTGCGGCCTCGGCGTGCACACTGACCGCGTAAAATCTAGAAGTCCGTAAGCGAATAATCGTCCGTTCTTAAATGGCTGAACTTTATCCGCTAAGACGCGGAACGCCTTGTTTCGCCGAGTCTCAGGTCCGGTCTCAAACTCAAAAAATCGACCATACAGCCGGACGATATTGGAGTCGATGATGGTGGTTGGCGATTCGAGATGAAAGGTGTTGAACGCGGCGGCTGCATAGTCTCCGACACCAGGCAATCGCTTGAGCTCGTCAAGCGTCGAGGGTACGCCGGCACTTCGCTTCGAGAGGGTGCGGGAAAGATTGCGTAGTGCTTTTGCTCTCCACCGGAGTCCCAAGGGTCTTAGAAGATTGGTGAACGAGTGAGCGGGTGCCATGAGCGCGTGTCGGGGTGTCGGATAGCGACGTACAAACTCCTCGAAAACTGGAACTACTTGGTCCGCGCGAGTTCTTTGAAGCATTACTTCAGCGACGAGCCCGTGGAATCTGTTTCTCGAACGTCGCCACGGAAATGAAACGAAATTTCTACTAGCCCATCTGCGCAATGTTTTCCTGAAGAAAACTATGCTGTCGCGATCAGCGACAACTGCTTTGCTCTTGATATTGGCTTTTGGTGCAGGCATTCAATAATTCTCTTTGTAATTAAGGACACTACAGGAACTACAACAGAATTACCGAACTGTTTGTAAGCTTGCGTGTCAGACACTGGAATTTCAAAACTCTCAGGGAATCCCATCAGACGAGCACACTCTCTTGGGGTGAGCCTCCGCGGAGTCCTGCCTTTTCCTCTTGGTATCAGAATCTCTGAGCCGTCCTTGTAATAGCGCGCGCTAAGCGTCCGGGTAGTTCCGTCCAAGTCAGCAAGGCCGAAGCCAAATCCATGCCCGAGCTTCTTGTGTTTCTCTGCATACGCACGAAGATAACTCCACAGATGGGGAGTTAATCCATATTTTTCGGGTGGTTTTGGATCAAGAATATTTTTGAGTTGTGGTTTTGAGTCGGAGATTACTGGAAATTCAAAAGCGCGTGGCTCTCGAAAACCCACAATATATATCCGCTCCCGATGCTGCGGGACCAAACCCTTGGCATCAATCACTGCAAAATGAACGTCATAATCCAGTTCATCTTCGAGCGCGCGTAAAATCACATCAAAAGTTTGTCCGCTGTCGTGGTGGAGGAGGTTCTTTACGTTTTCTAGGAGGAACGCCCTCGGACGCTTGTCTCGAATGATTCGTTTTACCTCGAAAAACAGAGTGCCTTGTGTCGGATCGTCAAATCCATGAGGTTTACCGAGGCTTCCTTTCTTCGAGACACCGGATATTGAGAAGGGCTGACACGGGAATCCAGCCGTTAATAGATCATGATCGGGAACTTGTTTTGACGAGATCTCTCTGATGTCGCCTGCCGGTGCCTCTCCGAAGTTCTTCTCGTATGTTTGGCATGCGAACTTGTTCCATTCGGAAGAGAACACACATTCAGCGCCGTTCTTTTCAAGTGCGAGCCGAATGCCTCCAATTCCCGCAAAGAGATCAATGAATTTCAAAACGGGAAAAGCAACAGTGTTATCTCGAATAGAAGTGAGTCTGGTTTTACGTTCGCTCGGCATTTGATTTGACTCGTAATATAACTGATTTACGGAACTTGCGACAGAGCAATGGTCTTTGGTGAGGTCTTCTTGTGAATTGTCCATACATCTTATCAGTGCATGTGAAGCACCAGACCCAGTTTGGAAGGATTTAGAGGACTCTTCCTGCGTCAGGGCAAGCATGGGTACCTGGCTCCGTCCGTCGCCGGTGAAGACGTACGATGAAGGAGGGCGACCTGAAGGTGGCCCCTACGATAACGGGAGGATTTAGAGGACCCTTCCTGCGTCAGGGCAAGCATGGGTATGGAAGTCGGTGGTTAGTGGCTGGTGGCGAGTGGGGAGAAAGAGGAGGCGAGGAGGCAGAGAGGCGGGGAAAAACGGGAAGCAGTGACGCAGGGAAAGTCAAACGTAGGACACCGGAGAGATTCCTCTCTGCGTTCGGAATGACGATCAAAGGCAAACCCAAATTCAAAGGATCGGATGAGGGCGCAGCGAGCATCCCGAATGAAAAGATCGGGACAGGTCTCCGAATGAAAAGATCGGGACGGGGGCGCCACCACGTCCGGAAACGACTTGAGGCGATGCTATACTCAGCGTTCCGGAAAGGATTCGTGAAGAGTGGCGAAGCAGCACATTGTGGTGCATTACCATGAGCTGTGGCTGAAGGGCGGGAACCGGCGTTTTTTTGTCGAGCGGCTGATTACGGCTGTGCGGCAATCGCTGGAAGGATTGGGGCTGGCCAAGCTGCAGTGTCCGGGCGATCGCGTGGTGATCGAGTTGGAAGAAGGCGCGCGCGTGGAGCCGGTGATTGCGCGTCTGGAACGTGTTTTTGGAGTGGCGTATTTTGCGGTGGCGCGGGAGATTTTGCGTCCCGAAGTATCG
>Ga0209624_10002517_pt1 | contig 13491 bp, 14 predicted proteins | sample JacPinW_OM2H0_O1_FD_188565 | JGI IMG/M metagenome (GOLD analysis project Ga0209624, IMG submission 188565) | Forest soil microbial communities from Algoma, Ontario, Canada - Jack Pine, Ontario site 1_JW_OM2H0_O1 (SPAdes) (version 2) | ecosystem: Environmental > Terrestrial > Soil > Boreal...
TTATACTGCGTTCCCAAAACCCACATGAACCCAATCGTGCCGCCACCGCACGCCGTCATGCCCAGACCCATCGCTACGGACACTACCAAGGCCATTGTGACACGGCCAATCCTGCTCAACTTCATGCGCTTCCTTAATCCTCGCCAGTGAACGGGTTCGTCCACCTTTTGCTGCGAGCAATTCTAATAGGGTTCGGTTCCTTTGGATATTGTAGAAGCTGAGACGACTTTGTGCCAGCATGTCCAGCACATTCTCGCCATCGCTGCTTCCCGCCACGTCCTATTGACGGGGTTGCCAGCTCTCCGGTAGCAACAAAAAGGCCCAGGCCGAAGCCCGGGCCTCTCATGCTCACTCCAGAGTACTACCAGACGCGGCACGAGTTTTGCGGCATCATCGGTTGGCCCACCTTGCAGCCAAACGCCTTGCCGAACTCATCGAAGTTCTGCACTGTGCCTTTGACACGCCAATCGCCGGTGCTGTGCGGATTCGTCTTCGCCTGCATACGCGCTGCTTCCTCCCGCTGGTTTTCGCACCAGACCTGCCCGAAGCTGATGAAGAACCGTTGCGCTGGCGTATAGCCGTCTCTCTCGCCGTTGACATAACCCGGCTCGGCATTCGGTCCGCCCTTGGCCAGAACCTCCTGCAGCGCCTGGTACGCAATCCGGATACCGCCGTTATCGGCAGTATTCTCGCCCAGCGTCAGCTTGCCGTTCAGATTCTGACCCTCGGCGACCTTGAAGCCGTCATACTCCTTCACCTCGCAGCCGGTGCGCTCATCGAATTTCGCGCGGTCCTCTGCCGTGAACCAGTTCTTCACGTTACCCTTCGGGTCATAACGCGATCCCTGGTCGTCGAATCCATGCGTCATCTCGTGGCCGATCACCACGCCGATGCCGCCGAAATTCACCGCGGGATCCATGCTGTTGTCAAAAAATGGCGGCTGCAGAATGCCCGCCGGGAAGTTGATGTCGTTATTCGGCGGGTTGTAATAAGCGTTCACCGTCGGCGGAGTCATGCTCCATTCCTTCTCATCGACGGGCTTGCCCAGCTTGTCGAGGTTGCGACGCCGCTCAAATAACGCATTCCGCTCCATGTTGCCCAGTGCGTCGTCGCGCTTCACCACCAGCGCGCTGTAGTCGCGCCAGTTCTCTGGATAGCCGATCTTGTTTCGAATCGCATCCAGCTTGGCCTTTGCCTCCACCTTGGTCGCATCGCTCATCCATGGAAGCTGCGCGATGTCTTCGGCCAGCGCCTTCTCCAGAGCCGCCACCAGCTTGTCCATATTCGCCTTCGCATCCGGCGGGAAATTCTGCTTCACCCAGTCCTGACCCACAGCCTCACCCATCGCCTGGTCGGTCGCCCGTGTGCAGCGTTCCCAGCGTGGCGTCTGCTCCTTCTGGCCACGCAGTGTTGCGGAAAAGAAGTTGAAGTTCTCGTCCACAAAAGGCTTCGACAGCGCCGGCGCCGCCCCCCGCAGAGCATGCCAGCGCAAATAGCTCTTGATCGAATCCAGGCTGGCCGAATCGATCTCGGCATTCATAGCAGTAAAGTAAGTCGGCGTCGACACATTCAGCGTCTTGAACTCGCCGATCTTAATGCCCTTCAGATAAGCGCCCCAGTTATAGTCCGGAGACAGCGCCTGCAACTCTGCCTGCGTCATGATGTGGTAGCGCTTGTCCGGATCTCGCAGCTCAACGCGATCAATTGAACCCTTCGCGAGCGCCGTCTCGATCGACATCACGCTCTTCGCCTCTTCCGCCGCCTTGTCCTGCGAATCGCCCAGAAGAACAAACATCTTCGTCAGGTGAGCCACATACTGCTCGCGGAGCCTCTGGCTTCGTGGATTTTCATCAAGGTAGTACGAGCGGTCCGGCAGCGTAATCCCGCCCTGCCCGGCGTTGACAATCTGCTGGCTCGAATCCTTCTGGTCCTGTGTCACGCCAAGCTGGTAAAACGTGCCCACCGCGTAGTGACTCTGTAACTCCGCCACCATCGCCGAGAGTTGCTTCTTGTCCTGAAGCGAAGCAATCGTCTTCATCACCGGTTCTAATGGCTGCGCCCCAAGCTTGTCCGCAAGCTCCACGTTCATGCAAGCCGCAAAATAATCTCCATACTTCTTCTGCAGCGGAGTCTTCGGCGCATCCGCCGCAGTCTTCAACTCCTCATACAGCAGATAGGTGTTTCTCTTGGCCAGTTCGCCGAACCGTCCCCATGACGCCTGGTCCGCCGGAATCGGATTCGTCTTCACCCAGTTTCCGCACGCATACTGATAGAAATCAACACACGGGTCCGCGGTTTTATCGATCGCGGAAAGATCGAAAATGATCGGCTTCTTCGGCTCTGACGTAGGCCCGGGAGCCATATCCAACCCAACAAACGACTGCCCCAGGCACATCCCTGTGGACAGCACCAGACAACTAACCAGCGACTTGAACACCATGGTTTTTTCCTCGGAAATAGATCTTGCTAAGACGTGTTTCAAAAGGGCGGAATGACTTCAACCCAGGGCTTAGATACTTGAGATATTACGAAGACGACATACCGTATCACAAAGTTTCGTGTCTCGGCCAATGCGAAATGCGGGCCGGGTAAAGACCCGAGCCCGATCCATTCCGCACAGTAATCTGCCTAAAAGATCTTCAGATGGATGGTCAGATATTTCTTCGGATCGCTCCGAATCGTCGTTACCAGGTCTGTACTCGCCACCAGCAGCTTATTCAGATTTGTATAAGCTGCGTCGTCGGTCGCAAACTTGCCCAAAGTCCCCTTGCCTTGATTCACGCCGGTAATCAGCGTATTCACCTGCGCCAGCGTACTGCTCAAATCCTGACGGAACTTGGGGTCTTTCAGCATCAATCCCAGGCCGCCCTTACCCGCATCCGCATCCGCAAGCAGCGAATTCGCATGGGCAACCGTCGAGTTCAGATTCTTATACAACGCATCGTCCTTCAATAGCATTCCCGCTGTACCCTTGCCGCTATCCACATTATTCGCAATGTTTTGGATTTTGGCAGCCGTATCATTCAACCGGTTGTACAACGAGTCGTCGGTCATCAGCTTGCCGATCGATCCCTTCCCCGCATTGATATTCCTCTCAAGAGTCATCAGCTCGTCGATTGTCTTGTTGGCCTTGTTATAAAGATCAGGGTTGTTGATCAATTGCCCGATCGTCCCCTTGCCTGTCTCCAGGTTGTCGACGATGACATTCACCTTCGCCAGAATTACGTTCAGGCTTTCGATCGTCCCCTGGCTGGCTTTGATTACATCGGTCAGGCTGGGTGTCTCCAGCGTCTTCAGCTCGTCGCCGTCCTGCAGTCGCGGGCCCACTGCGAACTGGCTGTTGATGTCCACCACCGTATCGCCCAGAACCCCCACCGTCGACAGCGAAGCCTTCGAATCCTTCTTTAGATCGACCGCGTACCGCTCGTTCAACTTCATCACAACCTTGACCGGAGTCAGCTTCCGCGCCGGAGAGTTGTCGATTGTCACCGACTTCACCGTCCCGATTGTCACGCCCTCCAGGTTCACCGCCGCGCCCGTCTTCAGTCCGGCTGAGTTCACAAAGTACGTCACCACCGTCAGCTTGTGCGACAGTATCCCCAGCCCCGCCGAGCTCGTCATCAGGAACAACAGCGCCACCAGGATCACGCTCGAAATCAACACGATCACGCCCACTTTCAACTGCGACCATCGAACCTCCTGCTGGCTGGGCATAGCTCTCCTTTAAAATCAATTTTCCGCCGTCTGATTCCGCCATCTGATCCCGCAAAAACCACGTCACGGTGTCTCAGCCACCGTCATCGACCAATCTCACAAGCCGTAGCTAGTAACTGAGAGGATACATTACCTCTCAAGTTCTTCTCCACGAAATCGATCCTCAACCGGATCGTCTGAAAGTGCTTTCCCTGCGATAGATGCACTCACCCACTGCTCGGCTTCAATCCGTTGGGGTCGAAAGTTCATCCCTCCACCAGCACTACCGCCATAGCCAGCTCCCGGCTATGCGTCAGGCTCAGCTCAACCCGCCGGATTCCCATCATCCCAGCCAACTCAGCCGCCCTCCCACTCAAAGAAAGCGTCGGCTTCCCACTCGCCTCGCGCTTTACCTCAAACTCCTTCCAACTCACCCCGCGGCTGATTCCGGTTCCCAGGGCTTTCGCTCCTGCCTCCTTCGCCGCAAATCTCGCGGCAAAGCTTTCTGCCGCGTTCTTCTTCCTCATGCAATAAGCAATCTCTCCCGCTGTAAAGATCCGCTCCAGAAACCGCTCTCCGAACCGGTCTATACTCTCTTGCACTCGTCTCGTCTCAATCAGATCCGTACCCATTCCAATCACCATTTAAAACCTCGTCCCTCCGTCCTCCTGCGCCACACGCTTCGGCGACGCAAAATATCCACAAACGGAGCCTTTGCAACAGCATAACCCTGCCGGTCACATGACCAGAGTACCTGTTTCCAACCCTCACGCTTAGCTCTCCATTCTCCGATGAACACCCTAACAGCAACCATCCCCGTCCCAGAGGCCCATCACCATGCAATTGCTCGACATTCAGGGCTTCAGCTACGAAGAGCGTCAAGGTCTGCTCCCCACGCTGACCTCTGCCTTCGCCGACTGTGGCGGCTGGATCCTCGACCGCAAGACGCTCTCTCCCACCACGATGGAGTTTCGTCTCGAAATCCAGCTCCGCGCGGTCGTCGATCTCTATTCTTCCATTCTCGCCTCCGGCCTCGAACTCACCCGCGCCGGCCACCTCGGACTAACCCACCTCTGCACCTGCCGAAAAAACCTCGGCACCCCAGCCGATCTCGGCCAGGTCATCGCGCTCCGCATCGAGATCACCTTCCTCGAAGACGCGACACTCCACTCTCTCTTCCTCGCCGCCCGGGCCCCCGTCTGAACGTCCGCTCACTTCGTCGACGTCTTCCTCGGTTTCGGCCCCCATAACGTCGCTCGGAACGGCAACCCAACGGAGAACTGCAGGTTGGGCGTGTCAGGAGTAAGTCCTACTCCAAAGGTCAAATCGATCGTCCGACCTGGCGCATACACATAGCTCGCCCCCAGCCGAAGGGTACCTTCCACCAGATAAGAAGCAGGAATATCCACTCCATTCAAAGATGTCGAGCGGGTGAAGCGCTGATCCCACCCAAAAGTCATCGAGGTCTCCGGATTCAGCGCCAGGATGGACCCGATCTGGAAGCCTATTGCATCTCCCGGATTGAAGTGCCCCACGATCGTTTGGCCTGGATTGTTTGGATCCGGTGTCGTGTGGTTTGCCGGAAGATTCGCCGTATAGGCTAGACTCCCGAAAAACACAACCGGGTCATTCGATTTAGCCATGGTCAAAAATCCCTGAATCGCATTGAATCCCGTCCCGAGCGCAATTTCAGAGCTACTCAGGTTGTAGGCATCCTTGCCTGTCGTCGACTTAAAGCGGCCTGCCACCAGCAGGTCTGGCCATTTGCCGTGTTCGGTCGTCAGTTGCCGCTGCAGTCCTGCCGAGATGTCGCCCATCCCAAAGCTGGTGGATGTGGTCTGTTTCCCTGTCGCGTCGACAGAACGGATCTCTTCGTAGCCGTACGGGATTGTAAAGTCCATTTGCATCTTATGCGGCAGCCCCAGCCTCGTCGTGAAGGTCGGCAGCAGGAAGTCTTCCCGCACACGCTGCGACTCGATGTCGCCCACCACCAGCACCGGCAACAGGGCGAATCCATTGACAGTCAAATGATCCGACGATGCGCTGAAGTATGACGTAACGTTGTCGACCTCCATCGTTCCTGATGGCAGCAATAATCCACCACGCACAATCAAGGCCTGGTCTAACGCCTCGGTAGCCTGGCGTTCTGTCACGTCGTAGGTTGAGGTCGAGACAACGGAGTTAATCGCCCGGCTGTTTGCGGCCGCAGGCAGAACAGGCCGCTCATTCACGTTGGCGGCGCTCGTAAATCCGCCGTTCACCCTCCACTCCAGTTCGGAGACGCGTTCCAGCAGGTTGCGGATAATCGCATCCCGCTCTCGTAAGGCCTCCTGCAGCTTCAGATCCGCCGGGTCCTTCGGCGGAACCTGAGCCTGACCCTGACCCGGCCCACCTCCAGACGGCGCTGCCGGTTGAGCTTCAATGGCCCCAGCCCCCAAAAACATCACAAGTCCCGCCAACAACACTTTGCCCAACATCGAGCCCGCCTTTCCCTCAATAAAGGTAGTTGCTCGGAGCTGTTACTCCGATCCTTCTGGTGATGGCTGTCTCATCAGGAACCAGCCGCGATGCGATCGTTATATTTCTTGCCTCAGTCATCCGTTCGTCCGGCGGGTGAATGATGAACGCGATGCCGTCCTTCCATATCTCCTGGAACCGGTCGACCCGCATCGTTATATTGCCGAAACCCGGATCGGCCAGCGCCACGTGTCCATCGACAATCGCTTTAACAACAACGAAATGATCAAAACCTTTCAATCGAATCGGCACAATCACCGACCTCTTCTGGTGCAGCAGGTCTTCCATCGTCATCCCGCTGAAACCTTCCGCGCGATACCCTCGCGCTTCCGCGAAGTGCTTCAGGTCCAGCAGCGAGAAGCCGCCGCGGTCCCGCACTCTCGCCGCATCGACCCGATGCAGAATCCATACAACGATTCCTGTCTCAGACGTTGGATCGTTGTAGTCATATGTCAGTACCGTGCTGAGGGCAGCAGCGCCGCAACTGATGTCCCAGCGCTGCCGCACCACGCCCTCACCACGTATCTCTTTTATGCTCCGGATATTCTTGCTCCCCGGCACCCCCGTCGCCTCTCCCGTTTTTTGAGCGGACGCGGGTGCAGGGGAGAGAAGTGGGCTGGCCAATCCAATAACCAGCCCAACGCTAAGCAGTTGTTTCTTCCAGCTCATCAGTGTTTCCCTGTCAGATTGGTCTGCGTGAGCGTCCCAATCGACGAGTTGATGTTGACGTTTAGGTTCAACAACACATTGACGTTGGAGCTGACTGCGTTGATGTTGATGAGTGAGGTCAGGTTCTGTTGTGCTGTGCCGTTCAGAGTGATCGATCCCTGGTTGGTGGTGCTTGACGACGTCGGCGAAGATAACACCGACAACGTACCGGCTCCTGTCACCAGGCCATTCTTCGTAGGTACAGACCCTTGGAACTTGATGACCCCATTCGAATCGCCGGCCGTGACTCCGCCTGCCGTCACACGATCCATCGCGGCATCGTTCAACGATTGCGGGGTATGGCGAGCCGCGGTCTGGGCCGTGCCTATCTGGGCCAGTAGCGCAAAACTCGCAATTACAAAAAGACGACGCATGATTCCTCCTTGATGCCACAGAAGAAGAGTAGGTCGGGGCTCCCTGGTTGGAGAGCCCCTTCCTGCTGCCGTCTTTAGCGAGTCTGCGTGATGCTGTTGGTCTGGGTTAGCGTCGGCATAGAGACTAGGTTTGTCGAGTGAGCGATGTTCAGCCCATTCGCAACCATGCCGCCGGCCGAGTTTACGATGTTCAGTGCGGTTGCATTGGACTCAGCAGAGCCCGCCAGGGTCAAGCTGTAGTTGTTGGTGTCGTTAATGGTTGATCCATCGACGGCCACGTTCTTCGCTGTGGCTGAATCGAGGGTAACTGCGCCCTCAACGTTCTTGGTCACGTTGGTGTTCTTCACCGAGCTAAAGGAGTCTACGTTCGACTTGCTGGCCACAAGGCTCGTGACCGTGCTCGTCGAGGACGTGTTCGACGCCGTTACGTTGTGAGACGTAGCGAAGTCGTTGGACGAAGTAACCGACGTGCTCTTGTCGTTGCTCGAAGACTCGGCAAACTGAGAGGTCGCATCAACCGCAGCCTGCTGCGACTGCGTCGCTCCAAACGAAGACGACTTGTTGGTTGCAAAGTTGTCAGAAGCAGACTCTGCAGCATTCTGGTTGGTTGCGAACTGATCAGCCACTGCGGCCGAGGACGTCTTGTTGGTTGCGAAGTTGTCCGACGCCGACTTCGACGCCGTCAGATCGGTAGCGAAGTTGTCCGACTTGGCCGCCGTCGCTGCCAGGCTGCTGTTTGAGGATTTGTCCGCAGCCGCATTAAGCGTGCCGGCCGCAGTTGTGTTCGTAGCATTGCTGCTCGAACCGTTGGCCGTCGAATTGCTCGAAGACGCACCCTTGGTCGCGCTAAGATTATCCGCTCCGCTGGCGACATTGGTTGACGTCGCGCCGCCGCCCGTGGAAGAGCTGTTAGTCGCCGAGTTGCCGACGCTATTGGCAGTTCCGTTCTTCTTGGCAGTTGCGCTTGCGGTAGTGCTGTTGGAAGTCCCGGTTTGGTTGGTGGCGTTAGCAAAGTTCGCCGACGCTCCCAGGGTTGCAGAAGCACTCTTTGAACTGCTTGCGTTCAAAGATGCGTTCGCAGCAGCTGCGTTCGTGGTTCCAGTCGACAGGCTCGCGTTGGTGGCCGCAGCGTTCGTCGTCGCACTCGAGTTGCTCTTGTTGGCGGCGAAGTTGTTGGTCGTTCCGCTTGCTTCGTTCGCGCTCTCAGTAAATGCATTGGTCGTTCCGCTCGACTTGGTCGAGTTGACCGACGCCGAAGAGGACTCATTCGCCGCAAAGCTCTTGCTGTTGCTGGCCTGCTGCGTCTTGTTGTCCGTGTTGGTGAAGCTGTTGGACCTCGTATCGGTCGTACTGCTCATGTTCGCGAACGAAGAGGAGTCGCTCGCCGTGTGATTGAGTGATGCGTTGACGCTCGAAGTATCGTCTTTGCTCGCAGTGACGTTCGAGCTCTTGGTAACGGTAAGTTGGCTGTTCTGTCCGCGATGGTAGCCGTCCAGGGTGGCTGAAGACGCGCTATCCTGCGAGATAACGTTGCCTTGGTGCACATCGGTTGAGGTGGTGGAGGTGTCGGCCGCCTCGCTGCTGTCGTATACGTTGACCCCATTGGCGACAAGACCGTCAACGGTATTCACGATGTTGACGCCCGTCGCGCCTGCGAGCACCGATCCAGCGATATTTGATGTGGCAGTGTTGTTTTCTGTCACGGTCGAGTTATTGGCCGCGATTGCAGAGTTCTCCTCGCCCGCCGCGGTAACTTTGTCCATCTGGCTGTCGCGCAGGGGCTGTTTGTCATGAGTCGTTTTGGGTTTGCTCTGGCCAAAGGCAGCGCCGCTAACCAGAACCGAAGCGGTGACGAAAGTGCAAAGGATCCTGTTCATCTCAGACTCTCCAATAAGAGTTATTTGTGGGCAAGCACGACCGTTTGCGCAGCGGCATCACCCCTGCGCGTCGGACAATTTCGACGCACTGCTCCGCATGCTCCTGATGCATCAGGAGAATCGCGAGTGCATCAACAATCTGTTTGAATCAGGGCTTCATCCTAGGCCGATAAACACAGGCAACATGCGAATCTGGGGAGCGAAAAGAAATAAGTAATACAAGTGGTGGCCAACGTTCAGACCAACTCACCCCGCAAGTCTAGTGAATTCATGAAGCCCAACAATGTTGCTTAAAGTCATCCCTGCTGTGCAGTAAAACTCCGGTGCAGTAGGTTTGGGGGCCCATGCCGAAGTGATGAACTTCTGACGCCGAACCAGAGTGCAATTGGCGTTCCAAAGCCACCACCAGCAGATACTGGGGTATTTCACACAATGAGATTTCCTATTGTGCAGGTCTTTGCAAATGTCAAGGGAAAAATGTGGACTAATTATTCCCTCGGCAGGCCTCAACGATCCGCCTATCACCGGTTCAGCGCTACCACCGTGCGCCGGTGCAGCACACTGTCCGAGTCCCCAATCACCAGTAACCCAGGCTGCCATCTCCCATGCGTCAACACCAGCCCCAGTCCCGTCGCGTTCCCGGCAACCTTGAACACAGGCTCACTTACCACCGACCCGCCCCTGGGCACCCTCGCCGTCAGTTGTACGCCCTCTATCCCCGGCGACTCCTCCCAGCGTCTGCCCTGCCCATCCACCAGGTACGCCCATATCAGCCCCTCCCCCTGAGTATTTTTTCCCCGATTAGCCACCTTCACCGACACCCGCACCAGCCGCCGCCCATCCCGAATCAGAAATCCCGGAACCTCCTCCACCCCCGTCACCGTAAAACACATATCACCAAAACATTGCGGCTCCCCAATCGCCACCACTCTCTGCCGTTGCACCAGCGAAACCCCCACCAGAACCACCAGATACGCCACCCACACCCCGATCAGCCACCCAACTCCCCGCCGCACCCGTTCTCGCTCTCCGCGCCACAGCGATACCCCCACACCCAGTACGCCAATCCCCGTCCATCCCACCAGCCCAATCAGCAATATCTCCGTCGCCTTCATCCCCACCCCAATCCGCCTCATGACACCGAAATCCAACAGTCAGCATTTATCATCGACCATCAAAGCCCAGCCAACAAACCATTGCCCGCCAAACAGGCCTTCGTCGAAGCAGGAAAGAAAAATTAGGAGCCACCATGCCCTGGTATCAACTCGACGACGCCAACGACCCCAAACTCGATGAACTGGCCAAGCAATACAACCTCCACCCCCTCCACATTGAAGACGCCCGCAGCGCGGACGAGGGCGTCAAGGTCGACACCGCGCCGAACTATACTTTCGCCGTCTTCAAACCCGTCCACCTCGCCCCCGACCCCGACAATCCCAACGAGCAAATGCCCGTCTTCTCCCCCATCGACATCTTCGCTGGCAGCGACTTCCTCATAACCATCTCCGACCCCACCTGCCCCACCACCCAGCAAGCCCTGGACCGTGCCCGCCGCGACGGAGATGACGAGCATCCCGGCAAACTGCTCTACCTCATCCTCGACACCATCGTCGACCTATACTTTCCCGCCATCGACCACTTCGACGACCGCATCGACCAACTCGAAGACCAGGTCTTCAGCAACCCCTCACCCGAGATCCTCCAATCCATCTTCGCCATCAAGCGCGAACTCATCGATCTCCGCCGCGTCCTCGTCAACACCCGCGACGCCTCCCTCCATCTCCAGCGCGATTCCGGCACCATCATCAACGCCGACAACCAGCCATTCGTCCGCGACACCTACGACCACATCGCCCGCCTCCTCGACTCCGTAGAGACCCAGCGCGACCTCCTCAACAACACCCTGGACATCTACCTCTCGTCCGTCGCCAACCGCACCAACGAAGTCATGAAGGTCCTCACCGTCCTCGGCACCATCGCCATCCCCGCACTCGCCATCTCCGGCATCTACGGCATGAACCTCAAAGGCCTTCCCTTCCAGGACTCACCCTACGGCGCCGAGTGGGTAGGCGGACTAACCATCCTCACCACTGCAATCCTCCTCTACGCTCTGCGCAGATTTAAGTGGTTCTAATACGCACCACGATCTACCAGAGCACCCCGCGCACTGGCTTTTCCGGCGCAGGCAACACCGTCTCCCCCAGCAGCTGCCGCAAATTCACTTCAATCGTTCGAGTAATCGAAGTAAGCGGCACATCGTGGACCGTGTTCTCAAACGGGTGTTCAAGATCCCGCCCAATCTTGTCCAGCGCAAGAAAAATAAAACCCACCAGCGTCGACCCCAGCGGAGTAAACCACCCCATACTCATCACCAGCGCCAGCGGCAGCATCAGGCAATACATCTGCACAAAGAGCTGCGGAAAATAGTCATACTGCTTCGGCATCGGCGTCACTTTAATTCGCTCTGCACCGCCCTGCGCATCCACCAAATCATCCAGATTGCCATCCAGCGCCTTCCATTGTGCAATGTCGATCCATCCCCGCACCTGGCACTGCCGCAGCAGCGCCCCCATCTGCTGCTGAATCGCCAGCGGAACATTCTTCTGATCTCGCAGCGCGCTCAACTCCTCTTCACTCAGCAGCGGAGCAATTTCCTCCCAAGGCTCCAGCCCTCGCAGATGCTGCCGCAGGGCAATCACGTAAGCAATCTCGTGATACACCAGCCGCTTCTGATAAGCCTTCAGCTCACCAGCCTCTGCATCGTTCAACGGCATCATCACCGTCGTCACCTGCCGAGCCCAGCTCCGCGAATTGTTCACCAGCGCGCCCCACAGCGTCCGCGCCTCCCACCACCGCGCATAAGCAGACTGGTTTCGGAACGCCACAATAATTCCAATCGCCGACCCAAACAGCGATATCGGAATATGCGGCAGCGCCACCCACTCCCAGTGCATCACTTTGTAAGCAACCACCACAGCAAGGTCGTATAGCACCAGCATCAGCAGCGGTAGTCCCACATACGCCAGCATCGCCGTCAGCTGTCGAGCGCGGGGAACGATCATGCGCCTTCGCCCTCGGTCTTCACCAGGTGAAACACCCGCCCGCCGTCCTCCGAGATTCTCACCTCACCCTTCCCAATGTCGTACACCCACCCCGAAATCGTCAGCTCTTCGCGCGCCATCGCCCCGGCCACCGAAGGATGCGTCCGCAGATGTTGCATCTGCAACAGCACATTCTCCTCTGTCAATCGCCGCATCAGGTCGCTCGGTTTTTCATCCGCCTCCGCCAGCGACTCGGCCACACTCAGAGCAGCGTGCGCATTCTTCAACCAGCTCTTCACCGTCGGCATCGTCGCCAAGGCCTCAGGGTGCAGCAATCCCTTCATCGCACCGCAATCCGAGTGCCCGCACACTACCACATGCTGCACCTTCAACGCCGAAACCGCATACTCGATTACCGCGCTCACGCCGCCCATCATCTCGCCATACGCGGGCACCAGGTTCCCCACATTGCGCGTAACAAACAAATCCCCCGGCCCCGACTGCGTAATCAGCTCCGGGTCGATCCGCGAATCCGCGCAGGTCACAAACAACGCGTGAGGTCTTTGCGGCTCACTCACCGCCTTCCGGTAAGTCGCCTCATTCTCCGGATAGACCTTCGTCCGGAACAGCCGAATTCCAGCCTTCAACTCCTGCAGCACTGTATCCACAGTCTCTCCTCATGCCGTTCGCATCCGAACCGAGTCTACCGAACGAACTATTCTTTCCACTTAATATTGCAGCCTACCGCGAAACGTTGATTCGGATCCGGCTTCTTGCCGGCAATTACCGCATCCATCGCAGCCCGCAGGTCTTTGCCCGTTACAGGCAAGTCATTCCCAAAATCCCCGCGCCGAGGCCGGCTGTCATCCAGTTGCCCTCGATACACCAGCTTCATCTCGCCATCGAACAGAAAAAAATCCGGCGTACATGCCGCGTCATAAGCCCGCGCCACCTCCTGCGTCTCGTCATAAAGATAAGGGAAGCAGAACCCCAGCCGTTCCGCCTGCTTCTTCATCTCCACCGGCGAATCCTGCGGATACTCCACCACATCGTTCGACGAGATCGCCACCATCCCAATCTTCCCCCGATAATCTCGCCCAATCCGCGCCAGCTCTTCCTCGACATGTTTCACGTAAGGGCAGTGCACGCAAACAAACATCACTAGCAGCCCATGGCATCCAGTCGCGGCACAGTTCGCCCCATCGGCCCTCGCATCCTCCGCGACCAAAGCGAACACATCATCTCGCCCCACAGCCTTCCCGCTCACCACATCCATCAACT
>Ga0209624_10002519_pt1 | contig 13488 bp, 14 predicted proteins | sample JacPinW_OM2H0_O1_FD_188565 | JGI IMG/M metagenome (GOLD analysis project Ga0209624, IMG submission 188565) | Forest soil microbial communities from Algoma, Ontario, Canada - Jack Pine, Ontario site 1_JW_OM2H0_O1 (SPAdes) (version 2) | ecosystem: Environmental > Terrestrial > Soil > Boreal...
AGGCATGGACGCGCTGGTAGTCGGCACCGGCTGGCCCGAATTCCGCGCTCTCGATTTCGACCGCATCAAGCATCTGCTGAAAAAACCGGTCATCGTCGACACCAAGAATCTGCTCGATTCCACGCGCCTGCGCGCGTTGGGGTTTGAATATGTAGGCGTTGGCCGCGGATAATTTCCTCTTCGATCTCCTACTCAACTTTCGGCTCGCAGTCGCCTCGCCGATTCCGCACTCCTGTGTACCTCAGTGAAGTCCCAGTGCGCCTCTGTGTTAAAGAATTTGCTTTTGATCTCTACCCCACTTTCGGCCGCACCATATCAAATCGCTGCGTGGTCCTCGTGTATTGGAGGCCGCCCATGCGCCCGATCATGTCCAAAGAATTCCGGTCGAGCTTGCCGTCTTTGATAAACGCATCGTCCATGTGAATGGAAACAATTTCGCCGATGACCAGACTGCTACTGGTGGGCGCAGTCGAAAAATCAAGAATCTGATAAAGCCTGCACTCGAAGCTGACCGGAGACTCCGCAACTCTCGGCGGCCGCACAATCTTGGAGGGCGCGGGCGTAACTTTGGCCAATTCGAACTCGTTCACGGACGCGTCATACTCGCCGCTGGTCACATTCATCGCCTCGGCCAGTTCGTAGGTGACGATGTTGACCACAAACTCCTTGGTCTCGCGAACGTTCCGCAGCGTGTCCTTGACCTCGCCGTCGGCACTCTCCGCTTTGGGCTTTCGTAGCCCTGGAGCGAAAGCCAGCAGCGGTGGATTGACGCAGATGGCATTAAAAAACGAGAAGGGCGCAAGATTAGGCTGGCCAGAAGCGCTGACCGTCGACACCCATGCGATGGGCCGCGGTGCAACCGAGTTGAGGACGATACCGTAAAGCTCGCTGTAAGGAATTTCCGAAGGCGTGACGATCATTTGATCGAGTATATCTTTTGCCGTCCTCAACCTGCCGTGAACACTTCCTTCGCCGCAATCACCGTATTGCAGTGAATCGTCACCGTGTCTTCCACGTCCCGCGCATAGCCGCCCGCATAGCTCACCATCACCGGAATATCCCGCGCCTGCGCCACGCGAAAGACCAGTTCATCGCGCTTCTTCAAGCCCTCGATCGTCAGCGCAAGTCCGCCGAGTTGATCTTCGCGGTAGGGATCGGCCCCGGCGATGTAACAGATCAAATCCGGCTCGAATTGCCGCAAACCCGAACTGAGCGCCTGATCGAGCCAGGCGATGTAATCGTCGTCGCCGGTGCCATCGGGCAAATCCACATCAATCGAGGACGGCGGCTTATGCAACGGATAATTATTGTGCTGGTGCAGGGAGATGGTAAACACATCGCCACTCTGTGCTCCGCGCATCTTCCCTTTCGCCACATGCGCCGCAGTTATCATTGAAGCCGCCACTGATGGCAGCGGTTCGCTCGCAGTCCGCGCGCCTGCGAAGATTCCCGCCGTACCGTTCCCGTGGTGAACATCGCAATCTACAATCATCGCCGTGCGAATCTTCCCATCGCCTTGCATGCGGCGAATCGCCACGGCTACATCGTGGATCATGCAAAAGCCTTCGCCATGGCCTGGAAATGCATGATGAAAGCCGCCGCCAATGTTGAAGGCCACGCGGTCGCTAAGAGCATGCTGCGCCGCCAGAATCGATCCACCCGCGGCCAGCCAGAAAGCGCGCACCAGTGCCGGCGAAAAAGGAACTTCAAGTTCCATCTCCTCGCGCCGGCTTAGCGTGCCGGTCTTGAGCTTACGGACATACTCGGGAGTGTGAACCAGCAAAATATCCGGGTCGGACGCCGGTTCAGGAATAAGGAAGTCACTGGGCTCCGCCATTCCGGTTTTCAAGAGCCGATCGTGGATGCGACTGTATTTCTCGGCCGGGAAAACGTGCTGGCCGATAGGCAGATAATAGTCGTCGCTGTAAACGAGTTTGAAAGGGAGCATGGAATCTTCAATGATACTGCGTCGCGTGTCTCGCACCGGGCACCCGCAATCATGCGTCTAATAGCTATAATCAGCATGTTGTCGAACGATAGAAAGCATCGAGGCGCGCAAACGTAAGAAACAAGAATGGCCACCACAACCAAAAAAGATTATTACGAGATTCTCGGCGTCAAAAAGAGCGCTTCGGCGGAGGAAATCCGCAAGGCTTTCCGCAAGCTGGCGCGAAAATATCACCCTGACGTCAATCCCGGCGACAAGTCGGCGGAAGAAAAATTCAAATCTCTATCCGAAGCCAATGACGTCCTGAGTGATCCCAAAAAGCGCAAGATCTACGATCAGGTCGGGTTCTATTCCGACAACATCGATGCGGCGACCGCCGAAGCCTACGCGCGCAGCGGAGGCCAGCCCGGAACCGCTGGAGGATTTCCCGGCGGCGGCGCCACGGGACAAGGTGGCCAGGGCGTGCCTTTTGACTTTGGCGGGTTCGATTTCTCCGACATGTTTGAAAATGCCGGGCGCTCGGGCCGGAGCGGCAGTACGAACGCCAGTGGAGGTGGAGGCTTTCGCGACATTTTTTCGGGAATCTTCGGTGGCGGCCGCGGCGCAGCTCAAGCCGATGGCGGCCCGGAGCCGGGCAGCGATCTCGAATATCAGCTGCAAGTTCCCTTCTGGATGGCGATTCGCGGCGGAGTGATGCGCCTGAACATTTCCCGCCTCGACGTTTGTCCCACGTGCCACGGGCAGGGTTTCCAGGAAGCGCCAGGAAAATGCCCCGAGTGCGGCGGCACGGGACAGATCACCCAAACCGGCGGCCGCATGAAGTTCAATGTGCAGTGCCCGCGCTGCCACGGAACCGGGAAGAACATTACGGTCTGTCCTACCTGTCATGGCGAAGGCCGTTTAAGCAAGACTGAGCCGATGGAAGTGCGTATCAAGGCCGGCACTCGTGACGGGCAGCGCATCCGCCTTCAGGGTAAGGGAAATGCGGGCGCACATGGCGGACCCGCTGGGGATTTGTATGCCATCATTCGCACGGAAGAACATCCCGTTTTCCGCCGCGATGGCGACGATATCTATCTAACCGTTCCAGTAAGCGCGACCGAAGCCGCGCTGGGAGCGAAGATCGAAGTACCCACCATCGACGGCCGGGCGCTGCTGAAAATTCCTCCCGGGACGCAATCGGGACAGAAACTCCGCCTCCGCGAAAAAGGCGTGCCATCGGCAACCCGCGAAGGCGCGCGCGGGGATGAGATCGTCGAAATCACAATCACAATATCGATGCCGCGCGACGAGCGCACCAAAGAGCTTCTCCGGGAACTGGCCAAGCTGAATCCGGAAGATCCGCGAGCGGAGCTGTGGGCGAAGGTTTAGCGTTCTGTATTGGCACCGGCGAAAATCTTTTAACACTGAGGACACAGGGGATCACAGATTAAATCGTTGCGCTTGTGCTATTCAGGTGCAATGGCCACCGCAACTTCTTTCCACGACCTCCGCATCAACCGGCTTACTGGCACAATCATTTCTTCTGCGATGCACGTCCATTCGGTGCTCGGTCCAGGTTTGCTGGAAGGCGCCTATCAAGGCTGCCTCGCTCATGATTTGAAAAAACGCGGCCTCGCCGTCGCCAGCCAGGTCAGCCTGCCTGTGATATTCGACGGTGAAAGAATCGAACTTGGCTACAGGATCGACCTGCTGGTCGGGAATCTCGTCATTGTCGAAGTGAAATCCGTCGAATCAATTCACCCAGTTCATCACGCGCAGCTCATGTCCTACCTGCACCTAAGCGGCGTTGGTGTGGGCCTCCTTATCAACTTCTACGTAGCCCACCTGCGCGACGGAATCAAACGCATGGTTAACGGCAGTGAATGGGAAAAATAGTTTTTCCCGTGTCCCTCCGTTCCTCTGTGCGACTCAGTGTTAAAGATTTTTAGTTTGACGTTGATTTTGACTCTAACCCCGCGAAACCCAGTTACCTCCGCCCCTGACCTCTCTGACAAAACTTTCGCAAGAATTTTTCACAATTTTCTTGCATCCCAAAGAATTTCCCGTAATCTCACAAGTGCGAACTAACTCCAGCGGAATTTCCGGAATCTAAACGAACCGGAAAGCTCGAGCAGGCACCAGCCGCTGCGGAGTAGCTGAGAGTGAGTCGCTTGAGGAGGAAGACATCGAAATTGGCAACAGCTAGCGCCCTGCAACGAGAGAATCCCCAACCCCTCGCCGCCGTACCCAACCGGAAAAAATTCGTTCGCTTGACCTTGTGGCCTCTGGTCGCCGCCACCTTCTTTATGGTGTCAGGCGGAACCTATGGCACCGAAGACATTGTCCACGGAGCCGGCTACGGTCGCGCGATCCTTATTCTCATGCTCACCCCGCTGCTCTGGAGCCTGCCCACAGCCTTCATGATCGGCGAGCTGTCGAGCGCGCTGCCCTTCGAAGGCGGCTATTATGCCTGGGTGCGCCGCGCCATGGGCAACTTCTGGGGATTTCAGGAAGCTTGGCTCTCGCTCGTCGCCTCCATTTTCGATATGGCGATTTATCCCACGCTGTTCGTCGCCTATCTCACGCGCATGTTCCCCTGGTTTCAGGTGAACAATCGCGGATGGTGGGTCGCGCTCGCCGTGGTGATCGCCTGCGCCCTGCTCAACATCGCCGGAGTGAAAGTAGTTTCGCTCACGTCGCTGTGGTTGTTCCTGGCCCTGTCGGCGCCGTTCATCGCCATCGTCCTTCTGGCTCCATTCAAGGTCGGCGCGCTAGCCCACGCCGTCACCCAGCCGACGACCTCTACCGTCGATATTCTGGGCGGCCTGCTCATCTGTATGTGGAATTACATGGGCTGGGACAATGCCTCGACCATCGCCACCGAAGTCGAAAAACCGCAGCGAACGTACCCGCGCGCCATGCTGGTCGCGGTCTGCATTGTGGCGGCAAGCTACATTCTGCCCTTCGTTGCCATGTGGATCACCGGCCTGAAAGCGACAGCCTGGGAAACTGGCTCGTGGGCCGATATCGCCGGACTTCTCGGCGGACCGCTCCTGCGCGTCGGCGTGGTGCTCGGCGGAATGATCAGCGCCTTCGGCATGTTCAACGCCCTGGTGATGAGCTACTCGCGCCTGCCCCTGGCTATGGCGCAAGACGGCATGTTGCCCGCCGTCTTCGGCAAGCTGCAAAAAAAGTCGCGCGCGCCGTGGGTTGCGATTATCGCACTAGCCATCGGTTGGGCCATGTGTCTCGGCCTGGGCTTCGCGCGCCTGGTCACGCTCGACATCCTTCTTTACGGCGCAAGCCTGTTTCTGGAATTCGTGGCGCTGGCCGTTCTGCGCTTCCGTGAGCCGGAACTGCCACGCCCCTTCCGCGTTCCCGGAGGATTGTTCGGCGCCATCGCCATCGGCATCCCGCCGGTGCTTCTGCTTGGCTTCTCCGTAATCCGCAGCGAGCACGAATCAGTGCTGGGGATGAGTTCCTTCGCCTTCGGCATGATCCTGATCGCGGCGGGATTTGTGGCGTACGCAATCAACCATCTACTGAAGCCCTCCGGCTGGAGAATACGGGAAGAAAGACCGCAGACTGTGGCATAGCGTTAAGAGAAACCGAAACAAACAAAGAGGACCGGAAATTCCGGTCCTCTTTTGCGCTTAGGCCCCTTCCGAATTAAGCAGCGGCCTTCGCAGCATCCCTCAAGCTCTTCACCTTATCGTGAGCCGCTTGTACGCTGGCCGCCTGACGACGAACGATCTCCAGAACATTTCCCGGCAGCGATCCGCCCAGCGCCTTCCGATAGCTTTCCTTGGCCTTATCCTCGCCCGCCTCAACCGATTCCAGAATGGCCTTATCGCCAGCGCCCATGCTGACTTTCGTATCAATCCAGGCGCGATGCAGAGTCGCCGAAACCGACCCGGAGACTTTCTTGTCCGGCTTGCCCAGGCGAATCAACTCCGCTTCCAACTCTCCGGCGAAGCGTGACCGTTCCAAACTCTGCTCGTTAAAAAATGTCTTCAAGTCCGTTCGCTTCACATGTGAAGCGGCATCCTGATAGCCCTTCTGCCCATCTTTGCAAGTTTCTATGAGGTCTTCCACCACGCTGACAGCATCATTTTGATCCATAATGTCCTCCGCAACTAAGATGCCGGTAAGCTCTGCGGGTTTGGCAATCAATTGTGCGGTATGCTACACGGCGTTCGAAAGGTCAGATGTCCGACGCAACCAAGTCAGGTCCAAACTCGGGTCCATGGATTCTTGCCTCCGCCATCATCGGCTCCAGCATGGCGTTCATCGACGGCACGGTCGTGAATGTCGCTGCTCCAAAGTTTCAAAGTGCATTTCATGCGACCGTCATCGACGTGCAGTGGGTCATCGAATCGTACGGAATCCTGCTGTCTTCTCTGATTCTGGTGGGCGGCGCTTTCGGAGACAGGTTCGGGCGGCGTTTAACTTTTCTCAGCGGGGTCGGGCTCTTCGCTTGCGCTTCCGCAGCCTGCGGGCTGGCTCCAACAGTACATGTGCTCATCGTCGCACGTTCGATTCAGGGGATCGGAGCGGCGCTGCTCGTACCCGGCAGCCTGGCGATTATCAGCGCATCCTTTGACGATAAATCGCGTGGACGAGCGATTGGAACATGGTCCGGAGCGACCGCAATCACTACGGCTCTCGGTCCAGTCCTCGGTGGGACTCTGATCGACTACGCTTCATGGCGGTGGGCTTTCTTTCTCAACCTTCCGCTGGCCGCGGCGGTGATCATAATTTCGATACGCCACGTACCGGAAAGCTCCAGCGATCAAAAAGGACCTCTTGATTGGCTGGGTGCATTGCTGGCAACGGCGAGTCTTGCCGGCGTTGTCACGGGACTTTTGGAAGGATCGAGTCTGGGCTGGCGAAACGCGCTGGTTGACGCGGCGATTCTTGGCGGCGTTGTCTTTTTCATCCTGTTCTGCTGGGTGGAAAGGCGGGCAAGTTCGCCAATGGTGCCGCTCTCCATCTTCAAATCGCGGGCATTCCTGGGCGCGAATCTGCTGACGCTGTTTCTCTACGCCGCCATCGGCATATTTTTCTTTCTCTTTCCCTTGACCCTGATGCAGGTATACCGGTACTCGGCGACGGCCGCTGGCGCAGCCACCTTGCCCATGATCCTGTTGCTGTCTTTTCTTTCGCGCTGGTCAGGCGGCCTGGTCAGCCGCTACGGCGGAGAGCTTCCTTTGATTGCGGGCCCCCTGGTGACTGCCGCCGGCTTCGTTTTGTTTGCTGTGCTCACCGGAAGCGGAAGCTATTGGCAAACATTTTTTCCGGCATCTCTGATTCTCGGTCTGGGCATGGCCATCACCGTCGCTCCCCTCACCACGGTCGTGATGGACTCAGCCGACCAGAACCACGCCGGTTCTGCGTCGGGGATCAACAATGCGGTCTCGAGACTGGCGGGAGTCCTCGCGATCGCGGTATTCGGAATTTTGATGGTGAACACTTTTTCTTCCCGCCTTGACCGAAAACTGGTGACGCTTTCACTCCCGATCGAAGCGGTGCAGGAGATTCAATCGAAAGAAACTCAGCTTGCGGGTATCGAACTCCCGAAGAATCTGGACGCAAACGCAGTTGCTCCATTGCGGCAGGCAATTTCGGATTCGTTCCTCGCCGGTTTTCGCTTGGTTTTGTTCTGCTGCGCAGGCTTGGCGGTCGGGAGCAGCATCTTCGCCTGGCGCTTGCTCTCTCGAGATTAAAAGCGCGGAACCCGGGTAGTGATGCAGTTCGCAAATTATGATCCTCATCCCAAAGGGCGTCATCCCGAAGCCCCGCGTTTTCACCAGCGGGGTGAGGGATCTGGCGCGCGTCACAATGCATCCAGAATCAAATTGCGCCCCACCGCCCCCAGTGACTTGCCATCTTGTGCGAGTTTAAGGCAGGATTGGCACGACTCACTTTTTGAAAGCCATCAAAATCGGGAGAGATATTCGTGGGGGAGAACGGTGACCAAGCGTAAATCCAAGGGCGCGTACATATTCGCCCGCTGGCGAAATCCCGAGCGGAGCGAGGGAACTCTGTGACGAAGAGAAAATCGAAAGGCGCCTACATGATCTCGAGCGTGGCCGAGATGTATGGCATCCATCCCCAGACTCTGCGCCTCTACGAACGCGAAGGCCTGCTCAAGCCCTCCCGCACCGAAGGCAACACGCGTCTCTACACCGACGAAGACTTGCAGCGCTTGGAATTCATTCTGTCGCTGGCTCGCGACCTGGGCGTGAACATCAGCGGCATGGCCATCATCCTGCAAATGCGCGAACGCATGGAAGAGATGCAGCGCCAGATCCAGGAATTCGTGCAGTACATTCAGCAGGAAGTCCTGGTGCGCGCAAACGCGGCAGCGGATCCCTCGAAGGGCGCGATGGTGCCAGTAAGAAAGTCGATGATTGCGCCAACAATCCAAGCCAGCAAAAAACGCCAGTCCTAATCACCCTGTCATCTTGAGCGAAGTTTCGCTGCGCAAAGCGCAGGGAAACGCAAGAAATAAAACCGCGGGTAAAATGGCCTCTCTGCGTCGCAGACCTCAATTCACGATGGTCTCTTTTCTCTTGTCTTCAACCAAAATGACTCCGTCGAAGCTCTTCTCGTCGTCAACGTAGACCGGTACCGGCGTCGCACCGTTCGGAGTCGTTACGAAAACCTGCCATTCCCGGCGTTCATCGTCGAGATTCACGAAATAAGTTTCGTCGTTCACTTGAAAATCCATCGCTCATCACCCCCCGGATCGTCACCCGAAAATAAAAGCGCGGGCAAAGTGCCCGCGCCACACGTTGCAAGCTCACAGCTCGAAGCTCACAGCTGCTTACTTCTTATCCTCCACATCCACATACTCCGCATCGATCACGCCTTCATCCTTCTTGGCCTGACCCCCAGCCTGACCGTTGCCCGAAGGCCCCGGCCCAGCGCCGTCACCACCCGGCGTCGGACCCGCTCCCGGCTGCGCCTGTGCGTTCTTATACATCTGCTCGGCCAGCTTGTGCGAAGCCTGTGTCAGAGTCTCGCGTGCGCGATCCATCTGCGCCTTGTCGTTCGACTCCAGCGCCTTCTTCGCGTCGGCCACCGCGTTCTCAACGTCTCCGCGATCCGAGCCCGAGATCTTCTCTCCCGACTCGCGCAGCATCTTTTCCACCTGATACACCATGCTGTCGAGCTGGTTCTTGGCTTCGATCGCCTCGCGCTGCGCCTTGTCTTCCGCCGAGTGCGCGTCCGCTTCCTTGGCCATGCGCTCGACCTCTTCTTTCGACAGACCTGAAGACGACGTGATCGTAATCTTCTGGTCTTTCTGCGTGGCCGTATCCTTCGCGGTCACATTCAGAATGCCGTTGGCGTCGATGTCGAACGTCACCTCGATCTGCGGCACGCCCCGCGGCGCCGGCGGAATTCCCGTCAAATGGAATTTGCCCAGCGTGCGGTTCTGCGCCGCCATCGGACGCTCCCCTTGCAGCACATGCACCTCAACCGATGTCTGGCTGTCAGCCGCCGTCGAAAACGTCTCCGTCTTTTTTGTAGGAATGGTCGTGTTGCGCGGAATCATCGGAGTCGAAACTCCGCCCAACGTTTCAATCGACAGAGACAACGGAGTCACGTCTAGCAGCAGCAGGTCTTTCACTTCGCCGCCCAGCACGCCACCCTGAATCGCCGCGCCAATCGCTACTACTTCATCGGGATTCACTCCCTTGTGGCCTTCCTTGCCAAACAATTCCTTCACCAGCGCCTGAATGCGCGGCATACGAGTCTGTCCGCCGACCAGCACCACTTCATTGATCTTCGAGGCATCAACCCCCGCATCCTTCATGCACTGCTTGCACGGCCCCACCGACCGCGAAATGATGTCTTCCACCATCCCTTCGAGCTTGGCCCGCGTCAGCTTCTTCACCAGATGTTTCGGCCCACCCGCATCCGCCGTAATAAACGGCAGATTGATTTCAGTCTCCATCGTGGTCGAAAGCTCGATCTTGGCGCGCTCCGCCGCGTCACGTAGCCGCTGCAACGCCATCTCGTTGCCCTTGCCGCGCAGGTCAAGTCCTTCATCCTTTTTGAATTCGTCAATCAACCAGTCGACAATCCGCTGATCCAGGTTGTCGCCGCCCAGGTGCGTATCGCCATTGGTGGCCTTGACTTCAATCACGCCCTCGCCCACTTCCAGAATCGAAATGTCGAACGTGCCGCCGCCAAAATCGTAAACGGCAATCGTCTCGTCCTTGCCCTTGTCCAACCCATAGGCCAGCGCCGCTGCCGTCGGCTCATTGATAATGCGCTTCACTTCCAGCCCGGCAATCTGCCCGGCATCCTTAGTGGCCTGCCGCTGCGCATCGTTAAAATACGCCGGCACAGTAATGACCGCCTCGGTCACCTTCTCGCCCAAGTAGTCTTCCGCCGCTTTCTTCAGCTTCTGCAAAATCAGCGCCGACACCTGCGGAGGCGTATATTCCTTCCCCTGCGCCAGCACCGCCACGTGGTCGCCCGACTGCACGACCTTGTACGGCACCATCTTGATCTCTTCCGTCACCTCGTTAAAACGACGACCCATAAACCGCTTGATCGAATAAACGGTGTTTTCAGGATTGGTAATAGCCTGCCGCTTGGCCACCTGTCCCACCAGCCGTTCGCCGGTCTTGGTAAATCCCACAATCGAAGGCGTGGTCCGGCCGCCCTCCTCGTTCGCAATCACCTTAGGCTCGCCACCCTCCATCACCGCCACGCAGGAGTTGGTGGTCCCAAGGTCAATTCCAATAATCTTAGCCATAAGAGGCTCCCTTCAAAGTAATAAGTCCTTTATAATCAACAAACATAGATTGCAGCTATTCGCATGATAAGAGTTGAGTGGAATGCTGTCAAGGTTTAGATGACCTGTTATCATTGAAGGATGCAGGAGAGTAGATTATGAAATGTTACGTTCTTGGAGCAGGAGTCTCGAAGTCAATCGGATATCCACTCGGCGCGGAACTCTTCGATGAGATGGACAAATTTGTCAGGGAGAGTGGAGCTTGTGTGGACCGCTTTGACTATCAGCGCGATTGGCCAGAGCTACACCGGTGGCTCAGCTCCAACCCCAATCCCACAATTGCGCAGGCCTACCGCACCAAGAACATTGAGCACCTTTTCACAGCGCTGGATTTTGCCGAGGAACTGCGAAGCGAAGCTCTATCCAGCGTGGTTAGCGCTCGACGCGATCCCAAGCTAAGCCGCGAGAGGTCGGATGTTTTTGAGGCCTATGACAAGATGGTAGAAGATTACGGACGATTCAGAGGCATCCTCCTATGGGCTTTAGAGCACTACTTCTCATTTCGTCACTCAGTAGACCTCGAAAAGTCAGATGACTCGTGCTGGGATGGCCTGAGGGCTTTTGCAGATAACCTGTCTGCGGGAGATGTCGTAATCACTTTCAATTACGACGCCTCCGTCGAAAGGGCTCTTCTCTCGCGGGGAAAGTGGTCACCGAAAGACGGCTTCGGCTTTGAGGTGGTACTGCAAGAAGCGAACGGGGCCGAGAAAGTCAATTCTTGGAAAAAGTCTGATGTTATCGTCTTGCACCTACACGGTGCGACGGGCTGGTATCATAGACCGTTTTTTGCGCCGGGGTATACGCCCCAAGGAAGCGGAGCAGTTCCAATAGAGGTTTTCGGAGCGGTACCCTTGGAAACCCACATTTCTCTTGATCCAGAGTTTCTAAGGGGGCTCGGCGTTTTCACTTCCGTAGATGCTTGCTTGCCGGACAAACTTTCTGTCGCCGCGGAGCGACATGTCGTCCTGCATCCGAGCTTCCTTAAGGATTACTCGTCAGGGGAGGGGGCGCTCACGGAGCTCTGGCGACGCGCGGCCCGAGCGTTGAGAGGTGCGGAGCGCGTGTTTGTCGTCGGCTACAGCCTTCCAACCGCGGACTCCGCAGCCCTTACTCTGTTGATAACTAATCTGGAGCGATGCGCCGCCCGTATAGTCAACCCCGACGCGGCTACGAAGATGAGGTTGGCCGGGCTGCTTCGAACCGGCGACAATTTCGGGGGAACGGCCTACTTTCAGGATTGGGCGCTGGAAGGATGCCCCGACCGGATCCCGTGGAGAGATAGTCGCGTCGCTTCCTAAATGAGTGGGCGACCCTTTACCGTACCGCTCCGCGAAAAAGGGGCCCCATGTTTTTCGCGTTCTTTGCGAAACGTCGGCTTCAGTAGCGTTGAGGAAGTGCTGCTCCGCCTGCTTGAAACCTAACCCCTCCCCGCATTGACCAGCACGATATAATCACTCCATGGCTGACCGTGTCATTCACATCTCCGAAGCCGAAGCGGCCAGCGATTTCGCCGGGCTATTGGCCCGCGTCCGTGCCGGGGCAGAGGTGGTAATCGAAAACGGCAAGCTACCTGTGGCCGTGGTCCACGCGCCTTTGCCAGAGCGCAGAACTATTGCTGAGTGTATCGCGCTACTTCCTGAAAACTCGTCCGCAACCATCGACGCCGATTTTGCCAAGGACGTAGAAGCGGCTGTAAACAGCCATCCCGAACCGCTAACTCCGCCCACATGGGAATAGTCCTTGATTCGAGCGTGCTGATCGCCGCTGAACGCGCAGGGCTGAATTCGAAACAAGCCTTCAACGCGATTCTTCGTAAAACAGGCAATGAGGAGGTCGCAATTTCCGTGATTACGCTTCTTGAGTTGGCGCATGGGGCGGTACGCGCAAACACACCTGAGCGGAAACAGAAACGCGAAAGAATTCTCCAGGAACTGCTTGCGGCTGTTCCGATCTATCCAATTACCGCATCCATCGCTCTGCGAGCCGGTCAAATCGATGGCCAAAGCCAGGCAAGCGGCATTCGCATTCCTATCGCTGACTTGCTTATAGGCGCAACCGCTCTTGAACTCGGATATTCTGTCGCGACCGAAAACTTTCGCCACTTCAAACAAATTCCAGGACTTTCAATTATTCCGGTTTAGCAGGATCAAACAGGAAGGGATTCTTCGACTTCGTCGCCGCTCGCTTCGCGACCGGCAACTCCGCTCTGGATGACAGAGCTGAGTGCTCAGTGCGGCCTCTTGCCGGAAAATGGCCGGATATAATCGCCTGGTGCATTGGTCGGGTCAGAGGACTCCATGGTCTTTGCCAAGCGTCTTCGCGAAGGGGTGGTTCGCGGCGACATCACTTGCAGCGTCAGGATTTGGACCAGGCCCCATGTCACGGAAGGCCGCCGCTATCGCATGGGAGACGGCGAGATAGAAATCGAGTCGGTCACACCAATCGGGTTTCCCGATATTACTCCCGAGCTGGCGCGCGAGTCCGGCTTCCTTGGAGTGCTCGATCTGCTAAAAGTGGCAAAGCACGGCAAGGGCAACAACATTTATCTGATTCGGTTTCACTATGTTCCGGCGCAGGAAACGCCGCGCGAACGCAAACGCAAAATAGACAACGGGAGTCCCTCCTGAAACTCCCCAGGACGAGATCGACGCCAAGGTTCGCCGCAGCATCGTCCACCTCGACCGCGACCAGCTGCTAGCGCCGGCTTGCAGTTACGGGTGAAAGCTCATACACGAAGCCGCAGCCG
>Ga0209624_10002520_pt1 | contig 13482 bp, 11 predicted proteins | sample JacPinW_OM2H0_O1_FD_188565 | JGI IMG/M metagenome (GOLD analysis project Ga0209624, IMG submission 188565) | Forest soil microbial communities from Algoma, Ontario, Canada - Jack Pine, Ontario site 1_JW_OM2H0_O1 (SPAdes) (version 2) | ecosystem: Environmental > Terrestrial > Soil > Boreal...
CGGCCACGCGGAACGACGAGCCACAGCCGCAGGAGCGCGTCGAGTTGGGATTGATGAAATTGAAGCCCTGCTTCATGAGGGTCTGTTCGTAGTCGAGGGTCATGCCGTTCAGGTAGACGAAGCTCTTGGGATCGACGAAGAGGCGGACGCCGTCGAACTCGTAGACGCGGTCACGCTCGCGGGGACGCACGTTCGGCTCGAGCCGCTGTCGGCCGAGCATCACGACGGTCTGGTGGCCGCGGCGCGCGACGGCGAGCTGTGGACCCTGTGGTACACGAGCGTCCCCGATCCGGCTGGGATGTCTGCGGAGATCGCGCGCCGGCTCGCGCTGTTGGGGAGCGGAACGATGCTGCCGTTCACGGTCTTCGACGCGCGCACCGGAGAGATCGCCGGAATGACGACCTACATGAACGTCGACGCGGTGCACCGCCGCCTCGAGATCGGTTCGACGTGGTATCGCAAGAGCGTGCAGCGCACGCCGCTCAACACCGAGTGCAAGCTGCTGCTGCTCGCGCACGCGTTCGAAACGCTCGGCTGCATCGCGGTGGAGTTTCGCACGTCGGCGTTCAACCGGCAAAGCCGGCGCGCGATCGAGCGCCTGGGCGCGAAGCTGGACGGCGTGCTGCGCAGCCACATGACGCATGCGGACGGCACGCTTCGCGACACGTACGTGTACAGCATCATCGCGGCCGAATGGCCTGCGGTGCGAGCCAACCTAGGATACCGGCTCGACCGCAGCTAGCGCAGCTGCGACGCAAGTCGCAATCTCCGTCTCGTGCTAAGATTCGGAGTTGCGCTAAGAATCCGACGCGGCGGCGCCGATCCTGTGTAGGCCGGGCCGCTCATTTGTGACAAGGATGTATTTCAAGTTGCCTAGCTCACTTTCGATGGCTCATATCCGCGCGACCGCCACCAAGATATTCGTCGGGGTCATTTGGGCGCACGTTCTCCTGGCCGCCGGCGTAGCGCTGATGGGCAGAAACTCGTGGCGCGAGCCGGCCGGCATCGCGCTCGCGATCGCGGTCGTCGCGACGGTCTGCGCATTGAAGATGCGCGACGGCATCGCGCTGCGCTCCGTCATTGCGGTGTGCCTCACGTTCGGCCCGATTCTCTTCGTCTACGCGGGGCGCGGCCACCTGAGCGGTATCGCCGGGAACGGCGACTGGCAGGTGGACTACCACATGTATTTCTTCGGCGTGTTCGCGATGCTCGCGGCGTATATCGATTGGCGCGTGATCGCCGTATCGGCAGCGCTCACCGCGGGCCATCACCTGCTGCTCGATCTGGTCCTCCCGGCGAACGTCTTTCCCGAGGAAGGGATCGATCGCGTCGCACTGCACGCGCTCGCCGTGGTCATCGAGTGCAGCGTTCTCTTCTGGCTGACGATCGCCATCGCGGGACTGTTCCAGCGGCTCGAGGACCTCGTCGATTTCACGTCGCGTGAAACGGCGGAAGCGCTCACGCGCGAGATGGACGAGAACGCAGCCCTCCGGGAGCAGTTGAACCGCCGTCTGACCACGACGTCGTCATAGATGGCCGACGTCCTGCTGCTGTTCCCGTCGAACGCGGGAACGATGATCGCGACGAAGACGCTGCGCGACTCCGGCGTGCAAGCGAAGATGATCCCCACGCCCGCGAGCGCGAACTCGGCGTCCAACTTGTGCCTGACCATCGAAGGCACCGTGGAGGCCAAGGCGCTCGCGGCGCTCAGAACCGCGAAGGTGAGCGTGAGCAGCGTGCTTCGGTAGCACGCTGCCCGGCACTACATGCGCCCGGCGGCGGTCTTTGCGAGCGGAACGATCTGGGGATCCATCGTTTGCATGCTCGCGGCGGTGCGGTACAGCCCGACTTGCGCGTACTTGCCGCCCTTCTGGATGAAGAGCGAGCCGGCCGCCCAGATCGCTTTGTCGCCGATGCCGGAAACAGGCTTGCCGCCCAGTTGCCCGGCCCCGATCATGTCGCCGGCCTCCGCCGTTTGGACGAAGACGTTCATCGTATGATTCGGCGAATAGTACCGGCACGACGAACCGTGGCGCGTCACGCGGCCTTTTCCGGGCAGGCTCGTGACGCCCATCGCGGCCGACGCCTCGCCGGCGGTGACAAGGCCGCAAGCGTTCGCCGCGCCGGCGTTCGCCGCGGTGGTGAGTGCTGCGGTGGATGCTGTCGTCGCGATCGCAACGAGAAAGGCGACCGCTTTGCGAGAAAGAGGCATGAGGCGGTGGTACTCCTTATGGTGCAGGCCGGTTGCTGTCGCCCCTTTTCGATTCAGGCAGCAATCCCTGTTCCCTGAGAAGACGCTGAGATTCGCGAAGTTTCGTTCGCCGCGTCGCCGTGATACGGCGCGTCAAAATGGGCACGATACCGAGCGTCGTTCTCGCGGCATTCGAATCCGCGAACGCTGAAAGGCAATTATCCATGAATCGCATCTTCGGTACCCTCGCTCTCGGCGCTTCACTCGCCGCGGCGTCGCTCGCCCCCGCGAGCGCGCAGGTGATCCCGTCGGGCTCGTACCAGCAATCGTGCACGAACATCCACGTCAACGGCGATCAGCTGATCGCTCGCTGCACCAATCCGCAGGGAACGCGCGTCCGCTCGAGCATCGCGCTCGGCAGCTGCCGCGGCGGCGACATCGCGAACTCGAACGGCCAGCTGGTCTGCAACGGCGGCGGCTACGGCAACCGGCGCCATCGCCGCGACGGCAACGGCTATGGCTACGGCAACGGCGGCTACAACAACGGCAACGGCAACAACGGGTACGGCAACGGCAACGGCGGCTACAACAATGGAAACGGGTACGGCAATTCGTATGCGCCGGCGGGTTCGTACCAGCAGAGCTGCAACAACATCCAGGCGCGCGGCAGCATGGTCACGGCGACGTGCCCGAGCGCGAACGGCGCCCGCATCACGTCCTCGATCGATGCCCGGCAGTGCCGCGGAATGGACATCGCGAACCGCAACGGCCGCCTCGTCTGTCAATAAGCGCCGGCACGGCTTGACGACGACCTGAACCAAAGAGGCCGCGGCGCACCAAGCGCCGCGGCCGTTTCATTCTAGTAACGAATTTCTCCACATTCCACGATCGACGAAGACCCGTTCTGTGAGATTGGTATCGACCCAAAGGCCGAGCCCGGGCGCTTCGATCGCCGAACGAAAAACCGAGCAAAGGTCCTCCGTTAGGGCTGCAAGGTTCGTTTCTGCGTACGCCGCGTCGACGGCACCCGCTTCTAATCGCAAAAACTCGAGTAGTGTGTTCGCGGCGGCGGCACGCGGCAGTTATTTTCGCGGACGTCGGTATATCGGCGTCTTTCTCCGCTCGGTGTCGGACGATTTGAAATCGTCGACAAACCCAGTCTCATACGTTATCGCCGCCTTCAGCAAGTGTAAGTTTATTGTGCCGAGTTCATACTGTGTAAAGGCATCGGAAAGGCCTTTGCTTGGAATCCATTTCGGCATGATCATTAGGATCTGCCGCAAAAAATTGCCAATAAATCTTTGCCGATTAGCTTGTTCGCGCGTCCGATAGAATGCGGTCAACAATTCCGGATCATCATCAATGTTGCGTGACGGCATATCAGGCGTTCGTATGAGCATTTTGCAAAACGGTGCATGGTGGAACCAGCGCTTTCTTTCAGCCCATGCCGGCAACATCGTCAAATCAGGAAGGTCATCGAGGCTCGTCACAGCTCGAACATGCGGGACGACCGCTCTCGTTCGGACCGTTGCCGTGAAGCCAATAATCACAAGGTTACCGTCGCGGGTGGGCTGCAATTCGATCGGCGAACCAAGTTCATCCGTATCGCTGCGGCGACACCACATGATCGGCCGGCCGCACTTCGTGCATTTATCGATACGCGGCCCGATTTTCAGGTCGTCTGGTACATCTGAAGCAACGACGTCGGGTAGCCCAAACACGTTTATGTCCTCGTGATAGGTTCAGCCTAAGAACGGCGACCCGCACCCGTTCTCGCGCTGGACCATATTGTTACTGGTAAGGCCGGAATATTGCAACCACCGGGTATTCTGCGGTTAACGACTGCAGGTGAGGTCGAAACTGGTCCCCCGAACCGGGCCTTCGACGGGCCCGTCGCAAGCTGAGCTCGCGCCGGCGGCGACCGACGTAAAGGTCCTCACGGCTCGAAGTTAAGACCGCCGTCACAATACCAGTCACTGTTCGTCAAAGCGAAATAGGTCGCGGTCTGCCAGCTATTTCTGCGCGATCGCATACAGCTCTCCGCCCTTTCAGCGAGGTGGCTCCGAAGGATCGTCGGTCCTGCGCTCAGGAAGAGATCGCGAAGATATCCCTGAACGTTTCGCAATTCTTCCGCCGCATGGCTTGCGTACAATGCCGCAAGCTGCAGAACGTCGAAGTGAAGCGCAACCCTCGCTGTCGTTGTCTCATCCCATGACGCTGCCGCTTCAACATGAAAGTTGACAATAGCGGTCGGTCCTGAAATTACTGTTCCGTGCAACCATCTGTCATCGTCAATATTGTCGAAATAAGGATGCAACATCTGGTTGTTGCGCGTCGTGGGGTAAGTTTCCAATTTCGCCTTATTGCAATCCGTACACGCGGGAACTAGATTCAGCGGCGTAACCGCGAGAGCTGCGTATTGTCGTTTTGGAAGATGATGGTCGAGGGTCGTTACGTCTCGCTGGCCGCATAGTGGACACCGGCCGTGAGGCGCGCCGCCACGAATGCTTTCATACAGTGCTCTTCCCGGTCCAGACTTTTTAGCCATCCGATCATCATAGACCGCCACCATCTCGTCTGTACTGACGACCCCGACACCCGCTTGACGAACTATTGTATGCAATTGGTGGGCATTCGCGGCTACCTCAAACGCTCCTGACGCGACGTCTATGTGTTGTGCTATATTCGCGAAGCGTTGCCGAAGGTCCGGATCCCGAACGCGGCTGGTGCACCGCGCGAAAGTCTCTTGTGCCGTAATAGTAGGCGGCGTCACTCTCCACATATTTAGGGCGCCTCCCGGTTTGCGATCAGCGAGAGAGCTATCGCGCGCGCCTCACCGCCAAGCTGCCCGCCGAACCTCTCTACGACATCTTCGTACCGGTCGCCCGGCCGAATCGCCTCGCGGAGTAAGGCGTGAAATCCCGCGTGCGTTACCTCGTATCCGAATACTTCGCGCGTTAGTACCCCGACGTTTTCGCCAAAGGTCTCCAGTTCTGGCCGCTCGACCGCTAGTTGTCGGCCTATCCGCGATATTTTCCAGGCGCAATTCCGTGGTACTTCTTGGAGTATCACGGGCGAGTGGGTAGCAACGATCGCTACTCCATTTCGGTTAACGAGTAAATTTGAAAGCGCGCGTGCAAACGCCGACAGCAATGGTGGATGTAAGTGAGCCTCGGGTTCGTCAAGTAAAACCAGCGTTCGTTCCTCAACTGTCTCCACGAGCCGCGTAATAGTTAATAGAACGATAGCATGCCCAGAGCTTAGCCGTCTAAAGATTTTGGCTGGGCTATTTCTCGAATCGACATCTTCTATATCCTGGTCGGCCAGCTGCGCAAGATCTGCGTCCTTAAAAATGGGGTCCGTTTCAAGCGTCTGTAAAGCGTTACGCCAGCGGAAAGCTCTTGCGCCTTGACGACATACTTTGACGCTGTTGCTGAACTCCACGGACAACTGGCGCGGTGTTTTCGGAGGTAAGGAGTTGCCATCCGTACTCTCGCCGTAGCGCTTAAGGCCTATATATGAATATTGTACAGCGCTGGCTTTGTTTCGGCGGTTCGGCAGGGGTTCAAAACTGTCAAACGCGCTAAAGCTGACAGAAACGACATTGGCAAAGAATTCATCGTCAGGATTTTGGGTTTCGGAAGTGAATGTGCCAACGTCGCCTTCTGAGGAGCGTGGTTGCTCGGCGACGAGGGCCTGCGTCATGTTGTTAAGCAGGTACGTTTTACCGACTCCGTTGCGGCCGATGATGACGTGAATGTTGGACGGCGGTTCGGATTCCGGCTCGACGGTGAAGTTGAGCTGCGCTGGCTCGTCAGATTGCGAGGCAGCGGGTAAACTGTAGCTGAATTGGTATCGAGAAAGCCGCGCCCCGCCGCGCGCGAGTCGGCGAAATTGACCCCTTACGGTAGCTGGTGTAACGCTCCGTAGCAACGAGATTCCCGTTACGTCTTCGCTGAGGGCTCGTTCAAAGAGTTCTGCGTCTAGGGCGACATCTCTCAGAGAATTGAGGACGTCATCGCGTATCTCGTCGCCAAGTGCATTTAAGTCCGTATAGTAGCTGTCGTCTTGGCCAAGGGAGAAGAAGTCAGAACCTAGGCTGTTGAAACGTTCCGGGATCTCGGGCCGGCGCAGACCGGTCATGTTGAACTGGCCGATCTTGACTGATCCGATGGCGTGCCATTCGCCAGCCGCGTCGACGACGTGAAGAGAGTACATAGTGCTGTACTTAAACCAGTCGTCCCAGTTGTCGAGTTCTAAGAAGGCGCAGGGAAGTACGACGGGACTCGGCCGAGCAGCCCGGACCACGACCGTGAAGAGCATGAATATCTAATATCGGCTTGACGTAGCCGTTCCTTCGACTGCATCGAAGCGCCTTATGTGGCCACATTCAGCCCAAGGGGCCGTCGGCAAAAACACCGGCGACTATCACTTGGCGTGAGCTTGAAATACGACTAGATGTGCGGTTGTTGCAGCGTCTGATGAAAATGCCAGCTTTTTACGAACACCCGCTCGTGGTGCCGCAGCTGTCGCACTTCAGGCACGTGCCGTTGCGCACGAGCGTGAACTGGCCGCACTGCGTGCAGGCGTCGCCGCTGTAGCCCTTCGCGATCGCTTCGCGGGCTTTCGCCGCGACGAGCTGGCCCTTAGCAGCGCCGCCAGCGGTGAACTGCTGCAGGTCGACCTTCACCGACGATATGGTCGCGGCCGCGCCGACCGGTTCGGGGACGCGGGTCACGACCGCCGTAGCCGCCGGCGGGCCTGCGTTCGGTGCGATCGCCGTCGGCGAGATGTAGTGGACTTCGCCGCTGTCTTCCTCACCGACGTACTCGGGTTCGGGGCCCATCGCGTCGACGGCTTGCGACGGCTGCACCTGCGCGAGGTCGTAGCGGCCGAGATAGCTCACGGCGAGCTCGCGGAAGATGTAGTCGAGAATCGACGTCGCCATCTTGATGTTCGCGTGGCCGACCACCGGACCGTTGGGCTCGAAGCGCGTAAACGTGAACGCGTCCACGTATTCCTCGAGCGGAACGCCGTGCTGCAGACCGAGCGACACCGCGATTGCGAAGTTGTTCATCAGGCTGCGGAAGGCGGCGCCTTCCTTGTGCATGTCGATGAAGATCTCGCCGAGCGACTTGTCGTCGTACTCGCCGGTGCGCAGGTAGACTTTGTGGCCGCCGACGATCGCTTTCTGCGTGTAGCCGCCGCGACGGTCCGGCATCCGCCGGCGCTTGGCGATGTAGCGGTAGACGAGGCGTTCCGCGACCCGGACCGGTCCCTCGTATGCCGCGGTAGGCAGCTCGTCTTCCTCGGGTCCGCCGACGTCGTAGCTCGCGGCGAGCGGCTGCGAGAGCTTGGAGCCGTCGCGGTAGAGCGCGACCGCCTTGACCATCTTTTCCCACGAGTAGCGGTACGCTTCTTTGACGTCCGCGATCGTGGCCGTCTGCGGCAGGTTGATCGTCTTTGAAATGGCTCCAGACACGAACGGCTGTGCCGCTGCCATCATATCGACGTGTGCGAGCGGGCGAATGAACCGCGCGCCGTGCTTGCCGCACGGGGTCGCGCAGTCGAAGACCGGGAGGTGCTCTTCCTTGAGGAACGGCGCGCCTTCAAGGGTCATGCGCCCGCAGATCACGTCGGAGGCTTCCTCGACCTGCGCTTGCGTGAAACCGAGCGTGTCGAGCAGGATGGAATGGTTCCAGTCGTTGAGCTGCGCGTCGGTCATGCCGAGCTTCTCGCGGCAGAACTCCTCGCCCAGCACGTGCTGGTTGAACACGAAGCCGATCTCGAACGCGCCGAGCAGCTGCGACTCGATCTTCGCGACCGCTTCGTCGTCGAAGCCTTTCGCCTTGAGCGTCGCCTTGTTGATGTGCGGCGTTCCCTCGAGCGTGTTGGTGCCTTTGGCGAATGTCTCGATGGCTGCGATCTGCTCGTTGTTGTAGCCCAGGCGGCGCAGCGCGGGCTCAACCGACTGGTTGACGATCTTGAAGTAGCCGCCGCCGGCGAGCTTCTTGAACTTCACCAGCGCGAAGTCGGGCTCGATGCCGGTTGTATCGCAGTCCATTACGAGCCCTATAGTGCCAGTCGGCGCGATGCACGTGACTTGCGCGTTGCGGTAGCCCGCGACCTCGCCGATCGCGAGCGCGTTGTCCCACATCTGCCGGGCGAGCGCCCACGTCTCTTGCGTGAACAGCGTCGGCGCATGCGTCACCGGGGTGATCGTGAGCTCTTCGTACTCGTCGCGCGGGGCGGCATATGCGGCGCGCCTGTGGTTGCGCAGCACGCGCCCCATGTGCTCGGCATTGCGGTCGTAGTTCGGGAACGGCCCGAGCTCGCGCGCCATCTCGGCCGAGGTCTTGTACGCAGCTCCGGTCATGAGCGCCGACACGGCGGCGCACCATCCAAGACCCTCTTCCGAGTCGTAGGGAAGTCCCAGGCGCATCAGCATCGTGCCCAGGTTCGCATACCCGAGACCCAGCGTGCGGAAGTCGTAGGATTTCTGCGCGATGACGCGGCTGGGGAACTGCGCCATCATGACGCTGATCTCGAGCGTGAACGTCCAGATCCGGCACGCTTCCGCATAGCGGCGCGCGTCGAAGTGGCCGGCCTCGTCCATGAACTTGACGAGGTTGAGCGACGCGAGATTGCAGTTGTGCGCGATCATGCCTTCGGCGATCACGGTGTGCGTGACCGGCTCGGTGATGTCGTACACGGTGGCTTCCCCGTCGGGTACGATCGAAAGCACCTTCGGTGCCCGCGGGTTCTTCAGCGCTCCGGCGAACGGCTGCGCGAGGATTTCGCGGGCTTGCGCGTCCTCGGCGCTCGCGCACGGAAAGCCGACCAGGCTGAGGAACTTGCGCGCCTGCTGATTGTACATGCGCAGTTGGCCCTGCGGATTCTTGCGGCCCTCGGGATGCGTCCATGTTTGGCGCGACGTGATCCCGAGATCGGACAGCAGCAGCTGGACCGAACGCAGCAACGCCGGCGACGACGACGCGAGCATGACGTTCTTCTCGGTCGCGGACGGTTCCAGACGGAGCGAGCCGTCTGCGGAGAACAATCCCTGCAGATAGGCGATCTTGAGATCGTTGGTCACGCCGTGGATCGCCGTCGGGACGTTCTTCGCCGTCGCCGTGCCTTGCGTGAACCCATAGCGGTCGACGAGCAGTGAGATGAACGACGACTGCTTGGTGCCGGACTGCATCACGCCGTTGCGCTGCGTCGAGATCCGCGACTCACGCGTGGCCGGCGGGAAGGTCCCGGTTGCGTGGCCTTCGGCGATCGTCTTGAGGGCGTTGAGCTCGGCGGTCATCGTTTCCGCCGTGTCGCCTTCGGTCGGGCCGAACACGAGCGCGGCGGTGTCCTTGCTGAGGACGCCGTCGCCCGTCAGCCATCCGAGCATCTGCCAGCGCTTGGCTTCGAGCGGGTCGGACGAGAACGAAACCGTGTCTCCGCTCTCGCGGATCGCGACGCGGTCTTTGCCGACCTCGAGCGAGTCGAGCCGCTTCCAGTCGCCGTTCGACGTGAGGAACTTGTGGTCGCCCGTCGTGCGCACGACCCGGCCGTCCTTGAGCGTCATGCGGAAGATTTGCCGCGTGCCGACCTTCGTCACGAACGCACGGCGGTACGCCGTCATCCGGCGATCGTCGTTCTCGCCGTAGACGTCCGTCGTGACCATGACGCGCTCGCCGGCCGCTTGCAATGCGTACAAATCCTCGACCGTCCGCAGCCCGTGGGGCGTGCTGATCCGCGTCTCCGGCGCAAAGCACGCCGTGTCGTCGAGGAAGATATATTCGCTGCAGGGGTTGCTCGCGTTGATGCGGCCGTCGGCAGCGCTCGTGTGCCACTCGTTGATCGTCGTGTCGAACTGCACGCCGGGGTCGGCGCACTGCCATGCTGCGAGGGCGATCTTTTCCCACAGGTCCGCTGCCGGGACGCACTTCGGCTTGGGGTTGCCGTCCTTGCGGCGCGGGACGAGATCCCACGTCTGGCCGGCATCGAGACGCGCGAAGAAATCGTTCGGGATACGAACCGAGTTGTTCGAGTTCTGTCCCGAGACGGTTCCGTATGCCTTCGAATCCCAGTTGGTGTCGTACGTCTCGACGTGGAGCTCTTTGTAGCCCTGCTTCGCGTAGTCGAGCGCGTACTGGATGTTGGCTTGCGGGATGCCCATGCCGAGCGCGGCGCGGATCGCGGCCTTCAGACGCGGGTTGAGCGCCGGGTCGAGACGCGCCGATTCCGGCAGGGTGTCGTCGTGCGCCGCCTTGAGGATCGCGTTGAGGTGCTTCTCGCACGTGATCGATCCGGTGACGAGATCGGAGACTTTCTGCTCCTCCGTCACCTTCCACGTGATGAACTCTTCGACGTCGGGATGATTGAGATCGAGGCAAACCATCTTGGCCGCGCGGCGCGTCGTACCGCCGGACTTGATCGCGCCGGCAGCGCGATCGCCGACCTTGAGGAACGACATCAATCCGGACGACGTGCCGCCGCCGGAGAGCTTCTCGCCCTCACCGCGAATCGCCGAAAAATTCGATCCGGTGCCGGAGCCGTATTTGAAGATGCGCGCTTCACGAACCCACAGGTCCATGATGCCGCCTTCGTTCACGAGATCATCGCTGACACTCTGAATGAAGCAAGCGTGAGGAGCCGGCCGCTCATAGGCCGACGTGGATTCCAAGAGCGCGCCGGTTTTTTCGTCGACGTAGTAGTGGCCTTGAGCCGGGCCTGAGATCCCGTACGCCCAGTGCAGGCCGGTGTTGAACCACTGGGGCGAGTTCGGCGCGGCGATCTGGCGGGCGAGCATCGCGCACATCTCGTCGTAGTAGGCGCGCGCTTCGAACTCGCTGTCGAAGTAGCCGTTCTTGAAGCCCCAGTACGTCCAGCAGCCGGCCAGGCGGTTGAAGACCTGGCGCGCGTCGTTCTCGCCGACGAACTTCGCGTCTGACGCGGCCTCGCGGCGCCACAGCCACTCCGGGACGCCGTCCTCCGGGATCGCGACCGTCTTGTCGGGCACGCCGGCCCGGCGGAAGTACTTCTGGGCCAGGATGTCGGTCGCGACCTGGCTCCAGCCGGTCGGGATGGCGACGTCCTTGGCCTCGAAGACCACCTTGCCGTCGGGGTTGGCGATCCGCGACGTGCGCGGCTCGAAGTCGATGCCGGCGTACGGGTCGCCGGGGGCTGAATAGGTGCGCGAGAACTTCATTCCGGCTGCGTCCTCTTGGTCGCGAAAAGATGCGTGGCGGGGATCACAAAACCTCGAACGTCTGTTCGGTTTCGCTTTTCCTCGCATCTGCCCTCGAGCGGCTGGGCACAATCTCTTGTGTCCCCGGCCGCCGGGCTGTACTAGATATTGTATCGCAGTCCGGAGACCTTGTGAATGGGCGTGGACGACTTTTCATTTCCCGTGGACGGCGGCAAGCGAGCCGGTGGAGCCGCTGCGAGCGGGGTGAGCGAGCTGTGGACGGAACCGGGGATAGCGTGGAGAGGTTCCGCGCCGATCATCATGCCGACACGCTGCCCGACGTCTCGCTCGACTTGCTTGCCAAGTCGGGCGTGCGCGGGATCGTCGTGGATCTCGACAACACCGTCTGCGCCTATCACGAGCCCGAGCTCGCGCCGGGCGTCGCCGAGTGGGTCGCCGCGGCGCGCGACCGCGGCTTTGCGATGGTGCTCGTCTCCAACAACTTCAGCGAACGCGTCGCATCAGTCGGGGCGAAGCTCGGCATCCCCGTCGTGCCCAACGCGCTCAAACCGCTGCCGTTCGCGTTCTTGCGCGCGCTCAAGCTGCTCGGTACGCCGAACCGCGCGACGATCGTCATCGGCGACCAGCTGTTCACCGACGTCCTGGGCGGCAAGCTCGCCGGGATGCGCACCCTGCTCACCAAACCGCTGGTCGAAAAGGATTTTCCGCTGACGCGCGTGCTGCGTTTTCTCGAGCGCACGATCGCCGGGCGGACGTAGCCGTGCACGTCGCCGCCGTCGTGTTCGACCTGTACGGAACGATCCTCACGATCGAGTCGATGCGCGCGCGCGTTGCCACGGCGGGCGTGGCGGAGGCGGACGTCTTCGTCGCGAGCTGGCGCCGCAAGCAGCTGGAATACGCGTTTCTGTCCTCGCTGGCGCAAGCGTACCGCGACTTCGACGAGCTCACCGCACTCGCGCTGGAGCACACGTGCGCGCACCATCGCGTCGCACTCGACGTCGTCACCCGCGCCGGCCTCGTCCAGGCCTGGCGGTCGATGCCCGCCTACGAGGACGTCGCACCGGCGCTGCGCGCGCTCTCCGCAAGCGGCATCCCGCTCGCCGTGCTGACGAACGGCACGCCCGTTTCCGCGCAAGCCGCGCTGCGCCAGGCCGGGGTGCGCGAGCTGCTCGCCGGCGTACTCTCGGTCGAGACGGTGCGCGCGTACAAGCCCGACCCGCGCGTCTACGCGCTCGTGACGGCGCGCTTCAACTGTGCGCCGCGCGAGATCGTCTTCGTGTCCTCGAACGCTTGGGATGCCTGGGGCGCGGCGCACTTCGGCTTCCGCGTCGCGTGGTGCAATCGCGCCGGCAACGCGCCGGAAACGCTCGTTCCGGCGCCGGAGGCCGAGCTTTCCGGATTGCACGAGCTCGGCGCGTTCGTGACGGCATAGGTTGACGGGCGAACGGCGGGGTAGGAATCCCGGTGATGCATTCGACCTGCGAGGTGACGGCATGAGCAACGATCGCACGAGCTCCGGCGACGCCGCGACGAGCGAGCCGGCGCTGACCCAGAAGAACTCCGAGACGATTCGCGGCGAGGAGACGCTCGCGGAAGAACACGCCGCTCCGGTGTACGGCGCGGCCGGCGACACCACCGACGCGTACGAAGAGGGCGCCGGCGAAGCCGACGCGCACGGGGCCGGCACCTGACCGACCTCCCGCTGCTGATCGCCGGCGGCGGCATCGGCGGTCTTGCCGCGGCGCTCGCGGTCGCTCGCACCGGCCGCACCGTGCACGTGCTGGAAAAGGCCGCGCAGTTCGGCGAGATCGGCGCCGGTCTGCAGCTCGCGCCGAACGCGTCGCACGTGCTCGCGCGGCTGGGCGTGCTCGACGCGATCGCGGACTACGCCGTCTATCCGCGGCGCATCGTGTGGCGCGATGCGCGCAGCGGGAACCGCGTGACGGCGCTCGATCTGGGCGAGCGCTTTCGGGCGCGGTACGGCCACCCGTACGTCGTCATGCACCGCAGCGACCTGCTCGACGCGCTGCTCGCCGCGGCGCGCGCCGACGGCCGCATCGTGCTCGAGCCGTCGCGCGCCGTCCTC
>Ga0209624_10002521_pt1 | contig 13481 bp, 12 predicted proteins | sample JacPinW_OM2H0_O1_FD_188565 | JGI IMG/M metagenome (GOLD analysis project Ga0209624, IMG submission 188565) | Forest soil microbial communities from Algoma, Ontario, Canada - Jack Pine, Ontario site 1_JW_OM2H0_O1 (SPAdes) (version 2) | ecosystem: Environmental > Terrestrial > Soil > Boreal...
GCTTGGAGTACTGGTTTTCATCCTCTAGCGGCCCCCACCGACATTCTCATCCACGCCCGAAGGCTCCTCAGCCTCAACGCTCAAGGGCTCCTCGCGCCGCTCGCGCCGTCTGCCGCCGTCATCCTCATCGGCGATGCCCTGCCCGTCCTCGCGGATGCGCTCGCGCCGGGTGCCGCCCTCCTCCTCTTCGGCCTTCGCCATGTGCGAGGGTTCGACGATCGCGGAGTCGACATTGGTGACGAGGTGACGCAGCACGGCATCGCTGAAGCGAAAAGCAGCCGTGAGCTCATCGATGATTTTCGACTCGCACTCGATGTTCATCAGAACATAGTGCGCCTTGTGCACCTTGGCGATGGGGTAGGCGAGCTGGCGCCGGCCCCAATCCTCGAGGCGATGCACCTGACCGTTGCCGGCGGCGATCATCCCCTTGTAGCGGTCGATCATCGCCGGAACCTGCTCGCTCTGGTCCGGATGGACCAGAAATACAATCTCATAATGCCGCATCGATCATCCTTATGGTTTAGCAGCCACCCGTCTTAGCAGGCGGCAAGGAGATCCGGACCTTCGGCGCTTGCGCATCCGAAGCCCTGGCCCCCGGGACATCAGGGGGCGCGCAGGATACGAAGAAAGCCCGCCAATCGCAATATCCGACGCAAAAGGCCAAAAAAGGCGCCTGTCGAGCGGAAGGTCTAAGCCCGCGCGCGCCGCAGCCGTTTCTGCCACCCACAGGGCCTGAGCGATGGGACGCGCGAGGCAGCGCCCGCAGTATGACCGCACTTCTTGTCTCGATCGCGGGGGGAGTCGCCGCGGCGAGCCGCTCAACACGCGACTACTCAAGCGTATTCGCAGCTGCAAACGCGCGCGCCCGCAACGGAACCATCCAACGCATTGCGCCGTTATGCCCGTGTCGCCTGAATGCGACAACGAGAGGCTTAGCGCATGAGCCCGCATTTGCCCTATTGCGGTTTACCGCCGTCACCCGGCGAGCTGCTGGCGCGCTTCAATCTTGATCCGCTGCTCATTGGCGCGCTGGTGCTGCTCGCAGCGGCGCACGTGGTGCTCGGTCGCACGCGCCGCGAGCGCGGCTTGGCGATCGCGGGCTGGGTAGTTGCGGCAATCGCCTTCATCTCGCCGCTCTGCGCGCTCTCCGTGGCGCTCTTTTCAGCGCGCATCGCTCAACACATGATCCTGATGCTGGCGGCAGCGCCGCTTATTGCGCTGGCGCTGCCGCGCGGATCACGCGCAAGCGGCTCCGGGCTTCTTTACGGGAGCGCGGCGTTCTTCTTTGTCGCGCTTTGGTTCTGGCACATGCCAGGACCCTACGACAGCACGTTTGTAGCCACGCCAATTTATTGGTCGATGCACGTTACGCTCTTTGGCAGCGCCATCGTGCTGTGGCGCGAGCTGTTGCAGCACCGGTGCGAGCGTACCGCTGCGGTCCTATCGGTCGGAGCGTTCACCTCGATGCAAATGGGCTTTCTCGGCGCAGTGCTGGCACTTGCGGCAAGACCCATGTTTTCGTGGCACTTCCTTACTGCGCACACCTGGGGATTGACGGCGCTGCAGGATCAGCAGCTCGGCGGAACCTTGATGTGGGTGCCCGGCGCGGCGCTCTTCCTGTGGGCGGCATTGCGCTCGCTCGAGAGAATGTGGCACGCGCTGGATGATGCAAAGACAGTATGAGGCCACTGCTCGGATATCTTGACGCGCTTGGCCCACAGGCACAGACCATCCTGCCGCTGACGTGGTTCACGCTCGGCGTTTCGGTCGCCGTGTGTGTGATCATCGCCTGGCTACTGTGGGTGGCCGTGCGCCGCGCGCGCGCCAACGGCGGCGCCCTTGAGACGCGCGCGGTGCCGATCGAGCGCGGCGCAAATGGCATCAACTGGATTCGCACTGGCCTTGTGATCTCGGCCATACCGCTTCTCATCACGCTCGTCTGGACGATGGTTGCGATCGCATCCATATCCCGGCCGCGACAGCACACTGAGCTCGCCATTGACGTAACGCCCTACCAGTGGTGGTGGCAGGCGAGTTATCCGGGACAAGAGCCCACGGAGTCCTTTACGACCGCCAACGAAATTCATATTCCGACCGGCGTGCCGGTGCTGATGCGCCTGCATGGCGGCGATGTCATCCACAGCTTCTGGGTGCCCAAACTCGCCGGCAAGACCGACGTGATTCCCGGCCAGACCAATCTTGCGTGGCTCCAGGCAAACCAGCCGGGACGCTTTCGCGGCCAGTGCTCGGAGTACTGTGGCGCGCAGCATGCGGGTATGGGTTTTGAGGTCGTCGCCGAGAGTCCGGCGGATTTTGAGCAATGGCGCGCGGCGCAGCTTGCCATCGCGCCGCCGCCGTCGACGCCTGCGCAGCAACGCGGCGCGGGCCTCATCGTCTATCGCTGCGGCTTGTGTCACCAGGTGCGCGGCACTGCGGCGCGCGCTCTGAGCGCGCCTGATCTGACACATGTCATGAGCCGGCGCACGCTCGCGGCGGGCCGCCTCATCAACAATCCCGGCAATCTCGCCGGATGGATTGAAGATCCACAGGACATCAAGCCCGGCACACTGATGCCCAATCAGTATCTGAACGCGCGCGAACTATCCGATGTGCAGGCCTATCTGGAGCTTCTCAAATGAGGGCGGCCGACCTCCGCACGCCCGCCATCGGCATCGACAGCGTTGAGCATCAGGCGCGGCTGCTGCGGCTTTGGGAGACGGCCCCGGGACTGAAGGGTTTCTTCGGCACCGTGGACCACAAACGCATCGGCATTCGCTACATCGTCACCGCCTTCGTGTTTCTGGTGCTCGGCGGGCTCGAGGCGCTGGTGATGCGCCTGCAGCTTGCCGGACCCAATCTCTCGCTGCTGACGCCCGAGCAATACGACCAGCTCTTCTCGACACATGGGATGACGATGATCTTTCTGTATGCATCGCCGATCCTGTCAGGCTTTTCCAACTATCTGTGGCCGCTCTTGCTCGGCAGTCGCGACATGGCGTTCCCGCGGCTAAATGCACTCAGCTACTGGATCTATCTCGCAGCAGGCATTTTCCTCTACGTCGGATTCCTCACCGGCAATGGCCCGAACGACGGCTGGTTCAACTACGTTCCGTACGCCACGCGCGACTACAACCCGGGGCTCAATGAGGATTTCTACTCGCTCGGCATGGTGCTGCTCGGCATCTCGGTCACCGTGGGCGCTGCAAATTTCATCGTGACCGCGATGCGCACGCGCGCTCCGGGCATGTCCATCAATCGCCTGCCGATTCTTGTTTGGGGCACACTGACGGCGAGTGCCGCCAATCTCATCGTCGTGCCCGCGGTGAGTCTCGCGTTCTTCCTCCTGTGGATGGACCGGCAGTTCGGCACACATTTTTATGAGCCCGCGGGTGGCGGGCAGCCGCTTCTCTGGCAGCACCTCTTTTGGATCTTCGGGCATCCGTGGGTATATGCCATCGTGCTGCCGGCGATGGGCATGGTCTCCGATGGCCTGCCGGTCTTCTGTCGTCGGCCGCTCGTCGGTTATGCCTTTGTCGCGATGTCGACGGTCGCCACGATGATTCTCGGCTTCGGCGTGTGGGTGCATCACATGTTCGCGACCGGCCTGCCCGGCCTCGGGCTGTCGTTCTTTTCCGGCGCCTCGATAGCCATCACCGTGCCTTCGGCGGTCGCGGTATTCGCCTGGCTTGCGACGATCTGGCTCGGCCGCCCGGTGATCACCACGGCGTTTCTGTATTTCTCCTCGATGATCATCCTGTTCGTCATCGGCGGTGTCTCCGGCTTCATGACGGCGAGCGTGCCGGTCGACTGGCAGCTCACCGACACGTACTTCGTGGTCGCGCACCTGCACTACGTGCTGATCGGCATCAACGTCTTCCCCGTCGTCGGCGCGGTGTACTTCTGGTTCCCGAAGATGACCGGCCGAATGCTGGATGAGCGCCTCGGCCGCTGGAATTTCTGGATCATGTTCATCGGCTTCAATCTCGCTTTTCTGCCGATGCACCTGACCGGCCTCTTCGGCATGCCGCGGCGCGTCTATACCTACGCCGACAACATGGGCTGGAACACTCTCAATCTCATCACCTCCATAGGCAGCTTCGTCTTCGCGATCGGCGTGCTGCTGCTGTTCGTCAATGTGGTGCGCGGTCTGAGGAGTGGCGCGCGCGCCGGCGCGAATCCCTGGGATGGACCGACGCTCGAGTGGTCAGTGCCCTCACCGCCGCCCGCCTATAACTTTGCGGTAATTCCGACGGTCACATCCTTGCACCCGTTGTGGGATGCACGCCTCAGCCCCTCGGCGACTGCCTCATCGTTAGACCGCGGCATGCTGCTCGAGCAAGGCAAAGAGACCATCGGTACCACCTCGCTCGATGCAACGCCTGACATGTTGCTCGAGATACCCGGCGACACGGTCGCACCGTTCTGGGTCGCACTCGGCGCCTCGGGCACATTTGTTGGGCTTCTGCTTAAGAACTGGGGATTGGTGAGTGTTGGCGTTGTCGTCACTGCGCTGGCAGTGCTTGCTTGGCTGTGGCCGCGGCGCGCGCTCGGCGAGCGGGAGGTCGCATCATGAACAATGACACAGCGGTTGCGCAGCCGCGCGATCTGCCGGTCGGGCCGCTCGGCCGCGCGGGTCTCGGCTGGTTCGGGGTTGGCACGCTAGTGGCAACCGAAGCGGCCCTCTTCAGCTACCTTCTTTTCGCCTATTACTACACCGGCGCGGCGGCGGCGCCCGGCTGGCTCCTCGAGCCGCACCCGGTCTTGAAGCTCGCACTGCCCAACACGATTCTGCTCCTCGCTTCAAGCGGCGCGGCCTGGTACGGCGAGCGCGGCGTGCTCACTTGGCGCCGTCGCCAGGCCCTCATCGGCTTGGGCTGCGCGCTCGTGATGGGCACGGCGTTCGCCGTCGTGCAGTACTTCGAGTGGCGCTCGAAGACCTTCAGTCTCGGCACCTCGAGCTACGCCTCGCTCTACTTCGTGACGACCGGCTTTCACATGGCGCACGTTGTCGTCGGCATTCTCGTTCTCGCGGCGATCTTCGGCTGGACGGCCCTGGATTACTTCAGTCCGCGGCGCCGGCTCGTGGTGTCGGCGGGGGTGGTCTACTGGCACTTCGTCGATGTCGTATGGCTCTTCGTGTTTACCACGTACTACATCACGCCCTATCTGGGGTTTGGCAAGTGAACGCAAATTCTCCGCGCAGAGCCGAAGCAGGCACGCCGCCGCGCTACCCGATCAGCGGCGGCACGCTATTCGGTGTCGTCGGCGGGCCGCTCGCCTGGTTTGCGCAGTTCTGCGCGGGCTACGCGCTTGCTAGCTGGCCCTGCTTTCCCAAGGCGCAGCGCGCGCTGGTGCCGCTCGCCGGCTACGACTGGACCTGGCCCGCGATGATTCTCGTGCTGATCGGCGGCGTGATCGTGGCGCTGGCCGCCTTTTTTGTGTCGTGGCGGACGTTGCAACGCACGCAGGGAGCGCAGCACCGCCGGGATCTCATCAACGATGGCGGCGCACGCCAGCCGTTCCTCGCACTCTGGGGCGTGGTGCTGGGCGCCGGCTTTGCACTCGCGACGCTCATTACCGCCGTCGCGTTCGTCGTGCTGCCGCGATGCGCGAGCTAGCGTTGCTCCTGCTCGCCTGCACGCTCGCCGCCTGTGGCAGCGCATCTGACGGCGCGCAGTTCAACGAAGCAAAGAGACTCATTGCGGAAAACTGTGCGGGATGCCATCAGGTGCCGGGCGTCGCCACTGCGCGAGGTCGCGTCGGCCCCTCCCTCGCAGGCATCGGCCGCCAGCAGATCATCGCCGGCCATTTTGGAAATTCGCCGCTCATGCTCGCGCACTGGATCGCACATCCCCAACTGCTGCTGCCGGGTAATGCGATGCCCGACACCGGTCTTACAGAGCAGCAGGCACAAAGCATCGCCGCCTATCTTTACAGCTTGGACTAACGCCGATGAGAGCTTTTTCCGTCGTTCTTGCCCTGGCCGCGGTGCCCCTAGGAGCCATAGCGCAAAAGGTCCCGGATCCAGTGCCGGCGAGCGAGGTCTTCACTCCCGAGCAAATTGGCCACGCGCTTGCCGCGCCGACGCCCGAGGCGGGCAAGACCGCTGCCAGTCTTGCCGATGCGCCCGCGGATGATGGCCAGTGGATCATGCCGTCAAAGAACTACGCCTCGACGCGCTTCTCCGCGCTGACCGAGCTCAACACAGCGAATGTGCGCAATCTCGTGCCGATGTTCACCTTCTCCCTCGCCGTCAACAAGGGGCAGGAAGCAGCCCCGATCGTTGCAGACAATACGATGTACATCGTGACTGCGTACCCGAACTACGTCTACGCACTCGATCTGACGCAACCGGGAGCCCCTCTCAAATGGAAATTCGCACCGAAGCCGCTGCCGGCGAGCCAAGGGGTCGCGTGCTGCGATGTGGTGAATCGCGGCGGCTCGATCGATCACGGCAAATACATCTTTGACACTCTCGACGGGCAAGTCATTGCCCTCGATGCCAAAACCGGCAAAGCCATCTGGCGCGTGCGCATCGGCAACATCAATACGGGCGAGAGCATCACGATGGCGCCGGTGGTCGCCGATGGCCACGTATACGTGGGCAATTCCGGCGGCGAGATGGGCGTGCGTGGCTGGATCACGGCGCTCGATGAGGACACCGGCAAGATCTCCTGGAAGGCCTTCAACACGGGCCCCGATCGCGACGTACTGATCGGCCCCGACTTCAAGCCCTTTTATGCAGGCGACCGCGGAACGGACCTCGGCGTGAAGACTTGGCCGCCGCAGGCGTGGCAGATCGGCGGCGGCAACGTCTGGGGATGGGTGACCTACGATCCGGAGCTGCATACGCTCTATCACGGCACCGGCAATCCCGGTCCCTGGAATGCGGATCAAAGGCCGGGCGATAACAAATGGACCACCGGCATTTTCGCGCGCGATCCGGCAAACGGCACTGCGCATTGGTACTACCAGTACAACCCGCACGACAACCACGACTATGACGGCATCAACGAGCAGCTGCTGCTCGACATGCCATTTGCCGGAAAGATGCAGAAAGTGCTGATCCACATGGATCGCAACGGCTACGTCTATGTCATCGAGCGGCACACAGGGCAGGTTCTTTCCGCCGACCCTTACGGAACCGTCAACTCTTCCAAAGGAGTGGACCTGCAGACCGGTCGTCTGATCCTGAATCCCGACAAGGCGACGAAGCTTGGCGTCATGACCACCAATATCTGCCCGACGGCGTCAGGCGCAAAGGACTGGAATCCCACGAGCTTCAGCCCGCAGACGGGCCTGCTCTACATCCCGCACGAGAACATGTGCATGGATTGGATAAGCTCGCAGGTCAATTACATCGTGGGCACACCCTATGTGGGCGCCGAAGTGCACATGAAACCGGGCCCCGGCGGCAATCGCGGCGTGCTCACCGCCTGGGATCCGGTGCAGCGGCGGCCTGTCTGGCGGGTGAAGGAGAACTTCCCGCTCTGGTCTGGGACGGTGGCAACGGCGGGCGATCTGGTGTTCTACGGAACGATGGACGGCTGGTTCAAAGCCGTCAACGCCCACACTGGCGAGCTCTTGTGGCGCTTCAAAGTCGACAGCGGAATCATCAGCCAGCCGGTGAGCTATCGCGGACCTGATGGCCATCAATACATTGCCGTGCTGGCGGGCGTCGGCGGCTGGTCGGGTGCGATTGTTTCCGGACCGGTTGATCCGCGCGACGGCACCGCGGCGCTCGGCATGATCAGTGCCATGTCCGATCTTCCAAAATATACGACCGCGGGAGGAACGCTGTATGTGTTCGCGCTTCCCCATTGAGATCGTGCTTGCAGTGCTGCTGATTACCGGCTGCACACAGGCGCCGCGCCCCGCTCTACCGGCCGAGCAACCGGACCGCCCGGGGGTCATTGACTCCGCGCTCTCGCCCGGCGTCACGCACTCGCTCGTCACGACCGATCCGCGCGCCGCGCAGTACTACGATAATGCCGAGGCGGTCAACGCAGGCAAGCGGCTTTTCAGCCAGTACAACTGCTCCGGCTGTCATTCAAGTGGCGGCGGTGGCATGGGGCCGGATCTCATGGATGATGAATGGATCTATGGCGGTCGGCTCGAGCAGATCCATCAGACACTCGTCGACGGACGACCCAATGGCATGCCCGCGTGGGGCGGCAAGATCCCTGATCAACAGCTCTGGCAGCTCGCCACCTACGTGCGCTCGCTGTCGCTGCCGCAGACCCTCGCCACGCAAAATGGCCTCACCCCTTCGCAAACTCCGGCGCCCGTGCCGCGCGCTGCGGAAGCTGATCCCGGTTGGTCGGCGCCAGCCGACACCACCAACGACTACACCACGCTTACGACCGGACCCGCCAAGTGAAGCTCGCGCGTCAGCCGGGGCGCGCGCGCCGCGTTCGCAGCGTGCTGCTCGCCGCGGCACTTGCCGCCGGTCTCACAGCGGCGCAGGTGTGGGCGCGTAACGAGGCCCGACGAACGCTCGTGGTGTGCGCCGATCCCAATAACCTGCCGTTCTCGGATCGCGCGGGCCATGGCTTTGAAAACGAGCTCGCCAAGCTTCTCGCGCGCGACATGCACGCGCGCATCGAATACGTCTGGTGGGCACAGCGGCGCGGCTACGTGCGCCATACATTAGACGAAGCCCGCTGCGACGTGTGGCCGGGCGTGGCGCGCGGTGTTGAGCGTATTAGCACAACTCAACCGTATTATCGATCGACATATGTTTTTGTCGCGCGCGCTGACAAGCACCTCGATCGCCTGTCGCTCGATGATCCGCGTCTAAGATCGCTCGTGATTGGCGTGCAGATGATCGGCGACAACGCCATGAACACGCCACCGGCGCAGGCGCTCGCGGCGCGCGGAATAACATCGAATGTGCGCGGCTACATGCTTTACGGCGACTACGGGCGAGCGAATCCGCCGGCGGCCATTGTTGAGGCCGTCGCAAAGGGTGACATCGACGTAGCGCTGGTGTGGGGACCTTTGGCCGGTTACTTCGCGCAACGCTCGCGTGTAGCACTGCAGCTGACACCGGTGAGCGCGCAGGACCCCGCAACCGAGAACGCGATGGTTTACGACGTCTCGATGGGCGTGCGCAGGGACCGCCCGGCACTCTTCACAGAGATCTGCGCAGATCTCGAGAAGGACAAGCCCGCCATCGACGCGCTGCTGCACCGCTTCCATGTCCCGCAGAGCTCGGCGAGCGCCTTCAACTCCGCAAGCGTGCGGCAGATCGCGGCGACGGGCGCTACAAATTAGACTTCAATGCGGGCTCAGCGTCGCGCTGGCGCACGGCCTCGTAAAGCAGCATCGCAGCCGCCACCGAAACATTCAGACTTTCGACGGCACCCAACTGCGGCAAGCGCACGAGCGAATCGCAGCATTCACGCGTCAGGCGCCGCAACCCCGCTTCCTCGGCGCCGAGCACCAACGCCGTGCCCTGGCGCAGGTCAGCATCCTGCACACGCTGCGGCGCGTTCGCATCAGCACCGACGATCCACAGTCCGGCTTCCTTCAGCAAACGCAGCGAGCGCGCAAGATTGGTAACCGTAACCACGGGCGTAGTCTCCGCCGCTCCGGCGGCGACCTTGCGCGCGGCGCCCGTCAACTGCGCGGCGCGGTCCTTGGGAACGATTACCGCGAGAACACCGCAAGCATCGGCGGTGCGCAGACACGCCCCCAGGTTGTGAGGATCCTGAACGCCGTCGAGAGCAAGCAGCAACGGCTGCGCATTCACCTGCAGCGCCGCGAGGAGGTCGTCCTCGCTCCAGGCCGGCAGCGGCAAGATCTCCGCCGCAACGCCCTGATGCACGGAGTCTCCCACGAGTTGCCTGAGTTTTTGGGCGCCCGCGTACTCGACAGGCCGGGCGTGCTGCCGCGCAAGCAGCGTAATCTCCCGCATGCGGGCATCCTCGCGGCCCGCGAGCAGCACGAGCCGCACGATACGCTCCGGACGGCGCATCAAGAGCATACGTACGGCGTGCAATCCGTAAACGAACTCCGTGCCGCCGGTCACTCGGTAGCGAGCTCCAAGTCAATGAGGGCTTCAATGGGATTCACGGCCGTTACCACGACTTTGAGTTGCGCTCCTGCGCGCAGCAGGCGACCGGTGCGACGGCCGCGCCAGCCGTGACCATCGGGCTGCATGTCGTACTGATCATCGCTCAACCGATCGACATGCAGCAGGCCATCAATAGCCACGTCCAGAATCTGCACGAAGCAGCCAAATTCGACCACGGTCGTGATGAGACCGTGGAAGCTCTGACCGATGCGCTCGCGCAGATAGGTGCACTTGAGGAAGCTTGATACGTAGCGGTCCGCCTCGGCCGCGCGCTTTTCAAGCGTGGAGTTACCCTCGCCGAGCACTGAGAGCTCGGCGCTGTCGTAGCGCATGCCCGCGCGATCCGTGCCGCTAAGTGTTTTCAACGTGCGGTGCACGATGAGATCCGGATAGCGACGGATGGGTGAGGTGAAATGCGCGTACTGGCTGAGCGCAAGACCGAAGTGACCAATATTGGTCGGTTGATAGAGCGCCTGTTGCATCGAACGAATGATGAGTGATTCGACGTACGGCCGTTCGGGCGAGCGTCCGAGGTGGCGCGTAACCGCCTGCAGGTCGCGCGGCGCAACCGTTTTGGGAATCTGCGCGCCAATCCCGAGTGCCGTCAAAGCTGCCAGCAGGCGCTCGAGCTTTTGCTCTTCGGGCTGGCCGTGGACGCGGTATAGCGTCGGCGTACGCGTGCGCGAAAGTTCCGTGGCCACCGCCACGTTCGCCATGATCATGCACTCTTCCACCAGGCGATGGGCGTCATTGCGTTCAACAAGATCAATCGCCGTTACCCGCTCGGCCGCGTCGAAGCGGAAGCGTGCCTCGGGGGCATCGAAATCGAGCGCACCGCGCCGAGTACGCGCTTTATGAAGCACTTTGTAGACATCGACCAGCACGCGCAAGCGTTCGAAGAGCGGCCCAAGTTCCGCACGCGCGTCCGGCGCGCCGATGAACAATGCTTGGTAGGCGAGCGTATAAGTCAGGCGTGCCGCGGAGCGCATGACGGCGGGATAAAAACGCGCGCCCTTTAATGCGCCATGCCGATTGATCAGCATGTCGGCGACGTAACAGAGCCTGTCGACCTTGGGCGCGAGTGAGCACAAGTGATCGGAGAGTGCCGTCGGCAACATTGGGACGACGCGTGTCGGAAAATACACCGAGGTGCCACGCTCGCGTGCCGCGGTGTCGAGCGGCGTTCCCGGCCGCACGTAGTAGCTCACATCGGCGATCGCTACAACCAGCCGGAAGCCGTCGGCTTGCGCCTCAGCGTGCACGGCATCATCGAAGTCCTTGGCATCCTCGCCGTCGATCGTGACCAGCGGCATGGCGCGCAAGTCGATCCGTGCTGCGGCCTCGCGATGATCAATGCGCTCACCGTATTGCTCCGCCTCGCGCAGTGCGGCGGCCGGAAACTCGTGCGGCAGATTAAAGCGCGCGACTGCAGTCTCGGTGCCAAGCTCCACGGCGTGCGCCGGATCGAGGAGCTTTTCGATGACGGCGTGTGCCGGAGCCGTCGAGGTGGCGTAGCGACGGATGCGCGCGATGACCCAATCGCCCTTCTTTGCGCCCGCCAGATCGGCCGGCGCTACCGTGCAACGCAGCTGCAGACGCCGGTCCGCAGCGCTCACCCACAGCGAGCGCCCCTCCTGCTCCACGATTCCCAAGAACGACGTGACGCCGCGATCAAGAACCTCCCGTACCTCCCCGCTCCAGCGGTTGCTCGCGTCTCGATTGATGCGCACGCGGACGCGATCGCCGTGCATGAGGCCACGCATCTCCCGCGGCGGCAGAAAGACATCCTCCGATCGTCCGGCCACGCGCACGAAGCCAAAGCCGCCCCGATTTGCACTCACCACGCCCTCGACGATCGCCTGGTCGAGTGAAGCCTTGCGCCGCTTTTCAGTGCGCGGCGCCGAACTCTTCTCGCGAGACGGCTCTCGCCGCTGAGACGATGTTGCGCCACGATCGCGGCGCCCGTACTTTCCACGCCGCGGTGTCATTTGACAGTCCTCGAACCCATGCGTACATTGCGCCGCCCTGCTTGCTCCCCGTACACCGCCCAGGTGGCGGAATTGGTAGACGCACTAGTTTCAGGTACTAGCGGGTAACACCGTGGAGGTTCGAGTCCTCTCCTGGGCACCACTGATCCTTCCCATGCATTCCCTGCCGATCCCTCGGCGTCCCACTCTGTCATAAATTTCATTTAACTATCTTATAGTTACGAGCTTCCGGGCTGCTCACTGCAGCCCACCACGTCTCACTCCAGCCCCATTTGAAAATGGGTAGATTCTTGGGTAACACTCACCAACGACGGGGCTAGGACCCCAAGTCGACAACTGTTACCCATACCTGGAAGACCCTTCATGCCGCTCACTGACATTGCCGTTCGTCTCGCTCGCGCCCGCGATAGAGCATACAAGCTCGCCGATGGTGGCGGGCTTTGTCTGCTTGTCCAGCCGACTGGCAAGAAATGGTGGCGGTTCCGCTATAAATGGGAAGGCCGCGAACAAATGCTCTCGATGGGCATCTATCCCGACGTCTCCCTTTCCCAGGCTCGCGAGCGGCGTGGCGATGCGCGACGTCTTCTCGCCCGCAGGATCGATCCAGGAGCTGAGCGCCGATCTGTTCGCACAGCGCAGCTGCACACTTTCGAAGGTGTGGCGCGCGACTACCTCATGAGACTCTCGCGTCATGTGCGCGACAATCAACGATCGCCGGAAACGCTCAAGAAAGCAACCTGGATACTCGAGCGCTTCATTTTTCCGGAATTGGGTGCACGACCCATAGCTGCCATCACATCGAAAGAATTGCTACAGGTTCTCAAGAAAATTGAAGCTAAAAACCTGCATGAGACCACACGCCGCGCCCGACAAAAATGTGGCCAGGTCTCTCGCCACGCCGTTGGGTTGGGTTACGCCGAACGCGACATCACCGTAGATCTGCGAGGACTCATCGAATCACCTTTGGTCGAGCACCATGCCTCAATCACCGAGCCGCTTCGCGTCGGCGCATTGATGCGCGCCATCGATGCTTATCACGGCCGCCCTGAGACGCACTGTGCGCTCCAACTATCACCTCTTGTGTTTGTGCGGCCTGGGAAGTTGCGCTCCGCCGAATGGGAGCATGTCGACTTCGAGGAGGCGCAGTGGCGAATCCCCGCGCATCTCATGAAGATGCGGCGACCGCACATCGTCCCCTTAAGTCGCCAGTCGCTGGTCATCTTGCGAGAGCTGTTCGGGCGGACGGGTGGCGGGAGGTTCCTGTTTCCGATGAGCACGGATCACGAGAGGACGATGAGTGAGGCAACGATTAGCTACGCCCTAAAATCGATTGGCTATTCGGGCCAGGAATGCACAGGACACGGTTTTCGGAGTATGGCATCCACCCTGCTTAATGAGCGCGGCTGGGACAGCGA
>Ga0209624_10002522_pt1 | contig 13480 bp, 14 predicted proteins | sample JacPinW_OM2H0_O1_FD_188565 | JGI IMG/M metagenome (GOLD analysis project Ga0209624, IMG submission 188565) | Forest soil microbial communities from Algoma, Ontario, Canada - Jack Pine, Ontario site 1_JW_OM2H0_O1 (SPAdes) (version 2) | ecosystem: Environmental > Terrestrial > Soil > Boreal...
GTGGCCGCCTGGAGGCGCGCCGCCATCTTGCGCGCGTGCATCGGGTTGCAGCGAGTGTCAGCGTCACCCGAGATGAGCAGGACAGCGGGATAGTCCGCGCCGTCCTGCACGTGATGGTAGGGTGAATAGCCAAGCAGGTAATGGAAGTCCTGCTCATCCTCGGGTGATCCATATTCCTCTGCCCATCCCGCTGCGAAATCGAAGAGGTGATACCTTGTCATGTCGAGTAAGGGTCCTAGGCAGATAGCAGCACGGAACAGGTCGGGGCGTTGAGTGATCGCGGCGCCGACCAACAGGCCGGCATTAGAACCGCCGCCACTGGCAATACGGCCGCGTGCAGAGCGCCCTTTAGACATGAGCCACTCGGCGGCGGCTATAAAGTCATCAAACGAGTTTTGGCGTTTCTCGCGCTTGCCCGCTTCGTGCCATTGTTCGCCAAGCTCTGAGCCTCCGCGGAGAGCAGGAACCGCAAACAGCAGTCCTTGCTCGATCAGAAAGGTTGCAAAGGCAGTGAAACGGGGTGTGACACAGCTTCCAAATCCACCGTAGCCGGTCAGGAAGGTTGGCAGTGGTCCTGAGTGTAATAAATCTCTTCTGGCAGCAAGAAAAAGCGGAACTGAAGTGCCGTCCTTCGACGGATATCTAGCCTCTTCGACAGCGATCAAAGAAGGATCAAACGGGATATTCGGCTCCTGCCACAGGCAAGACGTTTGTTCTCGCGTGCTATAGCGATAGACGGTGGGTGGTTGAGCGAATGAGGTGTAGCTGTAGAACAGACTATCGGTTCGATTCGTGGGATTCAGAAGGTCGACAGTCCCGTGCAGAGAAAACGGAATGTCTTTTCTCTCGCCATCTTTGAGGCCAAATGCTTCGATTTGTGTGGAGAAACGATCGACACGAGTCACGAAGATTCGGTCACCCGCAACCGCGAACTGCTGGATGCGGTGATCAGACTGGGGGACAATGTCGCGCCAATGTGTTGGATCTGGATTGTCGAGGTCAATACCAACGATCCGAGAGTTCGGAGCGGCGAAGTCGGTGTAAGCGAACAGTTGGCCATTTGCGAAGAACGGTGCAAAGCAGCCTTCGACATCCCACAACAAAAGCTTGGGAGCCGCTCCCGGTTCCAGGTTGTGCAAGTAGAGCGAGGTCGTCGGTTCCTTGCCGGCACGAAACACGGCGTACGCCAAGAGATCGGCTTCGGGTGAATCGAGAATTCCAAGGAAGAGGTTAGGTCCTTCACCCGCGAAAAACACTTCGACGTCTTGCGATCGGTCGCTGCCGAAGCGATGCCAGAAAGCCGCTTTATAGTTGGGCCGCGGATCGCGCAGATCGCGATGGGAGTAGTAGAACCCGGTGCCATCTGGCACAAAAACAAACCCTGAGCAGAAGCCCTCTGGAAGGCGGTCCGGGAGTACGGTGTTCCGCTCAATGTCAAGGATCTCTAAAGCCGAGTGATCGGTGCCGCCTTGTCGCACAGAATAGGCCAGGAACCGAGCGTCATGAGAGACGGCGACAATAGAAACGGCAGTCGAAACCCCGGTTGCTCGCGATGCTGGGTCGACTAAGACTGTCTCCTCTCCGAATAACCCGTTTCGCATCACGATGACAGGCTGCTCTCGGTCTTCCTGACGCTTGAGGAAAAAGTAGCGGTCGCCAACGTTCCAGGGTTCGGAGATAACCTCCTTAAATGCCATGAGTTCTCTAACTCGTTCTCGAATTTGCTCTCGATCCGGAATTGCATCGAAGTATTCGCGTGTGTAAGCCGTCTGCTCTTCGAGCCACGCCCGTGTGCGCAGCGAGTTCTGGTCTTCCAGCCAGCGATACGGGTCTGTGATCTCCACCCCGTGTAGAATTTCAGTAATGGGTTCCGCCTGGGTTGGCGGGGGCGCGGCTACTGCAGGAGGCATACGCTACCTTCCAGAACGTGCTGGTCGACTGAGGTGGCAGTTTGGGAACTTGGGATCTAGTCCCAAGTCAGAGTTGAGCGTTGAATGCACCGTACATCCAACAGCCAACCCATTCTGAAAACTTTTTTTTCGTGCATGAAATCTTGCAGATTGTCCTCCGATCAAACAATCTCGGGTCGACGCACCTGGTTTGTGGCACAGGTTCGGAACGTGATGAGCGGAAAGAAGTTGAAACACAAGTCACCGAGGCTTAATGCCGGTTGGCAGCCTCGCATCTTCGATTGAGGGCCCGTAGCGACGCGTTCAGTCTGGGCATTGCCTGCACGAAAGCGTGCAGCACCTTCGTGCCGTCGGAGCTAAAGCCTGCGCTCAGATCACAACAGTTGAGAAGATAATCAAAACAAGGCACGTCAACGCCACCGTGGTTCCCGAGTGCATCGGCCGAGTACTCCAAACTACTCCCCGTGTTGTTCTGCTTTCCGAACAAAACCAAGATTCTTGTTGACGTAGGCTGTTCTGCCTTTATACTCAAGCGAAAATGGGGTTGTCATACCTACTGGCGGTGTCGCTCGCCGGATTTGGTTACGCAGTGAGGAACAGAACGAACAACTTTCTGCGAGCTGTGGTGTTGTACGAGTAAAGTAGGCGAAAGGACATTGCCGCCCAAACAAGTTGGCCGTGGAGTTGAACATAATCTGATAGCACGCACAGATGGGCTGATGCCAAGCGGCATCCCGAGGGGGCCTTCTGCGACACTTCCCGAAGAACGCGCTTTTATCGACTAGCAAGTGCAGACTTCCAACGCCCAGTCTGCTCGATTGCCGGAGTAGTAGTCATGACCAGCCCGGGGGAATGGCTTCGAGGACTTCGGGAAGAGCTTCATCTCACGCTGATGGCGGTCGAGCGCCTGACCAGCGACATCGCGCGTAGTGCCAACGATGAACGCTATCGGATTCGACGTGGGCGGCTCGCCGACATGGAAGACGATAAGGCCGGGCCGGACATTTTCGAGGCCAAGAGCCTTAGCCAATGCTACAAAGTAACCTATCCCGCGATCTTGCAGGCTTTCGGTGTGAGGCTGGAAGACTCCGAAGACATTCCCCCCCAGCGCGCGACGCAATCCGACAAGACTGCAAAGCAGTGGTCTTTCGCTGACACCGATCGGCCGTTTTCCCTTACATTTCAGAGCAAGATCAGCTTCGATAAGACCCGACTGGTGACCGAGAGCGCAGAAGAACTGGGAGTGCCTGCAATTGTGCGCCAGCGCCTGGATGCAGGTCAGTTTCGACTGGGCATCATCGGCCTGAATGACGACACCATGGACGATCTCGTTCCCGGCGGTTCCGTGGTTGTGATCGACAAATCGCATAACACGGTCGAGATGCGTGATTGGAAAACCATTCATGAACGGCCGATCTACTTTGTATGGCACGAAGACGGCTATAGTTGCTCATGGTGCAACGTCGTACGTGACACTCTGTTCATCGTGCCTTATCCGACTTCCCGCCGGCCGGTGATGATTTTCAAGATGCCGCGCGCCGCGACCGTTATTGGTCGGATTATTCACGTGTGGCCTCCGTTGATGCTCCCTAAGCCGTCGTGAGAAGGTCGCCAGAAGTGTTCTAGTGCGCTGGAGCGCGCTGCTTAATCCACGGAAAGATCCTGGTGAGCCATGATTCCCTGGCTACCACGCGACCTCCCGGATAGATCAGTCGCTTGGCTTCGAGTGCCTGAAGAAATTCGACAACATCAGAGTGAAGCTGGGATCTGGGAACTGGGAAGTCCTGAGCCAAATCGTCCGCGATCTCATCAACGGAATGATGCGTTTTCAAGAGCTCCCAAATCTTCAATCCGACAGGATTGAGACTGAAGCAGATCCCCTGCTCAATATCCAACAGTACGGCTCCATCCTCGGAAGCAGTTTCCCGGACGCCCGGTGCGATCACGATGTCTTTGGTGGCAATAGGATCTTCCATAGCTGCTCCCCTCACTCGACTCTTGTTGTTGCTAAAGCCGAGCATCCGGGAGAAATATGCTTCTTCACTTGAGAATCTGCAAAGAAACATTTTTGCTGCAGGAATTCATGCAATCGGATCTAGTGGCGAACTCGGCGGATCAACGAACAAGACGCATCGATCAGCAACTCTAAGTTCTTGCGCCGCCTGAGATTCGTTCCGCAAAGCATCAAGCCTTAAGACTTGAGAGATTGGTTCCCGCCATTCAGACTGGCGCGTATTGGTCGGACAGATCCTCGAATGGGTGCAGGAATTCGTGCACGACGGCGACGGCCACGACCAGGCGGGTCGCGTCACTTCTATAGCTGGACACGAAAGGCCGCTCCTCCTTAGCCGCTGAAGTGCAACAGGTTGCGGGCACTCGAAGGCTCCGGAATAGAGGGCACGCGCGCCGACAGCAGTGTCGAAATTGCAGCACTGAAAAAATATTTGTTCAGTTTCTTCCAGATAGCGCTAAGTAGTGAATGCGCAAGACAAAGAGGGAAATCTGTGTCTTCTGAACTGAACTGGCTTGCCCGACAGGCGCGTCCTGTGCTGCCGCTCCTTATCGTAAATCTCATCTGCATGGTTCTGGGCAGCGGACTTTCTCTCCTCGACCCCTTAGTCGTAAAGTGGTTGATCGACGTTGCTCTTGCGAAACGGGATCTCCGCCTCGTCCTGTTCGGCACGCTCGTTTTTTGCGTTGTGTATCTGGCAAGCGTGATCGTGAGCTACCTATCCTCGTTCATCAGCTGCGTCGTCACTCAAAAAATGGTATTTCGAATCCGGGTGTCGCTTCTGCGGCGAATCCAAGCTTTGCCGGCGCGATATCACGGGAACTCTCAGGTGGGAGAAACGCTCTATCGGATCGAGCAAGACGTGGACCGCGTGGCGGAGTTGAGCGGAGACATTCTTCCTCTCATGATTCAGGTGGTGATCATGGGCGTCATGGTTCTCGTGACCATGGGAATCCTGAATTGGCATTTGACCCTGGTGATCGTTCCACTGCTCCCGGTCTTCTATGTATTACAACGCCGATACGCGAGCAGGCTAAAAGAGGCGGCAGACGGCGTCCAGAACCAGTCGGGCAAGATAGGAGCGTTCTTGCAAGAACACCTAGCGGGCATGTTGCAATTGCAACTGCTGAATCGTACCGGCACTCAAGGCAGAAAGTTTGCTCGCCTCGCGGCCGAAGGGGCAAAATCCCAGATCAGGCAGCGGGCGACCGAAATGTCTTTTGGCGGAGCTTCCATTTCGGTCATCGTTCTTGGCATGGGGCTGATCCTTGGCTATGGAGGCTACGAAGTAAATCGAAACACTTTGACCGTGGGTGGGCTCGTCGCTTTCTATGGCTATGTCTTCCGCCTGTTCGCGCCAGTCAGCATTGCAATTGACCTCCAGTCCCGGCTGCAGCGCGTCGGCGCCAGCATCCGCCGCATTCTCGAAATTACGAACGGTGACCCACAACTTGCAGTACGCGAGTCCACGACATCGCTGCGGTGCGACGTCAAGCCAGAATTGGAGTTCCGTTCAGTATGGTTTTGCTACAACGAAGACCGATCGGTTTTGCGGGATATGAGCTTTCGCATTGAGGCCGGCGAAACCGTGGCGGTTGTCGGCCTGAATGGCTCCGGGAAGAGCACCATTGGCCTCCTGGCGACTCGATTGTACGAGCCAACCGCGGGCTTGATTCTAGTGGGAGGGCAGGACATTCGGCAGGTTGGGCGCCGAAGCCTTCGTGCCCTCCTGACGCTGGTTCCGCAGGATCCAGTTCTTTTTGACGAAACAATCAGGGAAAACCTTCTGTACGGGAATCCGAGAGCGACGGGCAAAGACTTGGAGACAGTCGCCGCTCTTACGCAGTTGGACAGAGTCCTCCTGACACTGCCGAGAGGCCTCGACGAACCACTAGGGCCACTCGGGGGCCGGCTTTCCGGCGGAGAGAAGAAGAGACTGGCGTTGGCACGGACTCTCTTGCAGCAGCCAAGGATTCTGATTGTCGATGAGATCACCAGTGCCCTCGATGGACCAGCGGCCGCTGGATTGCTTGAGGGACTGGAACTTTTCCGCCAGGCTCGGACGCTAGTGGTGATTTCGCACCGGCCAGCGACAATCCTGTGGGCGGACAGAATTCTGGTCGTAGACGAGGGTGCGATCGTCGATTCCGGAAAGCATGACGCACTGATCCTCAGGTGCGAGGCGTACCGAAGAATATGGCAATCTCAAGACAGAATGCCGTCTTTGGGCCCTCGAGGTGTAGAGTGGAGCCACGATCCGACAGCAGGCACCGAGGCTCCCGCATCGCAGCAGTCTTAGTAATCCAAATCGCTTGCCGGACCAGAAGCTGAGTGCTCACGGAAGAATGAACCTGAGTTTACGGAGCCGCGTGTGTTTCTACTGTCGCGACTCGCGGCGGTACTGCTCGATCATTGAGCGTGAAATGGCACGCAATGATCGGCCAGAGCTGGGAACACAGGTAACTTCCTCAATCGTTACCGGATCAGCAAGAGCGTCTTCATCGCACTCGGCACCACAATGATGGATCAGCACCGAAGCGAGTACTTTGCCATCCTTTCTCAGACATTCCACCCTGCCTTCTTCTCGATTACGGATCGCCTCCGCTGTCCGGAGCAGCGCTACTGCGATGGCCTCGTACTCTTCGGCTGTGTTGCCGTCGCCGAACGTGCAATCGTTGCCGTTTATCCCGAGAGCAGTCTGGATCATGATTCACCTCGGAAGCCTAGCTTGCAGCTTGAGGGCTTCACGGCGGAAAATATAACGCTATTGCCCGAACGCCACAAGTGGGATTCCCTGCATTTCAGCGATGAGCGCGCCGCCTGATCCACACTTGTCGAGCGTAAAACGCCAGATTTGCGACGCAAACAATTACCCCGGCGAAGGTGAGCATGTTGGCGGAAATGTTGGGGTACACAAGCTTGTCCAGATAGTGCAGCAGGAATCCGCCCTGGTACGGCGCGATTCCGGCGCGGCCTTCGAGCCAATTTTCCAACAGCGTTAATGGACATGGCCACGGAAGAACTTCGGTGAGGATTCCCCAGACAAGCGATGCGATGTGCAGCCAGCGAAGAACCGGGCGAGCGCGCGTCAGAAGGGCACCGAAAACCACCCAGAAAATGAACAGCGTATGCAAGAAGAGAACGGCAGTCGCGAGTGCAGCATAGAAACCAGAAGCAACAAAGGCTGAGGCTGCATGCATATCTTGAATTTACAGCGAAGAGGGGCACCATGTTTTGAAAGGGGTGACTTTCGTCCTTTCTTCGCCTATTATTGTCGGGTATGACCGGTCAGAATTTAGGGATGCCCACGGCCTGGGTCGTCAAGTGCAAGAGGTGCGGCTGCACGATCAATTGCCGCGCCATCGACCCTCAGATCGAGCACTCTCAGCCAGACAAAGCCGATCCGCCGCCTCATGACAGTGTCATTGTGACGTGTTCATGCTGTTGGTCGGCGTACCGTTACAGCCCGGCTGCAATATTCAAAGGCGCCCCCGGTCCCAGTAGCGACTGCTACGACCGTGGGAGACCCAATAATAAGGAAGAGAAAAACCCCAACGCGGTCCTCCTGATCGCGGCCTCACTCATCGCCGCGGTGCGACTGAACCGGGAAGAGATCAAATCATCGCCAGTTGTCCACTCGAAGATCGCAGACAGCATCCGCTTGGCTGAGATGATCCAAGCAAGGCTGCGAGGGTGAGGAAGGAGGTGCCCACCGGCCGCAGTTGCTACGTTTCAGTTCTCCGGCAGGAGCTAATCACCCGAAACAGCTCCTATGCTGCCCTTAATCGCTTACCGCACGTGACCAGCTATGGCGAATTGCCGGTTGTGGTCTATCAGCAATCGGAATGCGGCCGACACCACGGGAATTTCATCGCAGCCAGCTATCGAGCAATTCTCCGAAGACCCGAGTGGGAAAAGCGATTACAGAAAGTGCACAGCCAGGGGCGGCGCTCGCTGCCCGCGAAGGATGGTCTGTGGCGCGAACTCGATTCTTCGTTGAGTTCAGATGCGCTGCTGATGAACATCTTCTGCTACCCCGCCGTGACACGGCGAAGGGAGATTTGCAGAATCTTGGGCCTCGAACCCGGAAGCGTCCCCGATTTTGGATTCATGCCTCGCGTTCCGTTACTCAGCGAAGCAACGGAACGGACCGAGGTTGATATGAAGCTCGGGAATATGCTTTTTGAGGCAAAACTCACGGAGGGAGATTTTCAGATCCAGCGGGCAGAACTAGTCGAGGAATATCGGGATCTCAGGGACGTATTTGAGTGTCGACACCTTCCTAGGCTCGGGAGGAAATACGCCTCGTATCAGCTCATACGCAATGTGCTCGCTGCGCATGTGCTGAATTTCGATTTTTGCACGCTGCTTGACGTTCGCCGACCGGACCTGCTCGAGGACTGGTACGGCATTGTGCGCTGCATACGCTTTGCCGATCTTCGCGCTAGATGCAAGGTCTTGACGTGGCAAGAACTCACCGTAAGCTTACCGGACGCCTTGCAGAGGTTTCTGAGCCTGAAATACGGAATCGAACCTGTCAGCTGAATGCGGCAGGGCAATGCAACTGTCCGCTTGGATGCATGCTCACAATTGCCCTTGGGCCAGAATTAAGATTGTGACCAGAAGATTGTGCGAAAAATCATCCATGTCGATATGGACGCGTTCTATGCGTCCGTCGAGCAGCGGGACAACCCGGACTTGCGCGGCAAGCCCGTGATTGTAGCCTGGCAGGCCAAACGGTCTGTTGTCTGTGCTGCTTCGTACGAAGCCAGGAGCTTCGGCGTACATTCGGCCATGCCGGCAGTACGCGCGGAACGCCTGTGTCCTGGCGCGGTCTTCGTGCCTCCAGATTTCACACGCTACCGCGTGGTCTCGCATGATGTTCAGGAGATCTTCAAGCGTCACACAGACCTGATAGAGCCTCTGTCGCTCGACGAAGCTTACCTCGATGTCACCGAGAACAAGACGGGATTACCAACCGCAACCCTCGTAGCCCAGACGATCCGCGAGCAAATTCGTAAGGAATTGAATCTCACAGCCTCCGCGGGCGTAGCGTCAAACAAGTTCCTGGCAAAACTCGCGTCGGACTGGCGCAAGCCGGATGGACTTTTTGTAATCCGGCCTGAGGACATAGACGCGTTTCTCCTGCCACTGACGGTTGGACGCTTACCAGGCGTTGGCAAGGTTACAGGAGAGAAGCTGGCGAAACTTGCGATAAAAACGGTAGGCGGTCTACGAACTCTCGATTTACGCGTTCTCGAAGACCACTTCGGCCGCTATGGTCGGCGCCTGCACGAACTCGCCCATGGTATAGACGATAGCGACGTCGTCCCAGACCGGCCTACGCAATCGATCTCGGTCGAGGATACGTTCGAGCAGGACGTGCCGTTGGCAGAAACCGAGCCCATGATCCGGCGCCTGGCAGAAAAGCTTTGGTCTGCTTCGCGCAAAGAATCACGCATAGCACGCACGGTGGTCCTCAAAATGAAGACGAGCGAGTTCAAGATTCTCACTCGCAGCCATACCCCAGACACTCCTCCCTCGTCCTGCGATGAGTTGACGGACATCGCGCTGAAGCTGCGAGAACGAGTGGCCCTGGGACCACAGCAACGCTATCGGCTTGTGGGCGTAGGGTTGAGCAACTTTCGGGAAGCCAAACGAACTCGTGCTCAGCCGGATCTTTTCGAGTGAGGATGCATTTAGGCAGCTGTGGCCGTATCCGTCGGCTGTTGCCGCATCATCTCCAGCATCCCCTTTTTCATCTCTTTTGCCGTAGGTTCAGCCTTATGGGTGCCAACCATCCAGGCATAACCGTCCGGGTCTACAACGGTGCCGCAGCGATCACCCCAAAACATATCCATCACCGGGCCTTGGCTGGTGGCGCCGAGTTTGGTCGCTTTGTCGACGACCTTGTCCACGTTTTCTACATAGATGAAGAGGCTGGCCGGAGAAGCGCCTACGCTCTTCGCGCTCCGCTTTCCCATCGCATCATTCTCGGGCCCAAGCATCAGAGTTGTGCCGCGCAGTGTGAGTTCAGCATGAATCGGTTTTCCATCCGGACCGTTCATGATGGCGCGTTTAGAAAAACCAAACGCCTTTTGGTAAAAGCTCACAGCAGCTGGGATATGGGAGACCGTGAGCATCGCCGACACTGCGCCGTACTGTTTCTTGTTGAGCGGATCAACCTTTCTCTTTGCCATAATGCTCCTTTCGTGAGCATCACATTCTAGCGAAATACGGAGAATATCGCATCCGCCTCGATTCGTACCCCCTTGAGGTCAGGACCGGGTGATTGTTCACGTCTTACCACGAAGATTCGCTTCTAGGAGACTGAAAATTGCCCCGGAAAGGGAAAGGACCAAGCAAGCATAGGCGGCGAGCAACCATAATTCCGCACGCTCAATTCCAGTTCGTGTCCAAATGTCTCCATCTGGTAGATTCTGATTGAGCTCTTCGGCTCCCGCGTCTGGGTGGTCACGCTTGTATTGCTGAGCGTCCGAAGTTAAATACGTTTCCGACGCGCTGATATGCCTGCTGCTCAGATCAGAACGCTGCGGGTACGTATAGCGACCCAGCAAATGCGGATACGTGAAGGATGCGGTAACTGCCACAGCAAAAAACACAATCCCAGACGTCGCCGCCCGCCTTCGCGATTGCCTCTGCGGCTTCTGCGGCAGCTCCTGTCGGCTGCTCGAGCCGGCATTCTGCTGGGCCCAGACCCTTCGTTCCGGGTTTGGCTTTGCGAGGACGCCTCCGTGCTGGTGCACGCTTGACCATGGCAGAGACTCTATTCTAGTTCCGGATGGACTGTCTTTAGTCGCCTATCACGGTCACAACGATGGTGCGCTCCCGCCCACGCACGTCGCATTCGAGATGGAAGATTTGCTGCCAGGTACCCAGAACGAGTTTGCCGTCAGAGACGGGTACGGTGAGCGATGGGCCGAGTAGTGTTGCCTGCAAGTGCGAATACCCGTTCCCGTCGTGCCACGTCTGCTCATGACCGTAGTTGCGGCTGGGCGGAATAAGCTTGTCCAAAACCGCGGGCAGGTCATGCTGCAGTCCTGGCTCGAACTCAATCATACCGATCGCCGCCGTGCTCCCGACGTTGAAAACGTTGACTGTCCCCGTTTGGATTCCCGAAGTGTTCACGACCGAAGCCACTTGCTGGGTGAGGTCATGCATGTCGCCGTGGCCTTTAGTGGTGACAGAAATCTGCTGCTGATAGCTCATGAGCTGCGACCACGTCGCAATCCGTAAATATACACGGCCCCTGGCATTGCCAGAGAATCTGCGAAGCCGCGACCAATGTCGGCTGATTTTTCCGAAGTCGAAATCCTCAAGGCTCATCCCAAGGGTAAAATGACCACGGTGCAGGGCAAATTGTCACTTTAGTCCGAAGAGCATCTGAGGACTGTGACGCCTAAGCAGATAAGGAAAACCCACAAGTGACCAAGAAGCGCGGGAATCCAGATTGGGGCAAACCGGATCTAAGCCTCGCCGGTAAGAACGGTCCGACGTCCTTCGAGGAAATCGTTAGGGAATTACGTCTGTCTCCAGCGGATTACCAGCATTCGACCCAACTCAAGGCATGGGTTCAAAAGAACAAAGATCAGAAATATGTTCCTTCAGATCTGCTACGTGCTTGGGATTTTGAGGTCAAAGGAGACTTGTGAGTGTGGCCATAATTGGCGAACAACTGATTCGGAATCAGTTGCTCGTTTGAGACGTCGGCGTTCACCGAATAAACGTGAGGAAACAAAGTGGGGACGTAGTTCAGTCGGTTAGAACGGTGCCGCCCTGTCACCGACTCCCAGCACAGAATAAATCGGGCATCCGCTTTTTCCTCGCGTCGTACACCTTTACCCACCGGTAATTCTCTCCTGCATTCGCACAGGCCGCTGGACCATCCGTACCAGAAGAGGAAGGTCCATCAGGCTGATGTCGGGTCGATGACCGACAAAACTCAGCTGCTGGCGTCCACCGCAGTTGACTCCTGCCCAACGAGAACCATATCCCGCTTAGCACCCGAGGATCGTTGCTAGTCCTTGGCGGAAGACCGCATCGTCCTCTCCGCTCTGAATGCGAATTGGCCTGGACCGGACCATAGTGAGGTCTTATCCGGCGATTGCAATCGTTGGCTGTGTCTCCACCGATGCGTTCTCCTAGCACCGTGAATATCACGAATCTGCAGAGTGCAGAAGCAGGAAGCGCCGACTTGGGACGCCGAATTTCCTCGGCGAGTTTCCCTATAGAAAAATACAGGGCAAAAACCAGTGGATTTGGTGTGGTCACAGAATCCAATCACGTTCATTCTGATTGCGAAACAAAAAGAGAGCGAGGGGGAACGGATACTTTGACCGTATCTCTGAGAGTCACACATCACACTAATCACCTCAACGAGGTCACGCTATGAGCGCTCCCTTTCGATCGACCCATTGGTTTTCCGGCGCCAACATGGTCGGGTTCGCCCACCGGAGCTGGATGAAGAACCAGGGACGGCCGGACGACCTGTTCGACGGACGGCCGGTGATCGGGATCTGCAACACCTGGTCGGATCTGACACCATGCAACGCCCATCTGCGCGAAATCGCCGAACGGGTGAAGCTGGGCGTTTATGAGAGCGGGGGTTTCCCACTGGAATTCCCCGTCATGTCCCTCGGCGAATCCAACCTCCGCCCGACCGCCATGCTCTATCGCAACCTGACGAGCATGGATGTCGAGGAATCGATTCGCGGCAATCCCATTGACGGCGTGGTGCTGCTGGTGGGATGCGACAAAACCACGCCGGCGACCATGATGGGCGCCGCCAGTTGCGACGTCCCCACCCTCGTTGTCTCGGGCGGCCCGATGCTAAACGGGTACTACAAGGGCGAAACCGTGGGCTCTGGCACCTCCATCTGGAAGTTCGAAGCAGAAGCAAAGGCCGGGCGGATGACCCCCGCCCAGTTCTGTGACATCGAGTCCTGCGTGGCCCGCTCGATCGGCCACTGTATGACCATGGGAACGGCCTCGACCATGGCCAATATGGTCGAGGTTTTGGGCATGGGCCTGCCCCAGAATGCGGCTATTCCCGCGCCCGACGCCCGACGATACACGCTGGCCCAGCTCGCCGGACGCCGGATCGTGGAGATGGTCCGGGAGGACCTCCGGATGTCGAAAATCGTCACGCGCGATGCCTTCGAGAATGCCGTCAAAGTGAACGGCGCCATCGGCGGATCGACCAACGTGGTTATTCATCTCATCGCCCTGGCCGGACGGTTGGGGGTCGAACTCACGCTAGCGGATTGGGATCGCTGGGGCCGGGATGTGCCGACAGTCGTCGATCTCATGCCCTCGGGCCGGTTTCTGATGGAGGACTTTTATTACGCCGGAGGACTGCCGGTCGTCATTCGCGCGCTAGGCGAGGCCGGGATGATCCATCGCGATGCACCCACGGTCAACGGCCGCACCCTCTGGGAAAACTGCCGCGAGGCGGAAAATTTCAATCCGGAAGTTATCCATTCCCTCGACCACCCGCTGGTCGCCCAAGGCGGCATCGCCGTGCTACGGGGCAATCTCG
>Ga0209624_10002523_pt1 | contig 13478 bp, 11 predicted proteins | sample JacPinW_OM2H0_O1_FD_188565 | JGI IMG/M metagenome (GOLD analysis project Ga0209624, IMG submission 188565) | Forest soil microbial communities from Algoma, Ontario, Canada - Jack Pine, Ontario site 1_JW_OM2H0_O1 (SPAdes) (version 2) | ecosystem: Environmental > Terrestrial > Soil > Boreal...
CGCGCGATCCGCACCACTTTGCCTGTTTGATTGGCTACGGCGCGACCGCCGTGTATCCGTACATGGCCTACCAGGTTCTGTTTGAGATGATGCGCCGGGGCACCGTGAAGCTCGACTTCTCGGCACGTTTGCAGCTTGGGAGGAGCTATCGCGCCGGGATCCGCAAGGGTCTCTTCAAGATCATGTCAAAGATGGGCATCTCCACCATTGGCAGCTACCGAAGCTCGCAGCTCTTTGAGATCGTGGGACTGCACGAGGAGGTGGTCTCGCGCTGCTTCACCGGCACGGAAAGCCGGGTGCAGGGGGCCGACTTCGCCGACCTCGAGGCCGATCAGCAGCAGCTCGCCGCGCGCGCCTGGGATGCGCGCGAGCCGCTCGAGCAGGGCGGTCTTCTCAAATACATGCACGGCGGCGAGTACCACATGTACAACCCCGAGGTGATCGCAACGTTGCAGGCGGCGGTCGCAAGCGGCGACTACGAAGCCTATCGGTGTTTTGCCGCGAGCGTGAACAACCGCCCGGCGGCGACATTTCGCGACCTCCTCGAGCTTCAATACCGCGCGCGCGCCATCGCCGTCGAAGAGGTCGAGCCGATCGAGGCAATCGTCGCGCGCTTCGACAGCGCAGGCATGTCGCTCGGGGCGCTCTCGCCCGAGGCGCATGAGGCGCTCGCGATCGCGATGAATCGCCTCGGCGCGCGCTCGAACTCGGGCGAGGGCGGGGAGGATCCGGAGCGCTATCGCACCGAGAAGAATTCGAAGATCAAGCAGGTCGCCTCGGGGCGCTTTGGCGTCACGCCGCAGTACCTCATCAATGCCGAGGTGCTGCAGATCAAGATCGCGCAAGGCGCCAAGCCCGGCGAAGGCGGGCAGCTGCCCGGCCACAAGGTGAATGAGACGATCGCGCGGCTGCGCTTTGCGCGGCCGGGCGTGGGCCTGATCTCTCCTCCGCCGCACCACGACATCTACTCGATCGAGGATCTCGCGCAGCTCATCTTTGACTTAAAGCAGGTGAATCCGCTCGCGCTCGTGTCGGTGAAGCTCGTCGCCGAGCCCGGCGTCGGGACCGTGGCGGCCGGGGTCGCCAAGGCCTACGCAGATCTCATCACGATCTCGGGCTACGACGGCGGCACCGGGGCAAGCCCGCTCACCTCCATCAAATACGCGGGCACTCCCTGGGAGCTCGGTCTTGCCGAAACTCATCAGACGCTGCGCATCAATGGCTTGCGGCATCGCGTGCGCCTGCAGACCGACGGGGGTTTGAAGAGCGGGCTCGATGTGGTCAAGGCCGCGATCATTGGCGCCGAGAGCTTCGGCTTTGGCACCGCGCCGCTCATCGCGCTTGGCTGCAAGTACCTGCGCATCTGTCATCTCAACAACTGCTCGACGGGCGTTGCGACCCAGCACAACGTGCTGCGCACCAAGTACTTCACCGGACTGCCCGAAATGGTGGTCAATTATTTTGAGTTCGTGGCGCGCGAGGTCCGCGAGATCCTTGCTGCGCTCGGCGTGCGGCGGCTCGATGAACTCATCGGCCGCACCGAATATCTACGACCGCTCGCAGGCGCCACCTCCAAGCAGCGCAAGCTCGATCTCACGCCCATTCTCTCAACCGCCGGCCTTGCGGCCGAGGAGCCGCAGTTCTGCACCACGCCGTCGAATGAGCCCTTCGACCGGGGCGTGCTTGCCGAGCGCATGCTCGATGACATGCGCGCCGCCATCGAAGCGCGCAGCGGCGGACAATGGCACTACGAGGTCAAAAACTATGACCGCGCGATCGGCGCGCGCATCTCCGGGGAGATCGCGCGGCGCTGGGGCGACTACGGCATGGAGGATGCGCCGCTCGTCGTGCACCTCACGGGCAGCGCCGGGCAGAGCTTTGGCGTGTGGAATGCGGGTGGCCTGCATCTTCACCTCGAGGGCGATGCCAACGACTATGTCGGCAAGGGCATGGCAGGCGGCAAGCTCGTGCTGCGGCACTCGCGCCGCGCGCGCTTTGTCGCCAAGACGACCACCATCATGGGCAACACCTGCCTCTACGGGGCAACCGGTGGCGAGCTCTACGCGGCGGGCGTCGCCGGCGAGCGCTTCGCGGTGCGCAACTCCGGCGCCGTCGCCGTCGTCGAGGGCAGCGGCGATCACTGCTGTGAATACATGACGGGCGGGGCGGTGTGCGTGCTCGGCCGCACCGGCGTCAACTTCGGCGCCGGACTCACCGGCGGCTTTGCCTACGTGCTCGATCTGGAGCGCAATTTCGTCGACCGCTACAACCACGAGCTCATCGATATCAGCCGCATTCACGCCGAGTCGATGCAGTCGCACCTGCAGCATCTGCAGGGCCTCATCGAGGCGCACGTTGCGGCGACGCACAGCCCATGGGCCGAGGAGATCCTCAACGACTTTCGTACCTACATTGGAAAATTCTGGGTGGTGAAGCCCAAAGCCGCTTCGATCGATTCGCTCATCGATAACCTGCGGCGTGCCGCATAGAGTGCCGCATGGCTGATCGCAATCTGCACTACCTTGACGTGCCGCGCGCGGAACCGGAGAAATCTCCCGTGGAGGCGCGCATCGCGCATTTTCGCGAGATCTACGCGCCGTACGAGCCCGAGCAGGCCGAGAGCCAGGCGCGGCGCTGCATTGCCTGCGGCAATCCCTTTTGCGAATGGAAGTGTCCGGTGCACAACTACATTCCCAATTGGTTAAAGCTCATCGAGCAGGGCAATCTGTTCGAGGCGGCAGAGCTTTCTCACAAGACGAATTCCCTGCCCGAGGTGTGCGGGCGTATCTGTCCGCAGGATCGGCTGTGCGAGGGTGCCTGCACGTTGAATGACGGCTTAGGCGCCGTCACCATCGGCTCGATCGAGAAGTACATCACCGATGAGGCCTTCCGCCGCGGCTGGACCCCCGACATGTCGCACGTGCGTCCCACGGGTAAGCGCGTCGCCATCGTCGGTGCGGGGCCTGCAGGTTTAGGGTGCGCGGACATTCTCGTGCGCAACGGCGTTGAGCCGGTGGTGTTTGACCGCCACCCACGCATTGGCGGCCTGCTAACTTTCGGTATCCCGCCCTTCAAACTCGAGAAGGCAGTCGTCGAGAAGCGCCGCGAGGTGATGGAGGGCATGGGCGTTGAATTTCAGCTGCGCACCGAGATCGGCGCCGACATCGCATTTGAGCGCTTGCTCGAGGATTTCGATGCCGTGTTTCTCGGCATGGGGACGTACGCTGCCGTGCAGGGCGGCTTTCCCGGCGAGGATCTGCCGGGAGTCTGCGAGGCGCTCCCCTACCTCATCTCCAACATCCACTATGAACTCGGGTTGCCGGGCAGCGCCGACCGGCTCGTCAGCATGCGCGGTGAGCGCGTCGTGGTGCTGGGGGGCGGTGACACCGGCATGGACTGCAACCGCACGGCGGTGCGCCAGGGCGCGCGCTCGGTCCACTGCACTTACCGGCGCGACGAGGCGAACATGCCGGGCTCGCGGCGCGACTACAAGAACAGCAAGGAGGAGGGTGTCGAGTTCCTCTTCAACCGCCAGCCGATCGAGATCGTGGGCTCCGAGCGCGTCGAAGGCGTGAAGCTCATCGCGACGCGCCTCGGCGCGCCCGATGCACGCGGCCGGCGCATACCGGAGGCGATTCCCGGATCCGAAGAAGTGATCGCCGCGGATGCCGTGATCGTCGCCTTCGGCTTTCTGCCAAGCCCGCCGCGCTGGTTTGCCGATCACGACATCCGCCTGCACTCGAGCGGCCGCGTGCGCGTGTCGGCCTCGCGCGCCGCGCCGTTTCAGACCACGAATCCCAAAGTGTTCGCTGGCGGCGATATGGTGCGTGGCTCGGATCTCGTCGTGACCGCGGTGTTTGAAGGCCGGGAAGCGGCGGCCGGGATTCTCGCGTACCTTGACATCCGCCCATGTTCCTGAAGAGGCGCGCGGATGGCACGCTCTCCTCGTGCCATGCGAGCTCGCCGGTGATGAGCATCGGCACCCGATCACCGATATCGATCTCAATAATTTGTTTGCGTCATGGGCGCGCCTCGCAGCATTTCCGACGAAGATAAAACTGCCGGAGTAGGAACTTTGCTGGCACGGCGCGCGAGCGGGCTGCGAAAGTGTTTGTGGCTCTCTGTGCGCAAGACAAAGAAAGAGAGCTCTCGGCGCGGCTGTAAGGACCGCAGTCAAAAAAAACCCTGCCGAAGGCAGGGTTTATAAGTGTCATCACTTTACGACCAGGTCGATCGCTGTCAGCCAACGGCCGGAGGCGAGCACATAAACTCAAATCGCCGGCATGTAGCGTCGTCGTGAGCATCAATGCTATCGGCTGAAACGTTGGAGCTCAGTGCTCCGGCCGAACCTTCAAGACCGGCGTGTCAATTCACGCGCGAAATCAAGCGTTTCTGGCGGCCTCAGAAAGTTAGTGACCGCTTTACCCGTGCTCGCGTAGATCGCCCGAATTTCTGCTTTTGCTTTCTCCGTTTCAATGTGCCTTCCAAGCATCATGTCTGGACCGGCACGTAAGGCTCGAGCATGGGCAGTTTTGCCGCCGACACTGAGTTTTCCAATGAAAACCAGCGTTTACGATGTCCTGCAGAGGATCGAGTCAAAGAAAATTGTACTCCGCACACTTGACAAAATCATGTCGTATCTTCACTACAAAACCGTCGCAAACCAGCGACGGATGGAGTGGCAGGAAACTCTCATGAAAACCGCCGCTCACCCGTAAGAACGCCGCAGTCCCCAATGCGTGTACCGGGTGCAAAACGAAAAGCGTTTGCGCCGCATTGCGCTTTTGCGTGCGATGCGTGCGGCGTGCTCGGCGGCTGTCGAGCCTCATCACTCACGCGCGCGAGGATGAAACACGCGCGCCCCCGCACGTTTGAGCGAGGGCCAGCGGTGCAGGCGCCTAGAAAGCGCTCAGGCCCGTAAGCTCCCGGCCGATCGTGAGCTGATGGATGGTCTCGGTGCCCTCGTAGGTGATGACGCTCTCGAGGTTCAGCATGTGACGCACCGGCACGTACTCGGCGCTGATTCCCGCGCCGCCAAGCAGATCGCGGCAATCGCGCGCCACATCGAGCGCCATGCGGCAGTTGTTCCACTTCGCGAGCGATACGTGCGAGGGCGTGATCGCACCGCTTTCCTTGAGCTTGCCGAGCTGCAGGGCGAGAAGCTGCGCGGTGGTGATGCGGCGGGCCATGTCCGCCAGGCGCAACTGCACGGCCTGCGTCTGCGCGAGGGGGCGCCCGAAGAGCACACGCGTCTTGGTGTAATCGAGTAGCTGTCCCAGACACGCCTGCGCCGCGCCGATGACTCCCCAGGCAATGCCGTATCGGGCCTGCGTCAGGCAGGACAGCGGTCCTTTGAGGCCGACGACCCCCGGCAGCACGTTCTCCTGCGGCACGCGGACGTGGTCAAAGAAAAGAGCGGACGTCACGGAGGCACGCAGGGAGAACTTGTTCTCGATCTCCGGCGCCGAGAATCCCTTCATGCCCTTCTCGATAATGAAGCCGCGAATGCCCTCCTCGGTCTGCGCCCAGACGACGGCGAGATCGGCGATCGCACCGTTCGTGATCCACATTTTTGAGCCATTGATGATCCAGTCGGAGCCGGATTTCTTCGCGTGGGTTTTCATGTTGCCCGGATCCGAGCCCCCATGCGGCTCGGTGAGGCCGAAGCAGCCGATGAGTTCCCCGCGCGCCATGCGCGGCAGATACTGATCTTTCTGCGCATCACTGCCGAACGTATCGATCGGATACATGCAGAGCGACGACTGCACCGAGACGAAGCTTCTGATCCCGGAATCTCCGCGCTCGAGTTCCTGGCAGATGAGCCCGTAGCTCACGGCGCTCAATCCCGCGCAGCCATGCCCCCGGATCGAGGAACCCAAGAGTCCCAGCGTGGCGAGCTGCGGTACGAGTTCGCTGGGGAAGCGGTGCTCTTCGAAGCATTTTTGGATGATCGGCAGCACCTGCTCGTCGACGAACCGTGCGACCGAGTCCTGCACCATCTGCTCATCCTCGCTCAGCAGCGAGCGCACGCCGTAAAGATCAAGCGGATTGAGCTGCGCGGGTGGCGCCACAGAAGGACTCCTCGATAAGGCCGGTCATGATAGCGAAAAAGTCCCAGAGCCCGCAGGAAGTACCGCCCGGCCCCGCGAGCGGCGCGATATGCTTGAGAAATTGACATGCGCGGCATCCGCGCGGCGGCCGCGCATGATGCGGTACGGGGGATTTGGCCAATGCCTGCCGGTGCTTCGCGCGCGGCGAGCGGATCGCGGCAACTGGTGCTCCTGATCTGCGCGGCGCTCTTCATCAACTACGTCGATCGCGGCAACCTCGCCACCGCAGCGCCCCTGATTCAGGAGCAACTGCACCTCTCGGCCACCGAGCTCGGCACGCTGCTATCGGCTTTCTACTATAGCTATGTGCTGATGCTCGCCCCGGTGGGCTGGCTCGGCGAGCGCTTCGGAGCCCACAAGGTACTCGCCATCGGCGTTGCGATCTGGTCCGTGGCGACGGCGTTGACCGGCTTCGCCAGCTCCTTTGGCGCGCTCCTCCTGCTGCGTCTCCTGCTCGGTGTGGGTGAGAGCGCGAGTTTTCCGTGCAGCGCCAAGCTCGTCGCGGTGGCCGTTGAGCCTGCGCGCATCGGCATGGCGAATGGCCTCATGGCCTTTGGCTATAGCGTGGGGCCCGCGTTGGGAACCGTGCTCGGCGGTACCCTGATGAGCCGTTTCGGATGGCGCCCAGTATTTGTTCTCTTCGGCGCACTGTCGCTGCTGTGGTTGTGGCCGTGGCGAGGCGTGCGCGTGGCTGAGCCTGCAGCGCATGCGCCCCATGGCGCGGCGGCGCCGAGCTTTGCGCGGATTTTACGCGAGCGCGCGCTGTGGGGCGCATCGCTCGGCCATTTCGCCTCGAACTATGGGTTCTATTTCATCCTCGCCTGGCTGCCGCTCTATCTCGTCAAAGTGCGCGGCTTCTCGATGCAGTCGATGGCAGGCATCGCAGGCTCTGCATACCTCATCAACGCTGCGGCGGGGCTTTTCGCCGGCTGGATGATCGATGCGTGGATCCGCAGCGGGCGCTCGGCAAGCGTGATCTATAAATCGACCATGGCGCTGAACCACCTCACCTGCATCGTCGCCATGATTGGCATCGCGGTGCTGCCGTTAGCCGGGTCGCTCGCTTGTCTTTTCGCCTGCGAGGTGGTGCTCGGAATCTCATCGCCCGGCATCTATGCCATAGCGCAAATCATGGCGGGCCCCAGCGCAACGGGCCGCTGGGTCGGCGTGCAGAATTGCTGCGGCAATATCGCCGGGATCGTGGCGCCGCAGCTCACCGGCATCCTCGTGGACGCCACCGGCAGTTTCACGGGCGCCTTTATCCTTGCGGCGCTCGTGAACGTGCTCGGTCTAGTGGGCTGGATAGGGATCTTGCCGCGCGTCGCCCCGCTGCGCTGGGACGCGGACGCGCCGGTGTCACGCTGATTGGGACGGCGCGAGCCTAAGCCGCCGCTGCCATCATGCCGCGCAGTTTCGTGAGTGCATTCGCCTCGATCTGGCGGATGCGCTCGGCCGACACGTGGTACTCATCGGCAAGTTCGTGCAGCGTCGCCTTGTCGTCGGTCAGGAAGCGGCGTTGCAGGATCTTGCGGCTGCGATCGTCGAGCTGGCCGAGCGCGCTTTGCAGGCGATTCGAAGAATCGTTGTCCCACTCCTCCGCCTCGACGGTCTCCGCCGGATTCGCACCCGGCGCAGTCAGGAACGCGGACGGGGCGAAGATCTCCTCTTCATCCGCGTCGGGACGCGGGTCGAAGGACATGTCGCGCGCACTCAATCGCTGCTCCATCTCGGTCACTTCGGCCGTCGTGACGCCAAGGTCGTGCGCGACCGCCGCGGTTTCCTCCGCGCTGAGCCACGTCAGATTCTTCTTCATGCGGCGCAGGTTGAAGAACAGCTTTCTTTGAGCCTTCGTCGTCGCGACCTTCACCAGGCGCCAGTTGCGCAGCACGTATTCGTGGATCTCCGCGCGAATCCAATGCACGGCAAAGGAAACAAGACGCACGTTCAAAGCCGGGTTGAAGCGCTTCACGGCTTTCATCAGCCCGATGTTGCCTTCCTGAATGAGATCACCCATCGGCAATCCATAGCCGCCATAGCCGCGCGCGATGTGCACGACGAATCGCAGGTGCGCGAGCACCAGCTCACGCGCCGCCGACAGATCGCCCTCATTGCTGAAGCGATCGGCAAGCGCGCGCTCCTGCTCGCGGGTCAGAACTGCAATGCGGCTGACGCGCTCGAGGTACGCATCAAGGCTGCCCAGCGGGCCAGCCAGGGCAAAGTCATTACGGGCAACTAAGGCAGTGGCGGTCATTCGGTTTAAGAATCTCCGGCAAGTACGGTTGGAAGTTTAGCACTCGGATTCTTAGAGTGCTAAGACGCTGCAAAGTTCACCCAAGCTTGGGCTAAACCCTACAGATTCAATGCCATAAGCTCGGCCTTGGCCTTGCAGGAGCCGGGCAGCGGGCGGTGAGCTCCTCCGCTATGGTCTCGGGCGCTCATCCCAGCACAAGCGCTTCCTGCGGCGCTCAAGCACGCGGCTCGATCCGGCGCAGGTGCCGTGTCGCCGAGATCCAGGCGCCAGCCCACCCCAATACGATGCCGGCGGCGAGCAGAACTTCAAGGTCCTGCGGGCTCGGTCCCAGAAGAACAAAGCGGCTGCCATAGCTCTTGGCGAGCTTGGCCACGGGCGTTGCAAGGATCGCGAGCGCACCTGCCGCGATCGCCCACGCGCACAGCGCGCCGCCGAGCCCGTAAAGCGCGCCCTCATACAGGAACGGCCGGCGCACAAAGCGGTGCGAGCCGCCGACGATCTTCACCACCTCGATCTCGGCGCGGCGGCTGTCGATCTCGAGGCGCACGGTGTTGCCGATCACTGCGATGACCCCCGCACCCAGAACGGCTGCCGTAACGAGAAGGAGCTGCCAGGACACATCGAGAATGGCGTTGAAGCGCTGCACCCACTGCGCATCAATCTGCACCAGATCCACCTCCGGCCACGCCGCAAAGTAGCTGCGCAGCGCCTCGAGGGAGGCAGCCGACTTGGCATCCTCCGCAGGGTGAACGTGCAGCACGTTGGGAAGAGGGTTCGAATTGAGCACGCCGAGGGCTGCACCAAAGCCTGAGTAGGCGCGGAACTGCGCAAGCGCGGCGTTGGCTGAAATGACATCGACCCGAGCAACCCCCGCGCGTGCACGCGCGTTCTTGGCGAGCTGCTCGGCCTTGGCGACCGGCACGTCGGTCTTCAGATAAACCGACAGGTCGACCGCATTGGCAAAACCTCCGGTTGCCGCGCGAACGTTCGTGAGGAAGAGCTCAAGCCCGAGAGGCAGCGTCAGTGCCACTGCAATGACCAGGAACGTCAACAAAGCGCCGAATGGCGCCTTGGCCAAACGTCCGAGCGAGGCTAAGAGCGCCTGCAGATGATGTGCGCCGTAGGTGGAGAGAGCGCTGCTCATCGCGTCGCGACGATGCCGGGAAGCGTGTCGTCCTCGGCGCCCTCGACGTGGCCATGATCGAGTACGATCTGGCGCAGCTTCAGTTCCTGCACGAGGTGTGCATCATGGGTCGCGACGACGACCGTGACGCCGACTTCCTGAAAGCGCTTGAAGAGCCGCGCGACCTCCACGGCGAGATCCGGATCGAGATTTCCGGTAGGCTCATCCGCAATCAGCAGCTGCGGCTTGCTCACCACGGCGCGTGCGATTCCGACGCGTTGCTGCTCGCCGACCGACAGATCCTGGGGCAGAGCGCGCTCGTTGCCGAGCAGCCCCACCTGATCGAGCGCCGCGCGCACGCGCCGGTCGATTTCCTTGAATGGGGTGCCCGCGACGACCAGAGGCAGGGCAACATTGTCAAAGACCGGCCTTTCCATGAGGAGCTTGTGATCCTGGAAGACGATGCCGATGCTGCGGCGGAACGCGGGAATCTGCCGTGCGGTAAACGCGACGGTGTTTTTTCCGCCGACGATGACGACGCCGCGGGTCGGACGCTCAAGAAGCGCGATGAGCTTGAGCACCGTGCTCTTGCCGGCGCCCGAGCGGCCGGTGAGGAACACCATCTCCCCTTGCTCGATGCGCAGCGTTGCATTGGTGAGGGCTTCGCGGCCATTCGGGTAGCGCTTGGTGACGCGATCGAAGTAGATCATGGGCCCGCTCCAGGCTGCGGCCCGCTGCCGATGAGGGCGGATGCGAAGGCAGCCGCATCGAACTCGCCAAAATCCTCGGCCTGCTCGCCGATGCCGATGAAGCGGATCGGCAGCGCGAGCTTGCGCGCGATTGCGACCACGATGCCGCCCTTGGCGGTCCCATCGAGCTTCGTGAGAACAAGTCCGCTCACGCCGACCGCCTCGCGAAACTGCACCGCCTGCGCAAGCGCGTTCTGGCCCTGATTGGCATCGAGCACGAGCAGCACCTCATGCGGCGCGCTCGCGTCGATGCGCTGCAGAACCCGCCGCACCTTCTGCAGCTCCGCCATGAGATGCGACTGGTTGTGCAGCCGCCCGGCGGTGTCTGCTATCAGCACGTGCGTGCCGCGGGCGCGCGCCGCTTGCAGCGCATCAAATACGACCGCGCCCGGATCGGCGCCCGCCTGCTGGGCGGCAAAGGCAGCACCCGTCGTCTTGGCCCACACCTCAAGCTGCTCGATGGCCGCGGAGCGAAAGGTGTCCGCTGCAGCCAGAAGCACACTGTTACCCTCGCTGATGAGCAGTCTTGCGAGTTTGCCGATCGTGGTGGTCTTGCCTGAGCCGTTGACACCGACCACGAGGATGACAAACGGGCGGTGGGCCGGATCGATGACGAGCGGCCGGGCGCAGGGCGCAAGAATCTCGGTGAGGGTCGCGCGCAGTGCTGCGATGAGCGCATCGGCATCGGCAAGTTCGCGCCGCGCCACGCGTGCGCGCAATGATTCGAGGATTCTCTGCGTTGCCTCGACGCCGACATCGGCGGCGAGGAGCCGCGTTTCAAGTTCATCGAGGATTTCCGCGTCGATGGCACGGCCGCGCACGAGTGAGCCGACATCGAGCGTCAGCCAGGAGTTGCCGCGGTTCAGGCGCGCGCGCAAGCGCTGCAGGAAGCCGCCCGGCTCAGCCGCGCGCTCACTCTTCGACCGGGATCCGAACATGGATGACCTCGTAAGCTGCGCGTATTGTAGCGGCGATCGCGTACGCGTCTGATTGATCTATGCCGCGGCAAACGCTCATTAAGAAACAACTCCTCGTCCTCGGGGCAGCGGCGCCGGCGTTCCTCATCAGCTACTGGGTATTGCAGCGCGCGGGTGAGCTGTTCTCGCGGGTGACGCTACCCGGGGACGATCCGGCAAGCCGGCTTGCCTACGTGGCGCATTGGCTTTTTCTGCCAGGCCTGACACTGCTCGGCGGCATCCTCGCGGCAGGCGGCTGGCGCGCCGGCCTTGCGGGTGCGATTGACGGGACGCGCACGCCCGAAAATCAGTCGCTCGAGATTACGCTGCGCTACAACCAGAACACGCTCGAGCAGCTGATGCTCGCGGCAATCGCCTGGGCGGGGGTTGCGCTCGCCGTCGCTCGCGAGCACCTCGTGGTGATTCCCGCCATGGCCTGTCTGTTTGCGCTCGGTCGAATCGCTTTCTGGGCCGGTTATCTTTTGCATCCGCAGGCGCGCGCGTTCGGAATGGTCTTGACCGCATTACCGACCGTGGTTGCTTACGGGTGGCTCATAGCGCAATTGTGGCGTGCGCGCGGCGCATGACCTCCCGGGCCCGCTCGGCAGGTGTATCGCGCTCTGCACCCTCCGGTCGCGGCGCAAGCTCGCGGGTGCTGCGGATCATTGGCGGCAGCTGGCGTGGACGGCGCTTTCGCTTCAGCGCGGAAGCGACCATCCGACCGACTCCCGATCGGGTGCGCGAGACGCTCTTCAACTGGCTGCGCGACAGCATCGCAGGTGCCCGCTGCCTCGATCTCTTCGCTGGCAGCGGGGCGCTCGGCCTCGAGGCCCTCTCACGCGGCGCAGCGCGCGTGCAATTCGTCGATAGTGACGCGGCTGCGGCAGAGGATCTGCGTGCGCTCCTCGCGCAATGGGGCGCGCAAAGTGGAAGCGTCGCGCGCATGGACGTGCTGCGATACCTGCGCACGCGTGCCGAGCCCTTCGATATCGTGTTTGTCGATCCGCCGTTTGCCGCCGGGCTTCTGGGCAGTGCGACGCGGCTTCTTGAGGATCGCGCCTGGCTTGCCCCCGGCGCGCTCGTCTACCTCGAATGCGCCGCGCGCAGCGCTCTTCCGCAGCTGCCGGCCACCTGGGTCCCACTCAAAGCGAAGCGTGCCGGAGAGGTCGGGTATCATCTCTTCCAGAAGAACACCCCGGGAGGCGTCACCGAATGAAGCGTAATGCGATGTATCCCGGCACCTTCGATCCGATTACCACCGGCCACCAGGACCTCGTGCGCCGCGCCGCCAGCATCTTCGACGTCGTCGTGGTCGCGATCGCGGCGAACCCCAATAAGACGCCGCTGTTCTCGCTCGAAAAGCGCGTGGAGCTTGCGGCGCGCGTGCTCGCCGACGTGCCCAACGTCAAGGTTCTCGGTTATGCAGGGCTGACGGTCGACTTTGCCCGCGAGCATGATCTGGGAGTCGTCATTCGCGGTCTACGCGCGGTGTCCGATTTCGAATTCGAGTTCCAGCTTGCGAACATGAGCCGACATCTCTCGCGTGACATCGAAACCGTGTTCATGACGCCGCAGGAGCAGTACACCTTCATATCCTCAACGCTGGTGCGCGAGATCGCCATGCTCGGCGGCGATGTCAGCGAGTTCGTGCATCCGATCGTCGCCGCAGAACTGAAGAAGTACAGCCGCGTGTAAATGCGAGCGGCGGCGCGGCGGGGTTACTTGGCCTTGCGCCGCGGCTGGCTCTTTGCCTTGCGACGCTTGGTGCGCGGCAGGCGGATGCGCTCGGCGGGCGTTGGCAGCTTGCCCAGGCGCGCCAGATCCACCGCGCGCCACAGGTACCACGCCGCCGCGGTGCGGTGCGGCCGCCAGCGCTCGCCGTACGCGAGGAGCGCTTTGGGGGGAGGCATCTTGCGCAGGCCGTACGCGAGGCGAAAGCCGTTGCGTACGCCAAAGTCCCCCGTGGGCAGCACGTCGGGCCGGCCGAGTTGAAACATCAGCATCATCTCCACCGTCCAGCGGCCGACGCCGCGCACCTGCGAGATGCGCTCGACGACCTCATCATCGGCGATGTCGGCGAGCGTGGTGCGCTCCGGCACGACGCCCTCGAGCGTTTTCTTCGCAAGATCCTTGAGCGCTGCGATCTTGGAGAGCGAGAAGCCCGCGGCGCGCATCTTGCGCGTGGGCGCCGCGAGCACCTCTTCGGGAGTGGGGAAATCCCCCTGGCCGCAGGAGCTCACGAAGCGCTTCAGGATGGCATTGGCGGCGCTCGCGTGCAGCTGCTGATGC
>Ga0209624_10002524_pt1 | contig 13474 bp, 10 predicted proteins | sample JacPinW_OM2H0_O1_FD_188565 | JGI IMG/M metagenome (GOLD analysis project Ga0209624, IMG submission 188565) | Forest soil microbial communities from Algoma, Ontario, Canada - Jack Pine, Ontario site 1_JW_OM2H0_O1 (SPAdes) (version 2) | ecosystem: Environmental > Terrestrial > Soil > Boreal...
CATGTGGAAATACCCGCGCATGACAACTCTCCGTAAACACCACCTCACTGTGGGCGTACTGCTCGCCGCGGCGATCGCGATCGCCGCCTTCGCCATCTCCGCCTCGGCAGCGACGCCGTTGAAGATCACGAACTGCGACAAGGCGGCCTCCCGGCCGAAGCTGCTGACGCTCACCTGCGGCGACGGGAATACCGTCTTGAAAGGGCTGACCTGGTCGAGCTTCGGCGATGCAACCGCTTCCGGGAAAGGCACGTTCGTGACGAACACCTGCGAACCGAACTGCTCGGAAGGCAAGAACGTGAGCTATCCCGCGAGCGTCAAGGCGACGGGTTCGAAAAAATGCAAAGGAGCGACCGTCTACGCGAAGCTCACGCTGACCTACACCGGCGCCAAGAAGCCGCCGCCGAGCGACCCCCGCAAGTGGTTCTTCCGCTGCCCTTCCTGAATCGGACCGGCCCTGACGACTGATCTCCGCTCCATGCTCCCGCACGCTCAGGCGAGCGGAGCCGGGGCGGGCAGGGTCTGCGCCAGCGGGTTCTCGCCGTCCCACTCGCCCTCGACGCCATAGGGCCTGAAGCGGATGAAGGCCGAGGCGTGGTGGAAGGGGCGCTTCGCGTGGGCCTTCACCGCCGCGCGATGCTCCGGGCCCGAGCCGCCGCCCGCGTATGCGCGCATCTCGCGCGTCGTGCGCCACAGCGAGAAAGTCGCCACGAGTCCCGGCGGCCTTGCCAGGCCGGTGCCACGCAACATCGCCGGATCCTTCACGGCGAGGCGTTCGGCGGTAGCTCCGGCCTTCAGGAAGCGCGGTGCCTGGGACAGCCGCAGGCGACCGATCGTCAGCACGGCGGCCGGCTCCTCCTGCGACATCGCCGGCAGCGTGTCGCCGACGAGCCCGGCCAGCGGTGGGTAGGCGCCGAAGATGTGCGTCGGCTGCAGCCGCGTGTGCCAGCCGCCGCGTAGCATCTGCGCGAGCGGATGGTCGGCGAGGAAGCGGTCGATCGCATCGTCGTCATCCCATGCCGCGATCAGTGCGACGCGCCCCGGGTCGGGTCTCGGCAACCGGTTTGCGCCCAGCGGCGAGGCGGCGGCGAGAACGCCGTAGCGGAGGCCTGGAACGGGGTCGGACGGCGTTGCTCGGCGCAGCAGGCGGAGCCCTGCGAGCTTGCCTACCTCGGCTAGGTGAAACGAGGCAATCATGCGTCTAGGGAGGGTCCGAGATGCATGTTACCCTTCAGTATACCAAATGGTAACTATGCGTGAAGCTACGGCGGTGGCGGCGGATGTAAAGGGGGAGGCGGTCGCCAAGCCGGCCGCTCGCCGACTCCCGGCCGCCGAGCGGCGGGCGCTGATCGAGCAGGCCGCCGCGCGGCTGCTCGCCGAGCGGGGATACGAGGCGACGACCGTCGAGGACATCTGCGCGGCGGCGGGAGTGAGCAAGCCGATGCTCTACCGGCACTTCGATTCCAAGCAGGATCTGTGCATGAGGTTGCTCGAGCGGCGCCGAGACGAGCTCGCGGCGGCGCCGCTCGGCACCTTCCTCGAGACCGAGGGGCCCGTTGAGCAGCGGTTGGAGGCGATGATCGATGCCTGGTTCGCGCACGTCGCCGAGCACCCGTACAGCTCGCGCGTGCTGTTCCAGGACATCACCGGCGATGCCGAGCTCAGGGAGCTCCAGCGCGAGCTGCGCCGCCGTCAGCGGGCTGCCGACGTGGCGATGCTGCGCGAGTTCGGTCCGCCCCTGCCCGAGGCCGAGCTCGAACCGCTCGGCGAGGTGATTCGCAGCTCGCTGACGGGCCTTGCGCTGTGGTGGCTCGAGCACGCCGATGTCCCGCGCGCGACCGTCGTCTCCGCGATGCTGCGGACGATGAAAGGGATGCTCGCCAGTCCCTGACCCGCCGCGAGGCGCTCAGCGCGGTGGCCGAACAGCTCGCGGCGAGTTACGTGTTTCAGAGATTGACCGAAGCCATCCCAGCCTCGTCGTAGCGCTCGCCGGAGACGGTGGGCAGCTCGGCTTCGATCCGCGCGAGGTCCTCGTCGCTCAGCTCGACATCGGCGGCCATGGCATTCTGCTCGAGGTAGGTCCTGCGCTTGGTCCCGGGGATCGGCACGAGGTCATCGCCCTGCGCGAGCACCCACGCGATCGCGAGCTGAGCCGGCGCGATCCCCTTCTGCTCGGCGATCTCCTTGACCTTGGCGGCCAGCTTCAGGTTCGACTCGAGGTTCTCACCGGTGAAGCGCGGGCCTTTGCGCCGGAAGTCGCCCTCGTCGAGGTCCTCGGGCTTGGTGAAGCGGCCCGAGAGGAAGCCGCGACCGAGCGGCGAGTACGGGACGAAGCCGATGCCGAGCTCGCGGCAGGTCGGCAGCACCTCGGCCTCGGGGTCGCGCGTCCACAGCGAGTACTCGGTCTGCACGGCCGTGATCGGATGCACCGCGTGCGCGCGGCGGATCGTCTCGGGCGCGGCCTCGGAGAGGCCGATGTGCAGGATCTTGCCCTGCTCGACCAGCTCGCCCATCGCGCCGACGGTCTCCTCGATCTCGACGTTCGGATCGACGCGGTGCTGGTAGTAGAGGTCGATGCGATCCGTTTTGAGCCGCTTCAGCGAGCCCTCGACCGAGCCGCGGACGTGCTCGGCCGAGCCGTCGAGCGGGCCGGTGCTCGACATGTCCCCCGGCGTCGCCCCGTCCATCCGCCGCGCGAACTTGGTCGCGATCACGTAGTCGTCGCGGCGGCCCTCGATCGCTCGCCCGACGAGTTCCTCGTTCGTCAGCGGTCCGTACAGCTGCGCGGTGTCGATGAAGTCGATGCCGAGCTCGAGCGCCCGCTGGATCGTGGCGATCCCCTCGTCTTCGTCGGTACTGCCGTAGAAGGCCGACATGCCCATGCAGCCGAGTCCGATTGCCGAGACCTCGAGGTCCGCCAGTTTGCGCTTGTCCATCTCGTCCAGCCTTTCGTGGTGTTGACGTGCTTCGCCTCGCCCAACCTCTACCCGTGCACGCACGATATGACGGTGCGCGTGGTGCTCCGGCCGATTCGTCGCGGCTCGGCTCGGCTCGGCTCGGCGAGCGCGGTTGGATAGGGTCCGGCGTCGTGGAACGCACGCTGATAGCCGAGCTGCCGCAGAAGATCGACGAGCGCGTCAGGGTGCGCGGCTGGGTCAACGCGCTACGCGACCAGAAGCGCGTTCAGTTCATCGTGCTGCGCGATGAAACGGGCATGGCCCAGGCGGTGCTGGCGAAGGGCGATCAGCCGAGTGAGCTGAACGAGCGGGTCTCGGCGCTCACGCCGGAGTCGGCGGTCACGCTCCTCGGCACGGTAAAGGCGGACGAGCGCGTGAACCTGGGCGGGCTCGAGCTGAAGCTCGAACAGCTCGAAGTCGATTCGCTGGCCGAGCCGGAGGTGCCGATCGCGCCCGATTCGGCGCTCGACAAGCGGATCGACTGGCGCTATCTCGACCTGCGCCGGCCCGATCGCAAGCTGATCTTCGAGGTGCAGACGACGACCGAGCGCGCGATGCGCGAGTTCTGGGCGAAGGAAGACTTCATCGAGTTGCACTCGCCGAAGCTGACCGGCGCGGCGACGGAGTCGGGCGCGGAGCTGTTCAAACTCGAGTACTTCGAGCGCATGGCGACACTCGCGCAGTCGCCGCAGTTCTACAAGCAGATGGCGATGGCGGCCGGGTTCGGCAAGGTCTTCGAGATCGGTCCCGTGTTCCGCGCCAACCCGTCTTTCACCTCACGCCACGACACCGAGTTCACGAGCGTCGACACGGAGATCTCGTGGATCGATTCGCACGAGGACGTGATGTCGTTCCAAGAGCGCTGGCTCGCGCATACGCTCGCCGTGGTCAAGGACGTGCACGGCGAGCAGATCGCGCAGACATTCGACACGGCGCTCGTCGTGCCCGAGCTGCCGTTCCCGCGGATCCCGCTCGAGGACGCCAAGGATCTGCTGCGCGAGGCTGGGCACGATGCGCCACCGGCGGGGCACGACCTCGACCCGCCGAGCGAGCGAGCGCTGTCGGCGCTCGTCTCCGAGCGCCACGGCCACGAGTTCGCGTTCGTCACCGATTACCCGACGTCGGTGCGGCCCTTCTACCACATGCGCTACGAGGACCGCCCGACTGTGACCAAGAGCTTCGACCTGCTGTGGCGCGGCATCGAGCTGACGACCGGAGCGCAGCGCGAGCACCGCCACGACAGGCTGCTCGCGCAGGCTGAGGAGAAGAAGGTCGACACCGAGGCGATCGGCTACTACCTCGACTTCTTCCGCTTCGGCGCGCCTCCGCACGGGGGCTTCGGCTTTGGCCTGACGCGCCTGTTGATGCAGATGCTCGGGCAGGAGAACGTGCGCGAGGTGACCTTCCTGTACCGCGGCCCGCACCGGCTCGAGCCGTAGTGACAGCCGTCTAGCGCGACGCAGCATGGGCCAGCGAGCCGCCCGGTGAGGGCAGGTACCCGTTCAATTCCCGACCATGCGAATACTCCGGCGCTTCAGGGGGTAAAGGGGGCATAAGTCAACGCTGGACGAATGTTCTAGGAGTTATGGATGGCTCGGATCCGGAAGTCTTCTCTTGCCTCGAAAGCCTCTCGATGCCGGTCGGGATGGCGCCTCCCGGTGGCGACGCTGCTCGCGCTCGCTCTGACGGCCTCGCCGGCGTCCTCGTTCAGCCTGCCGATCGAAACCCCGACCGTACCCGTCGAAACGCCTACGGTCCCGGTCAAAACTCCGACGGTGCCCGTCAAAACCCCTACGGTGCCCGTGAAAGTCCCGACAGTGCCGGTCAAAACTCCCACGGTCCCCGTGAAAGTCCCCACGGTCCCGGTCAAAACTCCGACGGTGCCCGTCAAAACCCCTACGGTGCCCGTGAAAGTCCCGACAGTGCCCGTGAAAGTGCCTACGGTGCCCGTGAAAGCTCCGAGCGTGCCGGTCAAAACAACCACGGTCAAAGTCCCCAGCACCCCGGTCAAAACTCCTACCACACCGAGCAAAGCCACGAGCACGACCGTCAAAACGACCACGGCAAAAGCGCCGGCCGTCTCGGTGAAAACTCCGTCGATCGCGGGACGCGGCGAGGAAGTCGGCGTGAGCGGGTCGGGAGTATCGGTCAAAGCGTCGGCTTCGGGTAAAGCGCTCACGAGCGGGCCGGCCAAAGCAGGCGCCTCAGTCCCTGCGTCCTCGGGCCAGGCCGGAGCCGGCCAGGGGGCAGTGCCGACTGGGGCAGGCGCCGGCTCGTCCGGGGGATACGCCGGGCCGGGAGCCGGATACGGTGAACTGCCGTCTTTCGAAGGTGTGCGAGGTGGCACGGCGCGCGCGCGTATAGCCCGCCAGGAGCGCCGGCTCAAAGCAACTGTCGCGCGCTTCGGAGGATGTCTCAGCGCTCTCCCGGACACTCAGCGTCGCCTGCTCGAACTTCGCACGGGTTTCGGTCCGGCGAAGGCGCTCTCCCCGCGAGCCGCAGCGGCTCGTCTGCACGTCGGAGGGGCACGCTTCGCCGCGCTCGAAAAGCAGGCCGTTCGGGAATTGAGCTCAGCGGCGAGTAGTCACGACTGCGGACGTACGAGTCAGATCGTTGCGGGCGCGATCTCGTTCATCGCGGCAGGCTTGGGCGGAGGTGACGGTGCCGGCGCAGCGCACAGCGGCGTAGAGGGGGTGCGCTACGAAAAAGCTCCTTCCTCCGGTGCCGGTGGCCCCAAAGCGAGCGTTTCGAGCAAGCCGCTATTCGGGGTCGGTCTCCCAGGCGTCGATCTCCTGCTCCTGCTGCTGATCCCGCTCTTCCTGATCGGCTTGACGATCATGGAGCTGGTCGTTTCAGGCACACGGCGCGGCCCCTTGACGCGGCTCTTGGGCCGAGGCGCTGCCGTCCATACCCTGCGACGGCGCAGCATCCCTCGTTCGCGGCGATGAGGCGGGCGAGACGGTGTCGCTGAGGGGCGACGTCGCCGCCGTCTGATCGAGCTCGCCCAACGGACCGTGAGCGATTGGGACGACGTCGCGCGCATCGCGCTCTCGTTGCCCGAGAGCGAGCAGCGCCTCGCACGCGAGAACCGCCAATGGCGGGTGAGGGAGAAGCTGTTCGTGTGGGAGCGTCCGCTGCGGGCAAGGGAAGTCGAGGAGCTCGGCGAGCAGGCGCCGCAGGGCCCGGTCCTCGGGGCGCGCGTCGAGCACCTCGGCGCCAAGCAGGCGCTGCTCGAAGACGACCCGAACGTCTACTTCACGACGTCGCACTTCAAGGGCTACGCGGCAATCCTCGTTCGGCTCGATCGGATCTCGCCGGTTGAGCTCGAGGAAGTGATCGTGGAGGCTTGGCTGGCGCGCGCGCCGAAGCGGTTGGTCGAGGCCTGGGTGGCCGAGTCGCGCCGCCCCTTGCCCGGAGCGTGAGATCTAAACCACCACCTCTAGGTCCTGGAACTCCACGACGCTGGACCAGTCGGTCGCCTCGGCCTCGATCGCGCTTTGTACTTGGGCGGCGAGCTTCTGCGTGGGCGACGGACTGTCTGTCGTCTCTACGCGACTCCTCAATCGTTCGAGGCGACTCGCGGTGCGTTCCGAGCGATGCTCGTGGATGCGGTACTGGCGCAGGTCTCGGATTCCGGTAAGGGCGGCTCCAAAGCCCGGTAGCGCCAGTGCCAAGAACAGAAGTACGGAACTCCAGCCTTGCTCGGGCAGCACCTCGAACGCGTGCAGGAGGCCGGCGAGGATCGTCACGATGAACAAGGCGAAGACCGCTCGCGTCAGCCTGATCCGTCCGCGCCTCAGTCTTGCCAGGAGATTCCGGTGATAGGAGACTTGGTGCTCGAGCCAGCCCTCGATGAGGAACTCGCGTAGCGCCGTCGGATCGCCTGCCGCAGGCGCGATCGTCGGGCGCGCTTCCCAGGTCGCCGAGAATGCGCGCTGAAACCACTGGCCGCGGACTGCCACTGCGCCGTCGAGCGATGTCCGCATGTCCTCGATCTGCGGATTCGCAACGGCGATGAACAGCGCAGCCCGTAGTGCCTCGGCGAGCGAGCGATAGCCGAGCCACCGGTCCCGGATGCCCGTGTGGCGGGTGTAGCCGTAGATCGCGAGGACGGCGAGCATGAAGGCGACCTCCACCAGCGCAAGCTTTGGGCTCCAGTGGGCCTGCGACTGGGCCGCCACGACAGTCACGGCTAGCGCGGCGAGCAGGTACAGGGCCGAAGCCATGCGGTAATAGAGCTTTTGGTACTTGAGTGCGAGTGCGTCGGCACGTGCGAGGCGAGACAGGGACCATGCGGCGATCGTGTCGCAGCGCTCTCGCGTCGGATCGTCATGCTCGGCAAAGTGCAGACGCGTTCGTTCCCGGATGACCGCGGCGGCCAGGTCAGGCTCGCGGATGGAGCGGCGGTTGAACTCGTCGATACGCCGATAGGCCTCGAGCGTGCGGTCTCGGGCAACGGCGACCGCCGGGACGCCTCGAGGTTCGGCTGGAGATTGGTCCGGTGTCGTTGTGCGTGCGACGGGTACCACGAGAACCGGCACGCCGCTTCGTCTCGCGTAGGACACGATCGCGGCCGTGCCGCCACGGCCTCTCGCGGTGCGTCCGTCCCAAAGGGCCAGGACTACGTCGCTGTTGTCGACCACGTACTGGCCGGCACGCTCGTAGGCCTCGTCACGATCTGCGATTGGCGGCAGTTGCGTCGTCACGGCCGCGGTGTTCAGTAGCTCGACGAACTCCCGGCGCGAGTCGGGTGTGAGGAAGTCCTCGATGTAGTCCTCGGCGCCCATCGGCAAGACCACGTGCAGCCCGACGTCGGCGTCCGCCAAGGCAGCGAATGCCTCCTTGACAACGAGTCGATCGCCGCCCTCGGCGAGCGAGGAGAGAACCGCGAACCTCACTCCTGTCACGCCAGTGGGAGGAAAGGCGACACGAATTTCGTCGAGACGATCTCGAACGGACCGACGCACTTCACTCAGTCCGGCCGGATCGCGGTGACCGGTAACGCCGATGCGGACACGAAACCGGATCCGACCCTCCTCACCCTCAATATCGTGCGGCCCGGGCTCGGCAATCGCGGCCTGATGCGCGAGGTCGATCAAGAGGTCGTGTTCCTGGGCGCCCAGTTATCGCCGAGGGAAGGTCACAGACGCTTTGTTACCCCCGGTGCAGTGTACTCTCGGGCCTTCGACCACCATGCAGTGCATTCGAATGTCCTGCCCCGTCTCTGGGCTGAACACGGATATCGTCGTGTCGCCTCCCGGCCCCGCATCGTAAACCTTCTCGACGTTCTCGGCGAACGGACACGACGTATAGAACACGGTGCGGGAAACGTCGCCGCAGGAGCTGCCGGCCGACGATCCGCCCGTCGCCAGAACGATCGTAACTGCCGCGATGGCAGTTACTGCGGCGATTGGCACAGCGACGAGATATCGGCGTGGCAGGCCGCGCCACAGCCGCTGCCACCACTTGTCGTATTGCCACGCGATTCGGCAGAGCTGGCGAACGTCGTAGCGCCAGCGCTTGTTGCTGAGGTCGACGGCGTTACGGGTGGCGAGGGCGGCGATGTCGCGCGGAAGTTGGGCGGCAGTGGGCATCTTTGCTCCCTCGACGAGCACCGGGACGACGGCCACATCTTCGCGCGCCAGCGCCGCCGCGATCTCACGCCTCACATAGTCGTGCTCACCATCGAGTCGCCGAGTCCCGTCTTGTGTGGTGACCGTCAACCATCGATCGCCAATCAGCACGAACGTCACACGCGAGCGGTCAAGCGCGTGCTGGATCCGCTGCTCGAAGTCGGCTCCGCCGGAGATCGCGTCGATGTCGATGAATACGTTGTCGCGACCGAAGCGATCACACAGGTCGGAAGCCAGGTGACCGGCGTCACCAGACGTGTCCTCGCGCCGATACGAAATGAATATGTTCGGCATTATCGAGGGGTCAATCACTCGATAGACCCCTGACCCCTCTGAAAGCCTACCGCGTCAGAGGGTAATGTTCAAATATCTCCAACTAACCTAGATGTTGAAGCTCGAGGCGCTGGGCGTCAGAGCGAAGCCCAGCCGCGAGTGTGTGGATTTCGGTCGTCCTCGACCGATGCAGACGGTTCAGAGTTCGAAGGACTCGGCGAGCAACTCGTAGCTGCGCCTGCGTGTCGCATGGTCGTAGAGGATGTTCACGGCGATCACCTCGCCGGCACCGTATTTGCGGGCGACGTCCTCGAGTTCGCTGCGCACGGTCGCGGGCGAGCCGACGACGGTACGCCGCTGGGGACGCTGCTGTCCTGAAGTGGGGGCCTTGCCCGCCTCTGCACGGGCTCGCTCCTCGCTGGCGATGAACTCGAGCGCCGTCTCGGGTGGTGGGACGGCAACCAATTCTCCGCGCCGCAACAGCGTGAAGGCCATCCGCCCGCTGCTCGCCAACCGCTGCGCCTGCTCGTCTGTCTCGGCGCAGATCGTCCACACGGCGACGGCGATCCGCGGCTTCAGCTCGTCGGCGTGCTCGTGTTCGGCGAAGCGTTCGCGGTAGAGCGCTGCGATCTCGACACCGCCGGAGTTGATGAAGTCGGCAAAGGCATATGGCATCCCGAGCTCGGCGGCCCAGATGGCACTCTGCTGGGAGGAGCCGAGCAGCCAGCGCTCGGGTGTCTCGGGCCGGCCGGGCAAGGTCTTCGCCAGGCGCGCGAACGGATGGTCGGCGGGCATCCGGTCGTCGAGGTAGGCGAGCAGCTCGGCGAGCTGCTGAGGGAAGTCGTCGGCGGCGGCTTGGCGGCGGTCGCGCTGCAAGGCGAAGGTCGTCATCGGGTCGGTGCCGGCAGCGCGCCCGATGCCGAGGTCGATCCGCCCCGGGAACAGCCCGGCGAGCAGGCTGAAGGTCTCGGCGACCTTGAACGGGCTGTAGTGCGGGAGCATCACGCCGCCTGAGCCGACGCGAATGCGCGAGGTGGCGCTGGCGAGCGGGCCGATCAAGGCCTCGGGACTGGGGCCGGCGAGCATCGGACCGCCGTGATGCTCGGCGACCCAGTAGCGGTGGTAGCCGAGCTCGTCGCAGAGCTGGGCGAGGTCGATCGTGTTGCGCAGCGCCTGTGCGCCGCTGGAGCCCTCGGCGATGGGCGACTGGTCGAGCACGGAGAGCAGGAAGGGAGGCGACATCGACGCGTTGACCTTCTAGCAGGCCTCGGGCGATCGCCTGTCGCGTCCGCACCCCCATCTACCTTCAGAACATGCTCGTCAACGAGCTCACAGATGGCATCGAGATCGACCAGGTTCTGCTCGTGCGCCAGGCCGAGCGCCGGCAACGTCGCGACGGTGGCGACTACCTGCGCCTGCAGCTGGGCGACCGCACGGGCGCCCTCGCGTGCATGATCTGGGAGGAGCTGGCGGAGGTCGAGCAGCTCGCAAAGGCGGGCGCGGCGGTCCACGTGCGGGGGCGCTACAACATCCACCCGCGCTTCGGCCCGCAGATCAACCTGCACGGATTGGAAGCGGCCGATCCAGAGACCTTCTCTCTGGATGATTTGATCGATGGACCGCTTCGTGGCGTCGAGCAGATGGAGCGCGAGATACGCGAGCTGCTGGGCACGGTCCAGGAGCCACACCTGCTCTTGCTGCTGGAACGCGTGTTCGGCGAGGATTCGGAGCTGTGGGCCGGCTATAGGGTGGCCCCGGCGGCGAAGTACTACCACCAGGCCTACGAGCATGGCCTGTTGGAGCACTGCCTGGGCGTGGCGCAGGCGGTCAGCGCGATCAGCGCGACGTTTCCGGGGATCGACCGCGATGTGGCGGTCACCGGCGCGCTGCTGCACGACATCGGCAAGCTCGAGGCCTACACGGATGACCCGCGGAACATCGAGCTTACAAATGCGGGCAAGTTGCAGGGCGAGATCGCGCTCGGCTACTACCGCATCCGCCGCGCGATCGAGGACATCGAGGGCTTTCCGCCAGAGCTCTCCGAGGCGGTGTGCCACATCATCCTCTCCCACCACGGCTCACTCGAGCACGGCAGCCCGGTGCTTCCGTGCACGCGCGAGGCGACGCTGGTGCACATGATCGACAACCTCGGCGGACGCCTGGGCAGCTTCGACCGGATCGAGAAGGAGCTGGCGCCGGGTGCCTGCTGGTCGGGCTTCGACCGTGCGATCGGTGGAAGCGCGTTCTTCGCGGAGCGGGCGTCGGAAGCGGATGCGGACGCCGGCGCGGCGCGTTCGCGGCGCGAGCAGCCGGTGTCCGAGCGGACGCCGCTCGAGGCCGAGCCGGCGGAGCTCTCGCCGGCGGCGACCGAGGTCGGTGCGCAGATCGCACTGACCGACGAGCCGGCGCGCGAAGCAGCCTGAGGCCGAAAGTCCGCAAATAGCGGCTCGGCCTGTCGCTCACGCGATAACCGTCTCCCCGCCAACTTCTATGGTGGAGCCTCATGGCAAAGGACACCGAGAAGCTGATCCGCCAGCTGTCGCTGATCTCCTACCTGATGGCCGAGCGCCGGCCGGTCACGGCACTGGAGATCCGTCGCGACGTCGAGGGCTACAGCGGCATGAACGAAGACGCGTTCGCGCGTCGCTTCTATGCGGATCGCTCGGAGCTCGAATCGCTGCGCATCCAGCTGACGGTCGAGCGCCCGGCGGACGGGGCGGCGGAGCAGGAGAACTACTCGTTGCGCCCGGAGAACTTCCACCTGCCGCCGATCGCGTTCACGGACAAGGAGCTCGCGGCGCTGCAGACAGCGCTGAGCCTGCTCGACGGCGAATTCGCCTATGCGGAGCCACTGCGTCTGGCGTTGCAGCAGATCACGTGGGGCCGGCCGAGCCCGCTGCGCGCGCCCGAGCAGCGCTCGGTCGCGCTCGGCATCACGGCGTCGGCCGGTGGATACGAGCTCTCGGCGCGTCTGGCGAAGGTGGAGACGGCGATCTTCCGCAACAAGACGATCCTGTTCGAGTACTACACGATGGAGCGCGACGAGGTTGGTCCGCGCCGCGTGGACCCATACCACCTGCTGTTCCAGGGCGGGCAGTTCTACCTGCTGGGCTACTCGCACGAGCGCAAAGCGATCCGCGTGTTTCGCCTGACGCGGATCCGCGGCAAGGTCTCATACGCGACGAAGGCGGAGCACGACTTCCGTCGCCCGGCGGACTTCGACCCGCGCGCGTACGCCAACCGCGCGGACTGGCAACTGGGCGATGAGCAGGGCGTCGCGCAGGTGCTGATCTCCGAGCGCATCGCGTGGCAGGTCGAGCGGCACTTCGGCCGCTACGGCGAGATTCGCGAGGCGGCGGGCATCGCGGGTGCGGCGAAGGGGGACAAGCTCTTTGAGACGAGCTACTCCAACCCACGCGGGGTCATCTCGTGGGTGCTGGGGCTGGGTGCGAACGCGACGCTGCAGGGTCCGCCGGAGTTGAGCAAGGAGCTCGCGAGGCGGCTGAAGCTGCTCAAGGATCGCCACGGCCGTACCCTGCCGGGCGCCGACGCGAAGGCGACGGCGGCCGACGCCACGGTGCCGGCGCGCACGCGCGGGTCAGGGCGGCGCGCGGCGGTCGAAGAGGGCGAGGACGGGCCGGTGCGGCCGGAGGCGGCGATTCGCCCGGAGCGATTCGCGCGTCTGGTGACGCTGGCGAGCATCCTGATCCAGGCGGGACGGGCCGGGGAGCGTGTCTCGATCGCGGATGTGCGCGAGCGCCTGCAGCTGAGCGAGGAGGAGTTGCACGAGGACGTCAACGTGCTCAACGTCGTCAACTTCGGCGGCGGCTCGTATGTGCTCTACGCGGAGATCGACGAGCAGGCGGGTGAGATCGAGGTCGATCCGGAGCCCTACAGCGACAACTTCGACCGTCCTGCGCGACTGCTGCCGGTCGAGGCCAAGGCGCTGGTGGCGGCGATCGACCTGATCGGCGAGCACATCCCCGAGGGCTCGCTGGCGAGCGCGCGGGAGAAGATCGTGGCGGCGCTGGGCGAGGACCCGATGGAGCAGGGGCTGCAGGTGGCGAGCGCGGGCGGCGACGATGCGCTGTTGGCGCGCGAGATCTCGGAGGCGATCGTCGCCAACAAGCTGGTGGAGCTCGAGTACTTCAAGGAGAACGAGGACGATCTGGTCAAGCGCACGGTCGAGCCTTACGCGCTGACCAATGGACGCGAGGGCTGGTACGTGGCCTCGTTCGATCCGCAGCGTGACGGCATGCGCCATTTCCGTCTGGACCGGATCAAGCAGGTGACGGTCACCGATCGAACTTTCGAGCCGCGAGCAGAGGTCGACCCGGCGGCGGAGGTCGACGGCTGGCTGCGCACGGGTGAGGTCGAGGCATCGCGCACGGCTCGAGTTTGGGTGGCGCCTGAGCGGGCGCGGTGGGCGCGTGAGGCTCGCCGCGTGGTCGAGGAGCGCAGCGACGGGGCGGTCGTGGTCGAGTTGAGCTTCGCGGGCGTCGACTGGCTGGTGCGGGAGATCCTCAGAGAAGCGGGCGATGCGGCGGTGCTCGAACCGGCGGATGCGCGCAAGGCCGTGCGCGAGGCGACCCTACGCGTGACGGAGGCGCA
>Ga0209624_10002525_pt1 | contig 13466 bp, 13 predicted proteins | sample JacPinW_OM2H0_O1_FD_188565 | JGI IMG/M metagenome (GOLD analysis project Ga0209624, IMG submission 188565) | Forest soil microbial communities from Algoma, Ontario, Canada - Jack Pine, Ontario site 1_JW_OM2H0_O1 (SPAdes) (version 2) | ecosystem: Environmental > Terrestrial > Soil > Boreal...
ACCGCCGGGAGTAGGAGTGCCCGGGCCCGGGCTCGGGCTTCCGCAGTTGCAGCCCGCCGACCCCGAACTGGCGGCAGTCAGGAGCGCCAACTCCGTCACCGGCTTGTAGGTGGGGAGGTTCAGCTTCTGAAAGATGAAAGCCATGTTGGTATCGATGCCAACTTTGCTATCGCTGAGCCACGTTGTGTCGTGCCCTATCTTCCTCTGGGCCGGGGGAAGCGTCGCCGTTCCCGCACTTCCCGAAAGGGCCTGCTTGATTTGGTTTAGAACGCCCGTGATCTTAGTTACGGTCGATTGGTTGCCAGGCAGCTGTTGCAGTAAATTCTCGAGCTCTTGCACCGCGGTTGTGATCGATGTGATATCGAAGGCTGGCGCCGGCGCCACCACGAGAGGACTTGCCACATAAGGGCTGGCCACGTACGGGCTCGCCACGTAGGGACTCGCGACATAAGGGGCAGCGATAACGCGACCCCGCGGTGTGTACACCCACTGAGCTTTTGCCGGTTCGGACCAGCAGGCACACGCCAGGCAGCAGACCGTCAATCCAAACATCTTTCTCATTGTTTGTCCCTCGCTGTCGTTTCAACTAGCAGTTCTGGCGCATCACCGCGGTCATCAGCGGCGTCGGTCATGCGACGACTCGCGCATTCGCCTTGCAGGCTCGAATGAGTGAATTTCGAGCGGGGAGCACACGAAACGCTGACGGCCCCATGACCGCGCCACTGCTTGCCACTTCGAGGTCTCTGTGCCCAATGGGATCTCTGGTCTACCGAACGAGATCTCCGTACACCCCAATCCAAATCTTCAGGGGTTAACCTCGCCTTTGTCAATCATTAAAGATAAAAACGGGCTTCCTCGCTCCGGTTATCCTTGCGGATATCGGGTCAGTTTCGAGGCACTGGGAGCAAAGGTCGCAATTCACCGTCAGTCGATGCCAGGAAATGACAATCACGACTGCCAGAATGCAGCGTCTTGGAGCGTTAGGATGCTGGCATTTGACGCAACCGCGCTCGTCTTCAACCGTTAGCGCACAACAGGACACGGGTTCGATTCCCCCCGGCAGCCACGGCAAGGACAGTGCCAACGCATCCAATTCGGCTGAGCCCTGGAGAAAAAGTTCAGTAGCCGCCTTGTTGTCCCGACTCTTACAACCGATTGCTGATTCGCGAGTTGCGATTACCTTCCATCCGGCAGTGCGGCACCGAAGGCACTGGGACTGACCCAACCGAAAGGTGCCGCAATGTCGAACGCCCATTTCCCGCCATATCCGCGCGGCCCTCACTTCTGCGGCCAAGCCCGCATCCGACTCGACGGCAAGGGAGTCTACCTGGGCAAGCATCAGTCGCGCCCGAGTCGATCGCCCGCTACGACGCGCTCCGCGAAGTCTGGTTGCGTCGAAACAACCTCACCTCGCAACGCTGACGATCAATGAGCTGGCGATTCGGCTCCTCGAGCGCGCGATGGTGCACGACGCGTAGGATGGCGAACCGACGTCCGGAGTCGCGTATTGCCGTGTTTTCGCCGTCACCAGGCTCATGTCACTGCCGCCAAACGGTCCTGATTGATACAATTCGGGCGTGCGGTGAAAGAGTCCCGAGCTTCGGGCAACACCGGACATTCTTTTTTAGGAACGTGAGCAGAATGCCCCAGGGTACGATCAAGCGAAAAACGGACAAGGGTTTCGGGTTCATCGACACCGGAACCGGCAAGGACATGTTCTTCCACTCATCAAACGTGGAAGGTTCGGGCTACGAGCAGCTCCAGGAAGGACAGCTGGTCTCCTACAACGAAGGACGTGGGCCGAAAGGGCCGAGAGCCGAAAACGTGCGACCCGTCTGAGCGTCGACGCATTTTGGAAGACCTGAAAGCCGACGAGCCTCGTCGGCTTTCTTTATGGGCAGTGGGCAAGTTCGCAAGACGGAGCGATGCCATGGATCAAGGTAATCTGCTAATGGTCGCAATGGCGGAGCGATGTCTGAGCATCATCCAAAACAAAACGGAGGACGTTCGCTTCGCGCTGCCCGACTCGCTTCGTCCCAAACATCTTCGACGGATGTGCAACCTGATCGTTGAGCACGCGGAGGACTGGCCTGATACCAAACTCCATCGCTGGATTGGCTTTGTTCAGGCCGGCATGATTGCCAATCTCATGCTCGACCTCGACGGTGCGAAAGCAATGTTCAACAAGGTCAAAGAGGAATTCGGTTCGATCGCCAAGGATCAAGACCTGGTTGATCACCTTGATCCGACGACATCTTTCGAGATGGAGATGGGAGGGCAGGGTTAACGAAACTCGATCGATCCTCTCACTTCGGTCTCATTTGGCCGCAGGGCGCCTTGCTGTCGTATCGGAGCGAGCGATGGATGTCCGCTGTAATTCTCTGCCGAAGTTGCGGAAGTTCTACGTCACGAAAGCCGGCGACCGATCACGTAATACCGATGAAACGCGCCTCCGCGGCGCCGACGTTTTCGAGCGGGGCAGGGATCCGGCTTGCCTTGCCAGGGTATCGTCCATCGATTATGATTTTTGCAAGTGCAAACTTTGTATCTACAGCATCACTTCCGGGTTGGACGACGGTTCTTCCTTCCGTGAGATGCTGGGCGCAAAAGGACGGCGGGTCGAGAACGTGAAGCCAGTGTCGCTCTCAGGAACCCACGGCTATGCGGGCAACGAAACAGATTCATCACGACTGCGTGCAAAAGCTCCAGGCGATCGAGACGAGCCCCATTTTCATGGCAGTTCTTGGTTCCCTATTGGACGAGAATTGGACAACCCCCAGTATCAGCGAACTGCGAATCGCGCGCAACGACCTCCTATTAGGCCGCTCCGTAGGCGAAGCCGACTTCAAGGCCTTTCACTGCGTTAAACGCGGTTTGATTCGCAACATTCACCGGCTTGCCGCGGTCGCCGAGCTCGACGGTGACGAACTCGGCTACCTGCTGGGCAAGGTTGCCGGCATCCGAGGAATAAACTGAGTTCGCGCTGGGCAGAAACGCGAGAAGTGATTACTGTTGCTCCACAGGTGGATCTTTACGGTCGGCGTGCAAAAAACCTTTTTGGCCAGGCAAGGACACGACGTTATCAATTCGGCACTTCCTGAATCGCCCGCCGCGGCGCCTTCGTTTCTCCCCGTTCGCGATTTTTGAAGCCGCGCCTGCTGGAGAATCGCGTCCACGTGTCGCGCCGTAAGGACCACTCCCTCAAGGGACCGTCATGCCGATTCGCTGCCAAACAATACGACCCGCCGATAACGCGATGGAACTCGACCTGCGCCTCGAAAGCGACGACGACCAGCGATTTGTCACCGACAAGTTTGCAAACTGGGGGTATAAGGTCATCGCCATCCATGAGGCCGGTTTCCCGCGGGGGATCACCGTGCTGGTCGAGGGGAGCGACGATCAGGGAATTATCGACAAAATGTGTAATCAGCCGGAATTCGACGTGAAGTGTTAAGTCGCGGCGCCGCCCGGCTCCGACTTGATTTCGTGCCTCCATTCGCAATTGTGACGTTCCTTGCGAAGCCTCGGCGTCGATCGCTTGGCTTCCGACGACGAGGAAATGAGTTTATGCCATATCGCTCCGACGACGATGACGGCCCGGATCAGCGTCAAAAAGAAGAGAAGCAGCAGGCCAAGAGCGAACGGGAACAATTGAAGAAGGAACGAGAGGCTCAGAGGATCAAGTTGCGCAAAGACCGAGTCGCGCAGAATGACGGGTAGCTCTGCCCGGGCCGCCGCACCTCGATACGGCGCGTCAGCCGTATAGAATGACGGCATGAGCACCGGCAAGCCAAAGAAGCCATTCTTGCATCGGCTGATCGGCTGGCCATCGCTCGCGATTGGTGCGGCGCTGCTGTCCCTCAGTATGGTCCTGCAGGATTGGGTGCTCGCGCTGCTTGGTGGCGGGGTGGTGGTTTTTGCAGTCACGGAGCTGATCGCGAGTCCGTCAGGACGCAGCTGATCTGTGAGCCACCAGCATGACATTCTCCCGCGAGTCCGGTCTTTTGCTCCGATGCGGAGCAAGCTCATCTGTCCTGTTCCGCTTGGGACGACATCAGAATTGGACCGGGATAGGCGGGTGATAACCGCATTCGATCGGAGTGATCTCTCCCTTTGCGGACAAACGCAACACCAGAGACTGGTAAGGCGAAAAGACGAGTTCAACGTCGGCCGACGCCGAGGCAGACCACAGAGTAACCCTGCGGCGGACCGTCTCGTCGCATCTCGAAAATCCGAATGGCATCGGATAGTGAACCTCCGCGGCTTTGGGATGGGCGAAGAAGAAGTCCGTGTCGTTGCCTGTCTGTCGCGCCCAATAAGAGGGCAGATTCTCGCCCGATACGACGGGTCGCAGGCCGGCCTGAGCCAGGCCGGCGACGACGTTCGGCAAGGCCGTAAGCGAATCGAGCGTAAGTTGGTAATCGCCGCGCGCGTGGTGGCCGGGTTGCCGCGGCCGACGCGTGAGAATGACCTTGAGGCCCGCCGCGGCTAGGCGGTGGATCTCGACTAGGGCATCTGCATCGAGCCATTCGACGTCGAGATATAGCGAAGCGAACGATTGCGTTCCGATCGCGAGGCGCCCCTCCCGCAACTCCGCGCGAACGACATCGGCGCCTCCCGGCCGCACTCCTAGGTCACTCCTGCTTTTTAAGCCTGCAATCAGTTACGAGCAATCCTTTTGCTCTCGTGTTCTGACTGCCCCGAGATCGTGTCAGTTGTTAGGGGAGACCGAGCGACCATGGTCGGCCCAGGCCTGTCGAACCGGACTCGAGGAGAGTATTAGCCCTCAGTTCGGACCAGTTGAACGAGGCTGCCCCGTCCGCGCCTGCCGTCGCTCGGCCTAAATGGAGTTGAAGGCCCAAGCGACGGCGAGAGCGGACGGGGCATATGACTAGGGTTTTGATCTTGGGAACAACTCGGTCGTCCTACCACCACCCAAAGCCGAAACCGGCTCCGCCCACGCCTACTCCAGCACCCCCACCGCCGACGCCAACACCGACCGGGCCAGCGCCGACATAGACACCTGGGGTCCCGGTGTAGTAGCCGTTGTAATAGCCGGGGTAATAAGTCGCGCCGTAGTAATTCGATCCGTAAGCCGGATATCCGCCATAGCCGTACCCGCGGTAGTAGCCGCCGCGATAACCCCCGTTCCAAGCGCCGGGACGAGCGCCGTCGCCGCGCCAGCCCTCACGCACTTCTCCGCGTGCTACGTTACCGCGTCTCACTCCGCGCTCTTGGGCCGATGCCGTGGATGCCCAAGACGTGATGGCGAGGACACCCAACAGGGCCCCGCACAATAAGGTTCCAACGTTTCGTCTCATGATTCGTTCTCCGGTTTGCGAAAATCGGTGATTTTACTTCTTCTGCAATTGCTCACGCAGTTGCCGGATCTCGTCGCGCAGCTGCCGCATTTCTTCTTCGATTCGTTGCAGAGCGTTCGGATCCGGACCGGCCTGTCCCTGTCCCTGACCGTACTGACCCTGCCCGGGACTGGACTGGCTTTCAGCAAACTCGCTGGCTCGGCTGCCGATCGTGACCGAGATCTTTTGCGGCTGATTTTCCCGCGTGACCTCGAACTCGGCTTGGGTCTGCGGCTTCATCTCGTGGACGAGAGCGATCAATTCCGCGGGATCATCGATCTTCTGACCATTGATCTGCGTCACGAGGTCGCCGGGCTGTAGCCCTGCACGGGCGGCGGGGCTTCCCGGATAGATCTGGGCGACGCGTGCTCCCGGTTGGCCGGGTGCATTTTGAGCACCACTCGTCGGACTGTTGCCCGGCGGATTTTGGGCGTTTTGCGCATTTTGACTCCCCTCTGGACTGCTTGGCTGGGCCGCGGGCTGGCTTGGTCCGTTCGGAGCCATCTCATTCTCGCCGTACAGCAGAATTCCTAACCACCCGCTATCTCCCTCCGGCTGGCCGGCAACATACTGAATCATGTACTGGCGTCCGTCACGTTCGATAATCAGAGGCACGGGACGGCCCGTTTGCGCGGTCAAATAAGCCTTCGCATGACGATGGTGCTTGAAGGGGCGACCATCGATCGAAATCAATCTGTCGTGCGCTCGTAGGCCGGCTTGCGCCGCCGCACTGTTTGGGGCAACGTTCGCGATTTCGAGCCCTCGCCCCGAAGAAGATTGCGTCTCAAACTGGATACCGAGACCTTTGTAGCCAGGAGCGCCGTCTGGGCGACCCGCTTGCTCACCTGTGCGACCCTGTTCAGCCTGGTCGCGCGATTGTTCGGGCTGACGACCGGCCTGATCCGCTCCTCGCTGTGGCGGCTCGGCCGCGGCGGGTGGATTAGATGGTCGTTGATTCGCCGGCTGATCCTGAGCGATGAGCCGACTCCCCGCTCCCATCGCGAACGTCGTGATGGCGCAGATTGTCAAGCCGACTCGCAGGTTACGCATTCGCTTCATCTTCGTCCCTCGCTTTTTTCATAAACCCCGGTTCCAACGGCGACGTCGCAGCTTCACGAACTGCCCGTGGGACAACCACACTGATTGCCTAAAGGCCTCTGACGACTTCTTCGCCCTGCTTTCTGCCTGCTTTGCCCGCCATCTCAGCGTTGTCTTCCCAAGGTGACGGTGAGCGGGTTCACGATGTGCAAGGCATGTACCAACGGACCAGCGGTGAGCGGCAGGACGGATGCGCGCAGAATGTTCACCGCGCTTGGCACTGCTGTCGGATCGTCCTGGCGCAGCGCTAGTGAACAGGCTGCGCTGATGGGGCAATCCGAGCCGGATCTCGCTCGCGTCGGTCACAGTGCGCACATTCGGCGGCTAAGACACCGTCACGACGGACGCACGGGCATCGGACGTGTTGATGCGTCGCGAGCGAGCAACAGCGCCGAGGTCAACTTCGGAAATGGAAGACCGGCCGGCGCGAGAGAAGGTCGCTCAGGCGACCTTGATCTTCGCCACTCGGCCGAGCAAATAGCCGAGTTCATCTCCGTCGAGTTCGGCGACCGCAGCGATCCCGTGGATGTTGCGAATCAAACCGCGCTGAGCACAATGAAAAGCTTTGAAGCTGACTGCCCCAGCGGAGCGACCCAAGAGGCGGTGTTCACGAGAGAACAGCAGTTCCACGACGTTCGGCGTCGTCCAATCTTCCTCCAAAAGAGAAGCGAGAATCGCCCGGAAGATATTGCTCGTCTCGACGGTCTGCAGCTTGCGAGCACAACCGCGGCGAAGGTACTCGGGCATTCGGACGCGATTTTGAATCATGATGGGCTCGCAGAGGTGAAGGTCGAACGAAATTCAGTTTACCATTTCCGAGCGCATTTTGCATTTTGGCCGTCGAACTCAGACCTCTTTTGATGCCGGTCCTCAGAGGCATTGCGAAATCTCCCCTGGCGCAACGTCGGCTCGATATACTGATTGATCGCGGGCCCCGAGTCGACTGCCGCCGGCTGGCGACCGTGGGCTGTTTGCCGTCGCCAATCGGATTTCAATCGAGCGCGTTTCTGAATCCCCTCAGCATTCCCTGGGAGCGCACGGGGTGGATAGTTCGACTATTCCCGATCCGCCCGATCCTCCCTCCCCCGAATCGGAGTCTGCGCCTCCGCTGATCTTCGAGTTTTCGGCCGAGACATCGCACAGCCAGCAGACGTTTGTCCCCGGAGGAATTACCGGACCGGCGATCACACAGCCGCCGGCTCCCCCACCTCCGCCTCCGCCCGCGTTCGGCCGCTACCAGGTGCGGAAGGTCTTGGGACACGGCGGCTTTGGCGCGGTCTATCTGGGTCACGACAGCCAACTCGATCGGCCGGTAGCGATCAAGGTTTTTCGCGGCGGCGCCGGGGGACCGCCCGCCGAGGCCGACCGTTTGCTGCAGGAGGCGCGGCGGCTCGCCCGGCTGCGTCACTCGGGAATCGTGACGGTCCACGACGTCGGCACGCAGGACGGCCAGGTCTTCATCGTCTCCGACTATCTCGACGGCCAGGACTTGGCGCGTTGGCTGAAACACAACTCGCCTTCGTGGCAACAAGCCGTGACGATTGTCGCCGCCGTGGCCGATGCGCTCGCTCATGCCCACGCCCAGTTCACAATTCACCGCGACGTGAAACCCGCCAACATCATTCTCACGTCCGACGGGTCGCCCGTGCTCGTTGACTTCGGCCTCGCGCTCGACGATTCGTCGGCCGGCGGCAGCGAACTCGGCATTATTTCCGGCACCCCGGCTTATATGGCGCCCGAGCAGGTCGTCGGCACTGCCCATCGTATTGACGGCCGCACAGACATTTACAGCCTGGGCGTGGTCCTCTACGAGATGCTCTGCGGTCGCATTCCCTTTCGGGCGGAGCAGTCGCACGAACTCTTGCGGCAGGTGCGCGACGACGAGCCGCAGCCTCCCCGTCAGGTCGCCAGAGAACTTCCGCCGGAAGTAGAGCGGATTTGCCTCAAGGCGCTCGCCAAGAAAATGCAGGACCGCTACACGACGGCAGCCGATTTTGCCGACGACCTGCGGCGCGTCCTCCAGACCACGCCGGACTCCGGGATGCCACCCTCGTCGTTGCGACAGCCGGCGACCGGAATTCCCGCTGGGATGTCCTACCGAGAGACCTCGCGGAACGAATCGGTGACGCTGTCTTCGTCCCGCCGCCGCGTGCGTGAAGCCGAACGTCGCCAGGTGACGGTTTTGGTCTGCGCCTCGGAGCTGTTCGAGTCGGAGACGTACCTCGAAAACCTGGATGCCGAAGACCAGGCCAAAGTATTGCAGATGTTCGAGCAGATCTGCGAGCGGGCCGTGCGCGGGCTCGACGGCGCCGTGGTGCAATGCAATGAACAGGGATTCTTGGCCTGCTTCGGCTACCCGGTCGCATACGAAGACGCCGCCCGCCGCGCCGCTCGGGCCGGCCTTCGCATGCTCGACGAGCTGAAAGACCTGGGCGAGCGACTCCGCCGCAAACACCAGCTGCAACTGAATCCGTGGGTCGGCATTCACACAGGGCCGGCCGTTGTCGAGAAAAAGGATGACGCGGTCTCGCTGGTCGGCGAAGCGCGAAATGCGGCCCTCCGCCTGGGCGACGTCGCAGCGCCGGGCCAGCTCATTTGCACGGAAGACACCCACCGGCTGTTCCGCGGCCGCTTTCGCTGTGCGGACCTGGGACAAAAGAAGATCAAGGGCATGGCCCAATCGGTCCAGCTTTTCCATGTCGAGGGCATCGCTTGGGCCGGCAGTTTGATCGAGGCCTCGGCGCCGACCGAACTCTCGCCTCTGACCGGCCGCGATCAGGAAACGAGCCTCCTCAAGGATCGCTGGGAGCAGGCGGCCGAGGGAATGGGCCAAGTCGTGCTGCTCGTCGGCGAAGCGGGCCTCGGCAAGTCGCGATTGGTCTACACGCTGAAGGACCATGTCCTCGGTCAACTCGTCGAAGGCGAGACTGACTCGCCGGTTATTGAATGGCGCTGCTCGCCCCACTTCCAGAACACGGGCCTGTACCCCGCCATCGACTTTTTCGAGCGCGCCCTCGAATTCGGGCCCGAGAATAAACTCGGAACCGAACACGCAACGCAGGCCCGCTTCGACCGGCTGGTGCATTACCTCGATCAATACGGGTTGGCCCGGCCGGAAACCGTCTCGCTCTGGGCGTCCCTGCTGTCGCTCCCGACCAACGATCGTTTCCCGCCGCTTTCGCTGTCGCCGCCTCGGCAACGCGAGGAGACCTTTCGGGCGCTGGTCGACTGGCTGCAAGCCCGCGCCGCGCAGCGACCGATTCTGCTCATCGTCGAGGACTTGCATTGGGTGGACGCATCCACCTTGGAATTCTTGGGGCAGTTTATTGCCGAGGGTCTGCACGACCGCATCCTCACACTGCTCACCTTCCGCCCGGAATTTCAGACGCCCTGGCCGGCCGTCGCTCATCAAACCAGCCTGGCCCTGAACCGGCTGACGCGACGCCAGGCCGGCGAGTTGATGCGCAAGAAGTCCGGCGGCGCACTCTCCGACGCGGTCATCGAGCAAGTCTATGATCGCACCGGAGGCGTCCCGCTGTTCGTCGAAGAGTTCACCAAGATGGTGCAAGAGTCGGGGGCAGCCACGCGCAAGGGCGACGGAACCCCCCCGGCAACCGTCCTTCCAGCCCACCAGATCCCCGCCACGCTGCAAGACCTCATGAACGCCCGGCTCGATCGGATGGAAGGCGAACAGGAGGTCGCACAGCTTGCCGCCACGCTCGGCCGCGAGTTCAGCCACGAATTGATGGCTGCCGTCACGACCCACGACGAGGCCGACCTCGACGTCGAACTCGACAAACTGGTCCGGGCGGAGATTCTATTCCAGAAGGGTCGGCCGCCCGGCTGCACGTACATCTTCAAGCACGCCCTGCTCGAAGATGCCTTGTACAACTCGCTGGTGAAGAAGAGGAGACAGGAATTCCACGGACGGGCCGCCGCCGCGCTGGAGAACCGGTTCCCGCAGACTGTCGAGTCCCGGCCCGAGCTGGTGGCGCACCATTTCACCGAAGCGGGCCTGGCCGAAAAGGCGATCGGATACTGGCTGCAGGCGGGCTTGCGGTCGAAGGAACGCTCGGCCGACGTCGAGGCGATCGGCCATCTCACAAAAGGTCTCGCGCTCTTGAGGACGCTCGAGGAAACTCCCGAGCGCGACCGCCGCGAATTGCAGTTCCTCACCACGCTGGGCCCGGCGTACATCGCCGTTCGCGGATACGCCGCCCCGGAGGTCGGACCGACTCTGCTGCGAGCCCGCGAACTCTGCGAGCGAATCGGCGATCCGCGACAGCTCTTCGGAATCATGCTGGGCATGTGGGAGTGGCGACTCGTGCGGGGCGATTTGCGGATCGCCGTGGACCTCGCCGCCGACGGCATGGCCCTCGCCGAACGTTTGGACGATCCCGGCATGTGGATGGAAGCCTTATTCATGCCGGGCGCCACGATGTTTTACCGCGGCCAATTCGCCGAGGCCCGCGATCACTGCGAGAAGGCCCTGGCCGCCTACGACGACCGCGAGCGCACCAAATTCTGGACCGCCTCGACCGGTCACAACGCGGGCGTCACGCATCGCAACTATCTCTCGCTGGCGCTGTGGCACCTGGGCTACCCGGACCAGGCACTCAAGCTGGATGGCGAGGCGCGGGAACTGGCTCGCACAATCGGCCACGCCTACAGCCTCGGCCATGCCGTCGACTTCACCGCCTTTCTCGCTCACTACTGCCGCCTCGGCCCCGAGGTCCAGCAGGCCGCCGACGAAGAGCTGACGCTCGGAGCCGAGCAGAGTTTTGAGCTGTGGCACGCGTTGGCCACGCTCCACAAAGGGGCGGGAATGCTTCTGAAAGGGCGACGCGACGAAGCACTGCCCCTCCTGCTCGAGGGCTTTCGCGATTTCCGGGCCACCGGAGCCGAAGTTCGCACTCCGGCTTACCTCGCACTGTTGGGCGACGCATATACCCAGTGCGCTCGCTTCGCCGAGGCGCACAAGACGCTCGACGAGGCGCTGGCCGTCGCCGAAAAGAACGACGACCGTTGCCACGAGGCCGAGTTGTACCGCCTGCAGGGCGAACTCCTACTGGCCGAGTCCCCCGACCAGGCAACCGCCGCCGAAGCCTGCTTCCGCCAAGCCCTCGACACGGCCCGCCGCCAGCAAAGCCGTGCGTGGGAACTGCGAGCCACGACAAGCCTGGCCCGACTCTGGCAGCGACAGGCGCGCCGAGAAGAAGCCCGCGCCGCACTCGCCACCATCTACGGCACCTACTCCGAAGGCTTCGGAACGCCCGACCTCCGCGACGCCACCGCCTTGCTCGAAACCCTGAATTGACGAATTGACCCGCGTCGGTTCTGTCAGTGGACGTGTCCCGTCCCGTCCGTTGCTTCTCCTAAGTCTTTTTGTCAAGCGACATTAACATGGGACAAATTGCGGCCCCGTCAACTTGTCGCGCCCCGCTGCAAATGAGTCCCGTCCCGCCAGTTTCACCTTCGCCCAATCTGCTGGGAAAGGGCCGGAGTGAGGGCGATTTCTCCGGGCTTTTCTCGGTGAAACAACGTGTCCCGTCCCGTCTCCCGTCCCAATGTCCCGCGGGGAGCGGGTCAACTCCTTTGGCGGGTCATCTCCCGAGTGAAACAAAGTGTCCCGACCCAACCGACCCACCGGCCAACCTCTTTCCGCCGCGCACATTCTTCGAACTTTCCCCGATAAAACAACGTGTCCCGTCCCACTCTTGCCCCCTCGCCCGGTACTCAAGTCCCGCGTGTCCCGTCCCAATGTGTCCCGTCCCGGTCTTGGTCCAAGGTCCCTGGTCCAAAGTCCAAAGTCAGGATTGCGACCCTCTGACGTTCTCGACCTTGGACCCTGAACTCCCCCGTGTCCCGTCCCGCGATCAGCAGTGGGTCACGAATTTCGTGGGTCACCTAGACAGAAAAAAATTGTGGCCCAACCCCCCGTGAAAGTACTTAGCCCCCTGTCGGCGAAAGTGTCCGGACCGGACCTCGACCGTTGACAGTCAGCTCACCGAGGCTGCCGGGGATCTTTCGCCCCTCTAGTGAAAACGGATCCCCATCACCGCCGGGGATCCAAATTTCGTCCCCGGCGGGGATCCGAACCCCGCCGGACAGATTTCTGACCATCCTCGCCGCCGCACAAGACAGCCTCCGCACCAGACCGCCTTGCATCAAAGCGGGACCGACAATCGACAACAGGATCCACCGGCGCGCACGGCGACCCTCCCTCGCCTCGCAGCACGCCGGCTATCTCCAGCCTGCCGCAACAACGGCCCGCCGCCAATCTCGAGTTTCTACGGCCGTGTAAACAACTTTGAAGATTTTTCCGGTCTGCGAGGTCCGGCATATCTATCGGTTGCGGTCCTTCTGATACGCACAGCGGATCGGCCACCCCCAAAAACACGCCAATCAGAAACCCGGGATCCGACGAGTTCCCGGTGTTTTGAATTTCTTGATGACTTTCCCGGACTCCGATGTCAGGGGACGGTCGCGTCTCGGATTTGTCTGGAAGACGACCGGAAAAGGAACGATTTCTCGGACGCGCAAATGGCCTCAAAGGTGTGATCGATCCGGGATCCTCGCCGCCTGTTGCGTCGCCGTCGCAACAGCCGCAAAATGAATTCGTTGTCGCGGTCGGAGGCACCTGAGCGTCAAGTAAAGCTAGCCATGAACGACCCAAACGGCGCATCCCAAGATCCACCGAAAGTACTCGCGGCGACTTTCATCACCGATGCGCCCCCGGAGCAAGTCGGCCACTTCGTAGGTCCGTATAAGCTGCTGCAACGGATCGGCGAAGGCGGCTTCGGCGTGGTCTACATGGCAGAGCAGGAAAAGCCGGTCCGCCGTGTCGTCGCTCTGAAGATCATCAAGCCGGGCATGGACACCCGAGAGGTGATTGCCCGGTTTGAGTCGGAGCGCCAAGCCCTGGCGTTGATGGACCATCACAACATCGCCAAGGTGCTCGATGCGGGGGCGACCGCTTCCGGCCATCCTTACTTCGTCATGGAGTTA
>Ga0209624_10002526_pt1 | contig 13461 bp, 12 predicted proteins | sample JacPinW_OM2H0_O1_FD_188565 | JGI IMG/M metagenome (GOLD analysis project Ga0209624, IMG submission 188565) | Forest soil microbial communities from Algoma, Ontario, Canada - Jack Pine, Ontario site 1_JW_OM2H0_O1 (SPAdes) (version 2) | ecosystem: Environmental > Terrestrial > Soil > Boreal...
ATGGCATCATGACCGCTGATACCCGGCGCGCCTTCATCATGAACCAGACCGACGGCACCGTCAGCGTCATCAACGTCCAGACCAACCAGCTCGACACCGTCCCTTCAGGCGCCACCAACCCAATCGCTGTAGGCACCTCGCCGCTCTGGGCTGACTTCGCTCCCGCCCGCAACGAGATGGTCGTAGCCAACGCCGGCGACGGCGTCAATCCCGGCTCTGTCAGCATCATCAGCATTCCACTCTGCTCAGCCGTTGCCCTGCCCACCAATCCCAACTGCGATCCCAACAATCCCGTCGACGCCGCAGGCTTCGGCACCGTCCTCGCAACCATCCCCGTGGGCGTCAACCCACGCATGATCTATGTCCTGCAGGACGTGACCAACAGCCGGGCCTACGTCGTCAACGGCGGCAATCCCAACCTCCCCTGCTCGGGCCCCGGAGTCATCGGCCCCTCCACGGGCTGCTCGGTCTCTGTCATTAATCTCAACACCAACACTGTTTCGGCCACCATCTCGCTTCCTCTCAGTCTCACTGGCTCCGGCAACGCCAACGGCCATCCCAACTATCTCGCCGTCACCAACGGCACCCCTACCGGTAAGGTCTACGTCACCTCGCCCGACTCCAACTTCATGACCATCATCCGCACCGACATCGACGCCCTCGACACGACCGTCCCCCTCCAGGGCAGCGGAGTCTCGGTTCGCATCACCGCACCTTAAGCCTCAGCAAGCCCTAAAGGAAAGAGCCATCCCCAAAGGATGGCTCTTCCTGTCTTTAGCTCGGCGATGAACTCGCCTATTCTCCCACAAGAACAATCGGCATCGTCGGTGTAGCCGACCCACCTTCAGCCTCCACCGTCACGCCAAACGCCTTCGCCTCAACTCCCTTCGGCAACCGAGGCATAATCACACTTGCATTCCCACGCGCATCCGGACGGAACATCCCCGCCGGAATGGGATTCTGTCCCTCACCCGCCGGAATCAGCCAAAGCTCATAAGTCTTCGCCGGCTCGAGCGCCACCAGATTGCTCGCCAGAAAGATCAGCGCACCCTTGCTCGCCACATACGTCGCCCGGCCTGTTGGTTGCGGAGGCGTCGCTCCCTTGGTCGTCAGGGTAACCCGCATCGCCGAGTTGTCGGTCATCGTATCCAACACCTCTCGTGCCGCCGCAGCGTCGGCCGTCAAATGATCCAGTTGGCTCGCTTGCGTGGCTGCAGCACTCCTCATATCGTCGCGCTGGTGGTATAGATTTCCCGTCACTACCGCCAAACCCGCCGCCACCGCCCAACCAATCCACGGCAACACCTTCCCCACCATGCCACGCGGAGCCTTGGTCTCCTCCTCCAGATAATCCCGGCTCCCCACTTCCCGGGCGCTCCTGTAATAGGCCTCGCTCTCACCCGCAGAGGGTCCCACCGCCGACTCCGAAAGCACCGATCCGCCCCTCTCTCTTGTCTCCTGCTCTGCCGTTCGTATCTCCCCCATCGCCGGCAGGTCAATCGGAATCGCTTTCCTCTCCCTGGCCACCTGCTTCAACAACCGTTCTCGCGTCACCGCAGGCGGTGTGTGCATATCCGCGGTCACTGCATAAGCCGCCAGGTCTCCCTGGATCTCAGCCAGCTCCCGCCGCGCCTCCTCCGACTGCGCCACTGCCGCCGCCAGCTCTGCCATCTCCTCCTTCGACAGCAGTTGCATGGCATACAGCGCCAGCTCCTCCGATGTAATCCGCCGCTCGTCGCTCATACAGTCAGCGCCTTTCTCAGCGAACTCAGCGCGCTGCGTATCCTCGTCTTCACCGTGCCCAGTGGGTCGCCCGTCATCTCCGCAATCTCCGAGTGCGTCAGGCCATCAAAAAAAGCCATCTCAAGTGTCTTCCGTTGCTCCATCGGCAGCTGCACGATCACCGCCTTCGCCTTCTCCATCAGGCTGTTGCGCTCCGCCTCATTCGCGAGGTTATAGTTCGAAGCCATCACCATATCGTCCACCGGCTCGCTCGGCTTCTTTCGCCGCAGCAGATCAATCGACCGGTTCCGCGTTACCACCGCCAGCCATCCGCCAAGGCTCCCGCGCGACGCTACGAACCTCTCCGGACTGCGCCAGATCTGCATAAACACTTCCTGCAACACATCCTCGGCCGAAGCCGGGTCTCGAAGCACCCTCAACGCAACCGAGTAAACAATCTTCGAGTAACGGTCGAACAGCGCCGCCATCGCAAACTCGTCCCCACGCTCCACCAGCGCCAGCAGGGTCGCGTCATCCTGTCCGGAAGGTGTCGGCGAGTTCACAAGTCCCATCTCTCTAAACATAGAACGCACCTGAATCTAAAGCAGATTGCCCCAATACAAAAATGCAGCAACAAAGTGCTTAGCAAGCCGTACCAGTGTAACCTCACTCAAAGTATTTGCTGTTGCCCTTGTCTTTGCTTTTCTTGCTTGTCATCCCCGAAGGGGACCTGCTGTTAGGCGTTTTGCCTTTCCGCCAACCGCACCCCAAAATCAAACAGGCAACCAATGACACCCGCCACCACTCAAAAAATCCGCCTGGACAAGCTCCTCGTAGACCAGGGCCACGCCGCCTCCCGCGAACGAGCCCAGGCCCTCATCCTCGCCGGCCGCGTCCTCGTAGACGAGCAGCGCATCGACAAGCCTGGCACCTCCATCCCCTCCACCGCTGCCATCCGCCTTCTCGGCTCCGACATGAAATACGTCAGCCGCGGCGGCCTCAAACTCGAGCACGCCCTCACCCACTGGCGCATCGACCTCGCCAACCTCCCATGCGTCGACATAGGAGCCTCCACCGGAGGGTTTACCGACTGCATGCTCCAATCCGGAGCAAAATCCGTCCTCGCTGTGGACACCGGCTACGGCCAGATTGCCCAGAAGCTCCGCGACGATCCCCGCGTGTCCCTCCGTGAGCGAACCAACGCCCGCCTCCTCACCGAAGCCGAACTCCTCATGCCCAACACTCCCACCCCGACCTTCTTCGCAATGGACGTCTCCTTCATCTCAGCGACCCTCGTGCTCCCCGCCGTCCTCAAAGCCCTCAGCACAACCGAACACCCATGGAAGGGCCACGCCGTCGTCCTCATTAAACCTCAGTTTGAAGCCGGCCGAGGCAACATCGGCAAAGGCGGCATCGTCCGCGACCCTACCGCCCGTCAGTCCGCCATTCAGCGCGTAGTCGACTGCGTAACCGAACTCCACGGCACGAATATCGAAATCATCGATTCCCCCATCCTGGGTATGGAGGGCAACCAGGAATTCCTCCTCCACGCCAACTTCCTCTGACTCTGTCTTTAGCCCAGGTTTCAGAGGCATCTTGGCTCGTCAGGCGGGAAAGAGAAAGCGCAGCACATCCCCGAAACGCTTCGACCATGCGGTTTCGTCATGCACCGCTCCCTGCGCCTCGAAATAGGCCAGATCGACTCCCAACTGCCATCCGCGCTTGACCAGTAGGCGCTCCAGCAAATTCGCATCGCGCAGATACCGCGTGCCCTCCGCCGTTCCCATGTCGAGCCAGATGCGCAGGTCCGGTTTGTCGGCTTGATCATTGATCAGGCGGAAGATGCTGCGATGATCCCACCAGAGCGATGGCGACAGGACGGCGATCCTGCCGAAGACTTCAGGATGCTCAAAACCCAGGTAGAGGGAGATCAGGCCGCCCAGTGACGAACCGCCGAGGCCGGTGTTCTTTGCGTTGGGCTGGGTGCGGTAGGTGCGGTCGATCAACGGCTTCAACTCCTCGATGAGCAAGCGGCCGTACTTTTGTCCCTCGCCGCCTCCCATCTTGAAGTCGCGCGTCGGAGTGTACTCGGCCATGCGGCGCAGACCGGTGTTGGCGACGCCGACCAGGATAACTGGCTCGATCTGACCGGCTTCCGTCAGACGATCGGCGGTGGTGTGGGCCTCCCAGGTCTTTCCCGCAACGTACGAGGTGCGTCCGTCGAAGAGGTTCTGGCCGTCATGAAGGTAGAAGACAGGGAAATGGCGGTCAGGTTCGGTAAGATACTGCGGCGGGAGATAGACAGAGACGACGCGGTCGTCAGGGAGAATCTCGGAGTGGAAGGGATGAACGCTATACCGCGGATTAGTATCGAGGGCATTCGAAATCTTTACCTGGGCAGGCGTGTCGCCGGTGCGGGATGAGACGTCTGCCGGCGGTGGCTGCGGCTCGAACGACGATGGGCTGAATCTTTCCAATGCGATAACGAAGGCTCCGTAAAGTACGATGGCATCAGACTAGCAGAGGGTGGCGATCTAACAGAGGCGAGGCGATGAAGCGCGAATACCACAAATGGTTCTCCCCCGCTCTGGGGCGCGAGATGGAGATGCTGGTCTTTGGTCATGACGGCTTGCCGGTGGTTGTGTTTCCCACTTCGCAGGGACGTTTCTTTGAGTTTGAAGACCGCGGGATGGTCAACGTGGTGTGGGACAGACTCGAACATGGCAGGTTGCAGCTCTACTGTGTGGATTCGGTTGATGCGGAAAGCTGGTACAACCGGGCTGTACCGCCGCGCTGGCGAATCGCACGCCATATGCAGTACGAGCAGTATGTGATGCAGGAGGTTTTGGCGCTGCTCCGGCAGCAGAACCAGTCCCCGGAACTCGCGGCGGTTGGTTGCAGCTTCGGCGGCTACCATGCGATGAATATCTCGCTGCGCCATCCGGATATCTTTACGGCAGTCCTCTCGATGGGAGGCGCGTTCGACACTTCGAGCTTTCTGAACGGCTACTACGACGATGACTGCTACTACAGCATTCCCATGCACTATCTGCCGAACATGAACGACCCCTGGTATCTCGACCGCTACCGGCGCAATAAGTATGTGCTGGCAACCGGAGTGCATGACATGTGCTGGAACGACAACGAACGCATGGCGCAGGTGTTTCGCGACAAGAATATTCCGTGCCGCCTCGACGTGTGGGGCGGTGACACCGGGCACGACTGGCCCTGGTGGCAACGAATGCTGCAAACTTATCTTTAAATTTCCTGCAGGTCCCAGACGGGCGCACGTTTTGGCATATCGGTAACCAACTGGAGGATTACGTGAAGAAGATTGGTGTTCTTTTTGGAATGGAAAATACCTTTCCCGGGGCGCTCGTAGACCGAATCAACGGGATGGAGTTGGAAGGAATTCGGGCAGAGTTTGTACATGTGGGCGGCGTCAACATGGCCGAGCCCTCAGGTTATGCGGTCATCGTCGATCGCATCTCGCACGACATGCCGTTCTACCGGGCGTTTCTCAAAAACGCAGTGCTGACAGGCACGCAGGTGATCAACAATCCGTTCTGGTGGTCGGCGGACGACAAGTTTTTCAATTACGCACTGGCGACGAAGCTCGGCGTAGCGGTGCCGAAGACTGTGCTGCTTCCGGAAAAGAAATTTCCGCCGCAGATTAACGAGCGCTCGCTGCGCAACCTTCACTTTCCGCTGGACTGGGACGGCATCTTCGACTACGTGGGTTTTCCCGCGTTCCTCAAGCCCCACGACGGCGGCGGCTGGCGCGACGTCTACCACGTTCATAACCGCGATGAGTTCTTCCATGCGTACGACCAGACGCGCGATCTCTGCATGACCCTTCAGGCCGCAGTCAAATTCAAGGAGTACTTCCGCTGCTATGTCGTTGGACAATCCGAAGTGCGCATCATGCCGTACGATCCGCGCCGTCCACACGAGCATCGTTATGTCCTCGACCCTCCGGAGTACGACAAGAACCTGTTGAAGCGTGTCGAAAAGGACGCTCTGACCTTGTGCAAGGCACTTGGATATGACCTCAATACGGTCGAATTCGCCTGTGAAGACGGCATCCCTTATGCCATCGACTTCATGAACCCGGCTCCGGATGCGGACTTGCATTCGGTCGGCAAAGAAAGCTTCGACTGGATCGTTGATGCCGTGGCGCGTCTGGCTGTGAAGAAGGCGCAGAACCCCGTCCACCCTGAATTCCGCTGGGCGTCCTTCCTTGGTTCGGAGAAGAAGCCTGCTTTGAAGAAGGCTGCCACAAAAACAACCGTCAAAGCACCAGCGAAAAAGTCAACGAAGAAGAGCGCACAATCAGGGGAAAAATAGAAATCCGCCCAATTCCTTTGATCCGTGTTAGTTTTTTGTATTCGCTGACGAGGCCAATGACATGCGCCCATCCTTCACGCTAGGAATAGAAGAGGAGTACCAGACAATCGACCCTGAAACGCGCGATCTGCGTTCGCACATTGCGACGGAGATGCTGTCCAAGGGTAAGTTGCGGCTGGAAGAGCGCGTCAAGGCGGAGATGCATCAGTCCGTCATTGAGGTTGGCACCAGAGTTTGCAGCAATATCCAGGTCGCGCAGGAAGACCTCTTCGACTTGCGCCGCAACATGATCTCGCTGGCGGAAGAGCACGGCCTCGTTCTCGTTGCCGGTGCGACCCATCCCTTTGCGGACTGGCGCGTGCAGGAAATCTATCCCGACCCGCGCTATGCCCAGGTGGTCGAAGACCTGCAACTCGTCGCGCGCGCCAACCTTATCTTCGGCCTGCACGTCCATGTGGGAATCGAAGATCGCGAGGCGGCGATTCGCGTCATGAACTCGCTGCGATATTTTCTGCCACACATCCTGGCGCTTTCGACGAACTCGCCGTTCTGGCTCGGCATGGAAACTGGCTACAAGAGCTACCGCGCGAAGGTCTTCGAGAACTTTCCTCGCACCAACCTGCCCGATAGCTTCGCCAGTTACTCGGAGTTCGAGAGCTACGTCAATCTCCTCATCAAGACTAAGTCCATCGACAACGCAAAAAAAATCTGGTGGGATGTGCGGCCTCATCCCTTCTTCGATACGGTCGAGGTCCGCATCTGCGACATTCCGCTGCGCGCGCAAGAGAGCATCGCCATCGCCGCGCTGATTCAGGCTACGGCGTGCAAGCTCTGGCATCTTCATTCAAGCAATGTGGACTACCGCCAGTACTCTCGCGCCCTGTTGATGGAGAACAAGTTTCGCGCGGTCCGCTACGGTCTCGATGGCAAACTCATCGACTTCGGCAAGCAGGAGGAGGTGCCGCTGCGCGACCTTATCCTCGAATATCTCACCTTCATCGACGACGTGCTGGACGAACTTGGGAGCCGCGAAGAGATCGGCTACATCCACACGATGCTCGCGCAGGGTTCCGGCGCCGACCGCCAGCTGAAAGTCTATCGCGAGACGCACGATCTGAAGGCAGTCGTCGACTATATGGCCGCGGAGACCAAAGCCGGCCTCTGAAACATCCGCTCGCAGATTTCGAGGCCGCTATTGCGAATTTGCGTCAAGCCAATATCCGTCACGCGCCGACACTTTGAGGTGGTCGTAATCCTTCATGGTCACACCAATCGCATGAAAACCAGGCTGAGGAGTCTGTGGATGAAAGCTCAAAATGTAACGGTTACCGACGTGGTTTGAAAGCCGCCCGAGATCCTGTTCCAGTCCTTTTTCGCTGCTGAACTTGAAATACTCGCCACCGCTCACATGGGCAACGGTTTCGGGAACATTTTTTCGGAAGCCGTTCATCACGGCTGCCACGGCAGCCTTCGCCAACAGCACCGGCGGCAGCAATACACCGGCGCATTCGAGCGCCTGCTTCGCTTTCGTCTGCGTTGGATCGTCAGCCGCATCCGGATCTTTTGCCATACAGCCGCCGGGAGATTCCGCATCGGTTGAGCCGGATGAGTGTGGGATGTTCGCAGCCGAATCGCGCTTGAGTTCATTCCTCGTGCTGGAAAACGCAACGCTGTAGATCGCCGTGTTGGTGTCGCTGATGGTTCTGAGCGCATCGGCGGCGCTCAACTTGCTGCCATGATCGACCGTCTCGCTAATCAGCAAAATCACGCGGCGATAGGTCGAGGGTTGTTTGCGCAGCATCGTCATTGCGAAGCCAATGCCGTCGAAGATAGCGCCACCGCCGTCTCCCGGATCGAGTTTTGCAATGGTGTCCGCCACCTCGTCGAGGTTTTCCGTGAAGCCGAGCCGCAACTCCGCAGTGCTGTCGAAGTCCACGACCGCCACCTTATGCTGAACGCCTCCAACCACAGCTTCCACCATCGTTCCGACTCTGCGGTACTTGTCCAACTGCAGCGCGGCAGGGCCACCTACCTGTACAACGACCACCATCGCCAGCGGTTCGCCGTCGAGATTTTCCTCAAGCGCGACCTTTTGAGGTACCCCGTTGTCGGTCACATTGAAGTCGTCGGCTTTCAGGGTGTAGACGGGTGCGCCGGACTTTGTAGTCACCAGGGTGGGCACCAGGATCAGCGTAGTGCGTGTCGTCAGCGTTGTCGTCTCCTGTGGCGCTGGAGTCTCTTGGCCGTAAGTTCGCACGGACAGTGTCAAGAGAATTGCGCACGTTCCCAGTACCTTCCTCATCATCACCTCTGGCTCAGCCTAACATCTTCAGTTCACAGCACTAGCGATGCAAAACAGCGCCTACGGTTTGGACGCTGCATCGCCCGAATGAGTGCAGAAGAGATGCCACCTTGCGAAATCCACGTTATGCTAATGCCATGTTAACCAAGGCTTCACAACCGCAACAGGAAATCCAATGACCTCGTTCCAGACCGAAGCCCCCGTATTGAATCCTTCAGCGCCGCTCAGCAGCACGCCGCAAAATGAGATTCTCCGCGCCACGAAGTTCCCCGCTGAATTTATCGCCGGCGCCCGCAACGCCGTCACCACCTGCCTGCGCATCCAGCCCAGCGAAAAAGTCACACTCATCACCGACCAGTGCTGTCTTGCGATTGCGGCCTCCATCGCCTCCGAGCTCGATCGCATCGGCTGCAAATGGAACGGCTTCGTTCTGGAAGCGCTTGCCGCGCGTCCGCTGGTAGAGATGCCCAAGGCCGTCCTCGCCGATATGGAGTCATCCGAAGTCAGCATCTTCGCGGTCGAGGTTCAGCCGAACGAGTTGCAGAGCCGCATGCAGATGACGGACGTCGTCAACCGGCGCCGCATGCGCCACGCCCACATGGTCAACATTACGCCGGAGATTATGACGCAGGGCATGCGCGCCGATTTTCTTGCCATCGACCGTCTGTCGCAGGCTGTTCTCGACAAGGTTCGCGCGGCGACTTATGTACGCGCCACGACGCCCGCTGGTACAGACATCCACGCGCAACTCAGCCCCGACTACCGCTGGTTTAAAACCTCCGGCATCATCTCAACGGAGAAGTGGGGCAACCTCCCGGGCGGCGAGTGCTTCACCGCACCCGGCGAGGTGAACGGAGTGTTTGTGGTCGATGGAGTGGTCGGCGACTTTCTCTGCGCCCGTTACGGGATTCTGCGCGACCATCCGCTGACGATTAACATCGAGGGCAATCGCATCACGCGCGTCTCCAGCGTAAACAAGGCTCTGGAGAAGGACTTCTGGGACTACACCCACACCGACGCCAACTCCGACCGCGTGGGCGAGTTTGCCATCGGCACAAATATCGGTGTGGACAGCGTCATCGGAAATATTCTGCAGGATGAGAAGTTTCCCGGCATTCACATCGCCTTCGGCGATCCGTACGGTGCGCATACGGGAGCGCCGTGGAAGTCCTCGACTCACATCGATGTTGTTGGCCTCGAGTTCAGTATCTGGCTCGGCGATGCCGATGGCGAAGAGCAGATTATGCGCGATGGGCAATTTTTGATCGAAGCTTAAGACTTCGAACCCGCACCCTCCGACCGGCTGTCCGCGTCTAATCCTGCTATGGACAAGAAACAGCTCGGAAACTCAGACCTTCAACTTTCTCCCATCGGCTTCGGCGCATGGGCCATAGGCGGCGGCGACTGGGCCTTCGCGTGGGGGCCGCAGGACGACAACGACTCCATCGCTGCGATTCACAAGGCTCTCGATCTCGGCATCAACTGGATCGACACGGCCGCAGTCTATGGCTTGGGCCACTCGGAAGAGGTAGTCGCCAAGGCGATCAAGACCTCTTCGCATAAACCCTATGTCTTCACGAAGTGTTCGATGGTGTGGGACGCCAAACGCGAGATTACCAATTCGCAAAAACAGATTCGCCAGGAATGCGAAGCCAGCCTGCGTCGGCTGAACGTCGAAGCCATCGACCTCTATCAGGTGCACTGGCCCAAGCCGGATCAAGACATTGAGGAAGGCTGGTCGACGATGGCTGACCTGCAGCGCGAAGGTAAGGTTCGCTGGATCGGCGTGTCGAATTTCTCCGTCGAACAGATGGAGCGCGTGGTGAAAATCGCACCCATCACTTCACAGCAGCCGCCCTATTCGATGCTCAACCGCACCTACGAAGCGGAGAACCTGCCGTTCTGTCTCAAACACAACATCGGCGTCCTCAACTATGCGCCGATGCACTCCGGCCTGCTCACCGGAGCGATGACGAAAGAGCGCGTCGCCAACTTTCCCCCCAACGACTTCCGCCGCAACGCGAAAAACTACCAGGAGCCTCTCCTCTCGCGCAATCTCGCTGTAGCGGACTTTCTCAAAACGATTGGCGCGCGCCACAAGGTCAGCGCGGGTGTGATCGCCATCGCCTGGACGTTGCACAATCCCGCAATTACCGCGGCTATTGTCGGCGGGCGCAACGCGAAGCAGGTTGAAGGAGTGATTCCAGCCGCGGCGTTTCGATTGACGGAAGCGGAGTACGCTGAGATCCACAAGTTTTTTGCAGAACACCCTTAAGCGAGTGTGAGTTTTTCTGAAGACAGCTTCCGGGCCACGAGGTTCGGAGCTATCATGCCCCATGGCAAAGCAAACCTCCCCCCATGCGAGTTGGCTCCCCGAGGCGAACAAACCTACGGCAGACTTCCCGCTTACGCACCTGCCCTACGGAGCGGTCGAGCTCGAGGGCCAACAGCATCTGTGCGTCGCAATCGGCGGGCATCTGCTCGACTTGCATGCGTGCGCGGAGTCGGGGCTTCTTCTTCCGTCGCTGATCGATGCGTGCAAGGCGCCCACGCTCAATCTGCTGATGTCGCAGGGGCATCGATCCTGGACGCTGCTTCGCGAGACCCTGACGGCGCTGCTGCGAGCCGATGCCAAACCCACTGACAGACAGGCCGCCGAGGCTGCGCTTCACTCCATCGCAGGGGCGACGCTCGTCAAGCCAGTCCACATCCCCAACTACACCGACTTCTACGCCTCCATCGACCACGCCACGCGCGTCGGCCAGCTCTTTCGCCCCGACCAGCCTCTGTTGCCCAACTACAAACACATCCCGATCGGCTACCACGGCCGCGCTTCGTCGATTCTTCCCAGTGGCCTCCCAGTGATTCGACCCTGGGGACAGTCGCGTCCCGCGTCGCCTGAAAAGGAACCGCAATTCGCCCCGACAAAAACGCTCGACTACGAGTTAGAACTCGCCCTCTACATCGGTCAGCCCAACTTCCTTGGCACACCAATCGCCATCGGCGAGGCAGAGCGTCACATCTTTGGCGCCGGCCTGCTCAACGATTGGTCCGCGCGGGACATTCAGTCGTGGGAGTATCAGCCGCTCGGGCCGTTCCTCGCGAAGAACTTCGCGACGACAGTCTCTTCGTGGATCACGCCGATGGCCGCGCTTGAGCCCTTTCGCGTCCCAGCCGCGAAACATCCCGAGGGCGATCCCAGACCGCTGCCTTATCTTCACTCATTCTCGGATCAGCAGCAGGGAAGCGTCGACATCAAACTTCAGGTCTATCTTTCAACCGAGACGATGCGTGCCAACAAACTCGCGCCGTTTCTCCTGAGCGAATCGAACCCGCGCGATCTGTACTGGACGCCTGCGCAACTCATCGCCCACCACACCAGCAACGGGTGCAACCTGCAGACGGGCGATCTTCTCGCGACCGGGACTATCTCCGGGCCTGCGGAGGCCTCCGCCGGCTGCCTTCTCGAACTCACCCGCAACGGCACCCGGCCTATTCTTCTCCCCACCGGCGAACTGCGCACCTTCCTCGCCGACGGAGACGAGATAATCCTGCACGGTTCATGCGAAGCTCCCGGTCATCCCCGCATCGGCCTGGGCGAGTGCCGCGCCACCATACTCCCGGCTCGCAACTGATGCCACCTGGAAGAGGCAAGCCCTAGCCAATCCTCCAGCGACTGAACTATGCTCAATCCTGCATCAATCCGGAGACTCCCCATGGCGACACAAACCCCCACACTGACCCAGAACACCGCAGCCACCGCAGATTTTCTTCCACTCAAGGGCACCGACCACGTCGAGTTCTACGTTGGCAACGCACGCCAGTCCGCCTACTTCTACCGCGCAGCCTTCGGCATGTCGCTCGTGGCATACGCAGGCCCCGAAACTGGCCAGCGCGATCGCGCCAGCTACGTCCTGCAACAGGGAAAGGTGCGCTTCGTCCTGACAACAGCTCTGCGTTCCGACTCAGACATCGCACGCCACGTCGCGCAGCACGGTGATGGCGTCCACGCCATCGCCCTCTGGGTCGACGACGCTCGCAAGTCCTGGGAGGAGACGACAAAACGCGGCGCCCGCAGCGTGCAGGAGCCCAAAGAGTTCTCTGACGACAACGGCCGAGTAGTCACCTCCAGCATCGCCGTCTACGGAGACACCGTCCACACCTTCGTCGAGCGCACCGACTACCACGGCACCTTCTTCCCCGGCTATAAAACCATCGCCGAAGACGTCGTCGCCCGTCCCGTCGGCCTCCTTCACATCGACCACATCGTCGGCAACGTCGGCTGGAACGCGATGAACCAGTGGGTAGATTTCTATCGCGACGTGATGGGCTTCGGGCTCTACCAGCACTTTGACGACAACGACATCTCCACCGAGTACTCCGCGCTGATGTCGAAGGTGATGGCAAACGGCAACGGCTACGTGAAGTTCCCCATCAACGAGCCCGCTGAAGGCCGCCGCAAATCACAGATCGAGGAGTACCTCGAATTCTACGGCGGTCCCGGCGTCCAGCATCTCGCGCTCGCCACCAAGGACATCCTCTCGACCGTCTCGTACATGCAACAGCAGGGAGTCGAATTCCTCACCGTCCCCCACAGCTACTACACCGAGCTGCAAAGCCGCATCGGCAAGATCGACGAGCCGATTGAAGAACTCGAAAAACTAGGCATCCTCGTCGACCGCGACGACGAAGGCTACATGCTCCAGATCTTTACGCGCCCGGTAGAAGACCGTCCCACGGTTTTCTACGAGATCATCCAGCGTAAGGGCAGCCGAAGCTTCGGCAAGGGCAACTTCAAGGCTCTGTTTGAAGCGATCGAACGCGAACAAGCCCTTCGCGGCAATCTCTAATCACTGCTAGGTTCACCCCGCCCAACGCCTCATGGAAAGACTCTCATGAGGCGTTGACGCATTTGTATAAATATTCGTTACAAATGCATAATCATTAGTGTTGACGCGGGTTTTGTCTATCCGGCATGCTCTAGAGAGAGAGAATTTTTCATGAGCACGCAGCCATTTGATCTCGCAACGCCGCTTCCGGTTATCCCGCCTCTTGTCCCATCGTCCGCACGTTTTCTTATGTGCTCGCCG
>Ga0209624_10002529_pt1 | contig 13454 bp, 12 predicted proteins | sample JacPinW_OM2H0_O1_FD_188565 | JGI IMG/M metagenome (GOLD analysis project Ga0209624, IMG submission 188565) | Forest soil microbial communities from Algoma, Ontario, Canada - Jack Pine, Ontario site 1_JW_OM2H0_O1 (SPAdes) (version 2) | ecosystem: Environmental > Terrestrial > Soil > Boreal...
TCCGATCTCTTTACTTGACTGAGAAGCATGTAAGCGTTGATCTCATGGGAAGCCGTCATCAGCGCTCATCCCCCACTTCGGGTTCGCGATGGGCGATGCCCAAGGCGCCCTCCAGCGGCCGGGCGCTGCCAATCCTCATGAGGAAATTTTTCCGTCTTGAGCCCCGGCCGGGCAAAGCTCCAGCCCTTGATGATGTTGACCCGCAGGGTGGTGACATTGGCGCGTTGTTCGACCGCTACCCCGGACAATTCGCCACCTCCCGCGTGGTGTGGCAATCGCCGGCATCGAGCAAGGCGGCTCTGCTGTGGACCGGAAAGGAATGGATCGCGCCAGGCACCAACAAATCTACTCCAATGTCGGAAGGCGGACCACGATGCTTCATCCTATTCTTGTCTTTTGGAAGACAAACGAAAACAGCCATCCGCGGCCGGAAAAGGCCTCGAATGGCATCAATGCCGCTGCTATCAAAATTAGTCACACAGGCCTACTCTGCACAACGAACGTCGAAAGTCGTCACTCAAGCGTCATCGGCTGCGTGAGAACTTTTCCGCCGTGCAAACGTAAACATATCAAGCGATTGTGTCTTAACGCCGCCAGACTTGTCAATGCGATGCCAGCACCTTTTTTATGCACGGAGCAGCACAAATGACGCGCAATGCGGATCGACGACGCAACGCGATAAATCGGCATTCTTGCAATGAGATAAGGAGCGCTCGAACCTCTTAATGACCAAGCCTATCGCCCTCCATTCTTCTGATCCGCCGCAAGCGAACAAGGCTTTAGCCAAGATCATCGATGCGCTGGACGCCGGCAGCGGCCATCCCCGCCCAGGCGGCGTCGAGTGAGCCTGCCAAATCGATCGCCCTGCAGCCGGCCTCGATGAGCACGGCGCCGAAGCCGAGCCGACGCGCGTCGACGGCGGAGTAATAGACACAAAAGTCAGTAGCGAGCCCGACCAGGAAGATTCGCTGCAAGCCGCGCTCGCGCAAATAACCGGTCAATCCGGTAGGCGTCCGCCGGTCGTTTTCATAGAACGCGGAGTAGGAATCGATTTCGTGGCGGAATCCCTTGCGGATTACCAATTCCGCGCGCTCGGTTACCAATTGCGGATGAAAGGCCGCCCCCGGCGTACCCTGGACGCAATGGTCGGGCCAAAGGGTCTGCTCGCCATATGGCATGCTGACGCTATCGAAGGGAGCAGAACCCGGATGCGATGAAGCGAACGAGCTGTGGCTTGACGGATGCCAATCCTGCGTGAGCGCAACATGCTGAAAACGCTCGGCGAGGCGGTTGACGGCCGGCACGACGGCATCACCGTCGGCAACCGCAAGCTTGCCGCCGCCGCAGAAGTCTCGCTGCACGTCAATTATCAACAGCAAATCCTTGTCGCCGATCGGGATTGCCGCTTCCATCTCGCACTCGCGTTCGTGATTGTGATTGACCGCACTTTTAGCCCAACGCAGGGCCCATCAGCTCAACCATGCCGCCCTGTTCGTCGTCGCCAATGCCCTTGGACAGCGGTCAAGCCGAGAGCTTTCTCTCCTCCATCTTGCTGCGGCGCGGGGAAATCGGCAAGGGAGCAATCAACAACATCGCGTCATTCCTTCCTGCTCCGGATTTCAAGCTCTGTAGCGTTCCGCTCACCCGCAGTAAATCCTACTGGCAGATTGCATTGCGGCCCGCCGGCGTCGGATTATGTGAAAACCGCGTCGAGCAGGAGTGACTTTACATCCGCAGCAGTCAAATTCTTGCCGTCGAGCAAGTCGATGCGGTCCGAGATAATCAGCGGCCCGTCGCTCAAGTCATCCGTGATGCGACCGTGGGAGCCACCGACCAGCGCTGCATCCAACGCAATAACGTCCATCAAGGCCCGGAAGCCCAGCTTACGCATCAGAAGGCGTTTTCCGACCGCGAGTTTTGGCGACGATATATTCGGATCGAGAAAGAGCTCCACAGGGTCATAGCCGGGCTTTCGATGTATCTCGACCGTGCGGGCAAAATCAGGCGCTCTTTCATCATCGTTCCAGTAGTAGTACGTGAACCACGAGCGCGCATCAGCCATCGCCACAAGCTCTCCGGAGCGCGGATGATCGAGATCGAGGCTGTGCTTGTCGGTGGCGTCATAGACACGTTCGATCCCGGCAAGGCCTTGCAGCACTTCCCGCGCCCTCGGCAGCGAATTCGGATCGGACACATAAACGTGCGCGATCTGATGATCCGCAACAGCGAAGGCTTTGGAGACGGTTGGATCAAGCAATTCGCCGCCATCCTCCTCCCGAACAGTCAGAAGCCCGGCATCTCGAAGCGCCCGATTGACATGGATCGGACGGTCGACTTTGGTGATGCCGTATTCGGAGAAAATAACGACAGTTCGACCGCTGGCGCGCGCCGCGTCGGCTAGATCTCCGGCTACCGCATCGATTTCAGCGAGGGACTTTTTTACCGCGGGATGCCCTTCATCCGGGCCGAAGCGCTGGAGGTCGTAATCCAGATGCGGCAAGTAAGCCAGGGTAAGCGTCGGATTCTGCTCGACCATCACGATCTTGGTCGCATCCGCAATCCAGCGCGTCGATGTGATCGTCGTCGCCGGCCCCCAAAATTGAAATAACGGAAAGGGCCCGAGCCGTTCAGTCAGCCGGTCGCGCAGGCCCGCCGGCACGGTGTAACAATCCGGCAGTTTACGGCCGTCCGCCTTGTAGATCGGCCGCGGCGTTGCACCAAAATCATGGCTTGACGCCATGTTGTACCACCAGAACATGTTTGCGCACGTAAACGCCGGGTTCCGACGCTTTCCGGCTTCCCACACCTTCTCTCCCGCGACCAGGCGATTGGACTGCCGCCACAGCATCACCTCCATCTGGTCGCGGAACAGCCAGCCGTTGGCCACGACGCCGTGCTCGCGAGGCGGTAACCCGGTCATAAAACTGGCCTGGACGCTACAGGTCACCGCGGGCGTCACGGTCTGGAGCGACGCCATGGCGCCTTCGCGGGCGAGCGCCGATAGCCGCGGTGTCAGCGGTCCCAAATGGCGTGGCGTCAACCCGACCACGATCATCGCCAGCACCGGCTTCAAATCAACCCTCCCAAAAAGCCGATCGGAACTGTTCCCGACTGGCTGCCGCCGCGCAGAACGTCATCGTCGCAGGTTTTTCCGGTCGTGCAAACCAGCTTGCCAAACCCATGAGTGAAGTGCCACTTTGTTGATTGAAAAAAGGAAACGCACGGGATTTTGCGACGCACCCGCGGGTGTCGCAGACGCCGGAAGTGTGTAGCGACACCGTATGAGCACCGCATAATCCCGAAATAGAGGGTGTCGTTTGAGGGAGAGTTCCATGCTCGACACACCGTCGAACGCCATAGGCGACGTTCGGGTACAATCATTCGACATCAGCTACGAATATCCTGTGGTTTTCACGCGTGATGCATTCAGTTCCGGAAACCGCAGCCTGATCGATGCCCTCTCACGCAGGGAAGCTGACAAACTTCACCGATGCGGCATTTTCGTCGACGAGGGTGTGCTTGCTGCGCGGCCTGATCTGGCGGATCAGATTTCGACCTACGCGTCATTCCACGCCAAACATCTTAAGATCGTTGGCAAGCCTGTTCCCGTCGCCGGGGGTGAGCGCTGCAAGAATGATCCAGAGATGATTTCAAGCCTCCTCAAAAAATTCTCGGAATTGGCGATCGATCGGCACTCGTTCGTGATTGCGATCGGCGGCGGCGCGGTGCTGGATGCGGTTGGCTATGCGGCGGCGATATTTCACCGTGGCGTTCGCCACATCCGCTTTCCCACCACCGTTCTGTCGCAGGATGATAGCGGTGTCGGGGTCAAGAATGCCGTCAATTCGCTGGGTCTGAAGAATCTCGTTGGCACCTTCGCGCCGCCCTGGGCCATTATCAACGACAGCGCCTTTATCGATTGTTTGCCAGCACGAGAAAAACGAGCCGGCATGGCTGAGGCGGTCAAGGTTGCGCTCATCCGCGACGGGAATTTCTTTCGCTGGATCGAAAGCAACACGGCTGCGCTCGCGCGGTTTTCCCGGCCTCACCTCGAGCATTTGATCAAGGATTGCGCGGAACTGCATATGCGCCAGATACGGCTCGGCGGCGATCCATTCGAGTCGGGGTCCGCTCGGCCGCTGGATTTCGGGCACTGGTCCGCTCACAAGCTCGAACACCTGACACGGAACGAAGTGAATCATGGCGAGGCGGTTGCGATCGGCATTGCACTCGATACCCGGTACTCAGTCATGGCAGGCCTGCTCCCTGAAGGTGAAGATGAGCGCGTCATCCGGATCCTGGAACGTTTGGGCTTCACCCTGTGGCACGACGCCTTGCGACAAAAAAACCCAAAAGGGCAACTATCCCTCATGCAGGGATTGGCAGACTTCCAGGAGCATCTTGGTGGCGAACTGACCATTACACTTCTTGCAGACATCGGCCGTGGCGTCGAAGTGCATGAAATGAACGCAGAGCGGATCAACCGCTGCATCGATTGGCTGCAGCAACAGGCGCAAGCCAGATGAAACTTGACCAGCTTCCAGGAAATGTGAACCTGACCTACTGCACCAACATCCATGCCGGCGAAAGCTGGTCCGACATCCGTGCCAGTCTCGATGCCGATGTGCCCGCGATCAAAGCCGCGGTGACGCCGGATCGTCCGCTCGGCATCGGTCTGCGCTTGTCGGGTGAAGCAGCCGCGACCGCGCGGCAGCCCGAAGCGCTTGGGGTTTTTCGCGAGCAGCTTGCATCGCTCGGCGCCTATGTCTTCACCATCAACGCTTTCCCGTTTGGGCCATTCCATGGGGTGCGCGTCAAGGAGCAGGTTTATCTTCCGGATTGGCGCAGCCCGGAGCGAGTCGCGTTCACTGCCGACGCCGCCGCCGTTCTGGCCGGACTCCTTCCGGATGGCATCGACGGCAGCATCTCCACGGTGCCGGGAGCATTCAAGGCCAACGGCAAGACCGCTGCCGCGGTGGCGGCGATAACCGCCGGCATGATGACGGCGATTGCCGACCTCGTTCTGACCGAACGTCGAACCGGCAAACGCATCGCCCTCGCGTTGGAGCCAGAGCCGAGTTGCCTTCTGGAGACAACCGACGAAAGCGTGGCCTTCTTCGAAACCGAACTTCTCAAAACTGAATCACTCGACTTGCTTGCGGTCAAAATCGGCGAAAGCCGCGGTGGCGCGGAAACCATGCTGCGTCGGCATCTCGGCATCTGTTACGACGTCTGCCACGGCTCCGTGGAATATGAAGACCCCGTCGCCGCACTCGATCGTTTGCTTGCCGCCGGCGTCTCGGTTCCCAAAATCCAGCTTTCGGCGGCGATGCGGATCCCGGCGATGACGAACGAACTGATCAAGGCGGTAATGCGCTACGATGACGGCGTTTATCTGCACCAAACGATCGTGCGGGGCCCCTCGGGCCTGACCCGGTATGTCGATCTGCCTGATGCGGTCGCTGCATTCAGGGAGGGGCGGGCCGATGGCGAATGGCGAATCCACTGCCACGTGCCGCTGTTTCTATCCGATCTTGGCGAGATCGGATCGACCCGCGCCGATCTGGTGTCCACCTTGGCCGCGCTTCGGCAAAAATCACGCTCATCGCACCTGGAGGTCGAGACCTACACCTGGGACGTTCTTCCGGACAATTTACGGACCGGTTCGAAAGCGTCCGATATCGCGCGCGAGATATCATTCTGCAAGGAGGAACTCGTCCGATGAGCGTAACGGCCGTCGAGCTGCCCAGCCTGGCGACGCTTCTACGCCTTGGCCGAATCTCCAACGTGCCGACGATCTGGACCAACGTCCTCGCTGGTTCGGTCATTGCGGGCGGCGCGGGATATTCGGAAGGGGTCGGACTGATCGCGATTGCCATGACCGCTTTCTATGTCGGCGGTATGTATCTCAACGATTTCTTCGATCGCACGATCGACGCTCGGGATCGGCCGGGCCGTCCGATCGATGCCGGCGAAATCCGCGCGAACTCGGTGATGCTGATCGGCTTTGGCCTGCTGGCCGTGGGTATTGCGCTCATGATCACCTTTGGCGCTGGCGCGATATTGTGCGGCGTCCTGCTGGCCGGCGTGATCGTGCTCTACGATGTCTGGCACAAGGGAAATATGCTGAGCCCGGTCGTTATGGGATTATGCCGCGCGCTGGTTTACATAGGAACCGGAGTTGCCATGGCCGGTGGCATATCGAACGCAACGATCATCGGCGCTGCGGCGCTGACCTGCCATGTGGCCGGCATTACGTATGCAGCCAAACAGGAGAGCCTTGACCGGGTAGGCAATCTTTGGCCGCTCGTGCTGCTCGCGGCGCCATTAATCGTCGCGCTGCCTGTTCTGTTCGACGGGTGGACTACGATTGCTGCCTTCGTTCTGCTTTTGGCGGCTGACGCGGTTGCCGTCCGACTGCTGATAAAGCGGCCCTCGCCCGGCGCGGTGACACTTGCCGTATCCGGGCTGATTGCAGCGATCTGTCTAGTCGACGCCCTGGCGATTGCCGCGGCGGGTGGCGGTAGTGTGATCGTCACGATCTGCGCACTCGGCTATCCGCTGACGAGGCTCTTTCAGAAATCGATTCCCGGCACATGAGTGATGCCGTGCGTCGTTGCGGATTGACAGCGAACGCCATGAGACTGCCGTGCTGAATGAATTTATCGCACTTGCCGACGGGTGGATTTCGCAAAGGACAAGCGAGCCGGGAGTTACGTGGTTTCGAGGCGCCATCAAGGATGTGGCCAATGCCTCAACCGAGCGGCCGCTCAGCGTTGCCATCGGCCTCGCCCCGCGGCGGCTCGGCAAGGCCGATCTCTCGCTCCCGAAGGCCGATTTGGTGCGCGCGGACGCATTGCGCGCCGGCCTGGATCTCAGCGACTGGAGCATCGATCAACTCGCTCGCGTGGCGCTCATGGCTGCCAGCCACGCAGGCGGCGATTCTGCTTTCGCAGCGCGGTTTGACAGCTTCTGCACGACCGCCGAGGTCAATGAACTGATTGCGTTGTGCCGTGGTCTGCCGGTTTACCCTGACGCTGATCTGATCGAGCCGCGAGCGCGCGAGGCGGTTCGTTCCGGAATGAGGCCGGTGTTTGAGGCCGTCGCCCACCGCAATCCCTACCCCCGCGAGACCTTTGCGGAAGAGGCGTGGAATCAGATGGTGGTGAAGGCGTTCTTCATCGGCTCGACGCTTTGGCCGATTCAAGGACTGGACGAACGCGCCAACCCTCGTCTCGCACGCATGCTGGTCGGACTGGCTCAGGAGCGTTGGGCCGCGCAGCGACCGGTCAGCGGCGAGGTGTGGCGATGCGTCGCGCCTCATGCCGACAACGAGGGCATCTCGGCGTTAGCGCATGGCTGGAATGTCGGAAGCGACAAAGAACGCCTCGCCATTGCTTTTGCCTTACGGCGGGCGCCGGGTCTGCAAGCCGGTCTGCCGATGGACGAGATCACCCTTCTTCAAGCGAAGCTGGAGTTGGAAAAAGCCGAATGGCGCGATCTCGCATGAGCTGGCTCAACGATCGTGCGGCAGCGGCAAGCATGCTGCTGAGATTTCTGTCAGGCCTGCTGACGGCTTCTATCCTGATTCAATTCTTTATCGCGGGAATGGCGTCAATCACCAACGCGGAATGGTGGGATTATCACAAGGTCTGGGTCAGCATTTTTCAGTGGCTGGTCTTGCCGCTGCCGTTGGTTGCCTGGTTTTGCGGGAAGCCCCGCGCCGGCCGCACCGTTCTCGCATCGTTGCCGGTTCTGCAGATCGCGCTGCAATACTTTCTTGTGCACCGGGCACTCGACGGTCGCTTGCCGATCGGCGTCGGACTTCATGCCGTCAACGCCGCATTGATGTTGATCGTCGCGACCCTGCTTACGCTTAGCGGCAAAGAGAGCGTGGAAAATCAGAAGATTTGATCGGGATAAAGTTCCCAATTTCTATTTCATAAATTGAGTCCAGTTCCTTGAATGAAACTGCTCGGCGATTCAACTTGGCCTCTTGGAAATTTCCTCGATAGCTTGCTAGTGGCAGCAATCGGAGAATTTTGACTGGCCTGCGGGTGGATTTGAGGTTAGGCTGATGTCAAATGCGTGAGGTCACGTCGGGCACCGATAGCCGCAGACCGCAGCGCAGCAGGAACGAGCGTTAAAACAAACAAGAAGAGCACCTGCTATGTGGAGGAATTGCGCGCGGGCGGCGCTGTTGTGTGGCCTGGCAGTTGTTGCCTCGTTGCTGTCGCCAATCGTGCTACGCGCGGCGAGTGCCGGCGGGGATGCGCACCGCGGCCAAGCGATCTTCTTGCAATATTGTCAGGGCTGTCACGGACCGGACGGCAGGGGTGGCGGCAAGGGCTTCATGCCCCATGTCGGCCCGCTTGCCCGCAAAGGCTACATCGAAACACTGCCCGACGAATATTTAGCCGATGTCATCGCCGAAGGAGGCGCCGCCGCCGGCAAGAGCGCGTTCATGCCGTCCTGGAAGACCACGCTGTCGCAACAGGACATCGCCGACGTCGTCGCATTCATCCGAACGTTCGTCGTCGAGTGAGTCGTACACTCCAATAAATCAAGCACTTCAATAAAACCACCGGGAGCTAAACCAAACGCAAGGAGGAATACATGAGGATGCTGACGTGGACGATTCTGGCTGCATTTGCCGCGGTTCTGCCTACCTTCCCAGCAATGGCCGATATGGATGCCAAACCGGGCAGCGCCCAGGCGGGCGATTGGTTGAAGCGCACGGCCGTAACCCCCAATCCCGACAAGGTCGTGGTGCCCTCGGGTTACAAGGTCGGGGTATTCAAGGCGGGGCTCGACACACCGTCCGCCGCAGCCGTCGACAAGGACGACAACGTCTGGGTCGCCATTTCCGGCCAGCTCTTCAACTCGCTCGACACCATTGATCCTCCGCATGTCAAGATCTTCGGCAAGGACGGAAACCTGATCAAGGAAGTCGGTCGCGGCATCTTCAAGACCGTCATGAACGAGATCGGCTACTGCGCCGAGAACGACACGATGTACATCCCGGAATACGGCGAAAAGATCTGGGAGATGAAAGGCATCAACGGCGAACTCAAGCTCATCATCAAGGATCTGCCGATCGGCGACCACCGTAATGGCGGCATTACCTGCAAGGACGGCTTCCTGTATTTCGCGCTCGGCTTTCCGAGCAACACCGGTTTTGCAGATCCCGACAATCACGGCTGGACCGACATCCCCAATGATCCATTCTGGGTCAAGCACAAGGATGGCCTCGGGACGACCCCGCATGATCCGGTCTGCCGCGATATCGTTCACACCGGCCTCAACGTCCGCTCGTCGGACGGCCGAATGACAGGTGCGCTGCTGCCGGTGGGCGTTGCCGCGAAGCCCGGCCAGGTTGTCAAGGCGCAGGTTCCCTGCGGCGGCTCCGTGATGCGGGTGAAGCTCGGCGACAAGGATGCCGAAGGCGTCTATCCGCACGAGAAAATGGAAGTTTACGCCATGGGCTTCCGGAACCAGTCCGGCGTTGCCTTCGGACCAAAAGGGACCAAATGGGAGAACGCGCTCGCGGTCTCCGACAACGGCGCCAACGATGTCGGCAATCGCCGCGTCGCCAACGGCGCCGAGAAACTCTGGATCGTGACTGAAAAGGGCCAGGACGGCGGGTTCCCCGACAAGGAGGGTATGGGCTTCGTCACCAACAAACGCTTCTCGCTGATCCCCTACACCGGCAATCCGGTCGAGCGTCCCTACCCGCAGCTCTACATCGGCGACAAGCCGTTCATCAAAGCCCCCGGTCCCTATCACTTCCAGCATAACATCGACGGTTACCGCGGAGTGCCCCTGATCGTCGCCAATCCGAATCCCAACGGCTACATCAACCCGGTGCTGGAATGGGATACCAACAACCCGATCGATGGCATCGCATGGAGCGCATCGAACTTCGGCGCCAACAACAATCTGTTCGGTGCGGTGTACGGGATCCTGGACACGGGCCCGGAGAGCCTGATCCCGACCTGGCCGTTGGTGCTGCGGGTCGAGTTTCTCGAGCCTGCGGGCGTCAAATGGTCGAAATTCATGCACAACATTGATCCCGGGCCGAATGCCTATCAGAAGCCTGAAAACCGCGGCGGGCTGGAGCGCCCGAACTCGGTGGTGTTCAGCCGCGACGGCAAGACGATGTACGTGGTAGATTACGGTGAGGTCTATACCGACTTCCAGATGCCGACACCGTTCTACACTGTCGGGAAATCCGGCGTGATCTGGACGATCACCTATACGGGCGGCAACTAGCGGTCGATCCGGCAAACTCTCGCAAGAGGCAACTTCCAGCCTCTTGCGGGCTGGGACGGAGGACGGTGTCAGCGGTGCGATGCAGTCGTTGTTCCGCCGCGGCATGCGGCAGAACTGGACGCTTAGGATCATCGCCTTTGTAAGGACACTCGATAAATGACTACGATCGGCTCGTCACCCTTTGGCGCCTTCGCATGTGATTTGGATTCCGTGAAGGAACTGCTCGGCGATACCGCGCTGAACTGCCCATGCTGCAGCGGGCGGCTGACGCCCGAGAAGCTGGCCCGACTGTTGGACGATGTGCAGAAGCTGGCCCAGGGGCGTCGACCCGCTGATGCCGGGCCGGCCACGCAACCGTCCGCTGGCGCCGTCCGCCACGCCGGCTTGATCATCGATTCGCACGCCCACATGATCTCGCGCACCACCGATGATTATGAAGCGATGGCCAAGTCAGGCGTCGTCGCAGTCATCGAGCCGGCGTTCTGGCTCGGGCAGCCCCGCACCAATGTCGGCAGCTTCATCGATTATTTTTCGCTGATTTCCGGTTTCGAGCGTTTTCGTGCCGGCCAGTTCGGCATCCGCCATTACTGCACAATTGGCCTCAACCCAAAGGAAGCAAACAACGAGGCTTTGGCGGAAGCCGTCATCGATGCCTTGCCGCGGTTTCTGGTGAAGGAAGGCGTGGTGGCGATGGGTGAACTTGGCTACGACGAGCAGACCCCGCTTGAGGACAAGGCGCTGCGGGCCCAGATCGAGCTCGCCAAGGAGTTCGAACTTCCAATCATGATTCACACCCCGCATCGCGACAAGCGTCCGGGCACCTTGCGGACGATGGATGTGCTGAAGGAGCACGGCTTTGACCCGGCACGTTGTGTCATCGACCACAACAACGAAGAGACCGTTCGCGAGGTTCGAGACCGTGGATTCTGGTGCGCGTTTTCGATTTATCCCAACACCAAGATGGGTAGCGAACGAATGGCCGCCATCGTCGAGAGCTACGGCCCGGAGCGTCTGATCGTCGATTCCGCCTGCGATTGGGGTGTGTCGGATCCGCTCGCGGTCGCCAAGACAGCCCGCCTGATGGCGCAGCGCGGTGTCAGCGCGGAAGCTATCCATCAGGTGGTTTATAGCAACGCGCTGAAGGTCTACGGCTTGAACACCGAAATGAAAGAAGAGCATTGGCTGGCGCCATCTGCCATCGACCAACGGACGCTCTACGAAGGCAACTCGGTGCTGCGTGGCGGCCAAACGCCGCGGATCGAACAGCCGGGACGCCTGGTCGACGACTTGCAAATCACCTGATCCTGATCGGACTATTCGAAAGCGGATGCGCCCCCGACGGGGCTCAATTCCTTTGGCAAAGGCGGTTGAACATCATTTCCGCTTCGCACGGCATCAACCTGAAAGGCTGATGCTGGACACCCATGGCGATCCGACGCGAAATTGGTCAGCGCTTGACCGCGACGGTGCCGCGAATACTTGCCACGATTTCAAATGAAAAGATCTTCGCTGGGACGGTTGTGCGTCTTTCGCTGTCGCGCGGCGCGCGTTTCGTCCCTTTATTGAACACTTACAGTTTTCGCGCGGATACCTAGGTTTGGGATCGGCCACCTGGGCCTTGCGACTGCCGCGGCAGATATCGAGAGCGCTGCGCTTGCCGCCCTTCAGCCGCATCAAGGACGAGACGGATCCGCGGCAAACCCGGTTGAAATGCTTGAGCGCGTGGTCGTTGCCCGCGATCAAATACTTATAACGATTTGCTGCTGGCGCGCATTCCGAAGCTGCTTGCGTTGTCATGGACAGAACATCGTCCATTGCTTGGCTGAATTTTTAGTGGATGGCCACGATTGAGAGAAATTCTGCCGCGCATCTGCCCCAATGGAACCGAACGCTATCCTGAAACAGCGGTCTCAGAGACTGGACGATGATCAGGACAATATGGCTGGCGGTGGCGTGTTTGGCTGTGCTCGGCGCAGTGGCTATTGGCAAGGTTTTGAAAGCACCCGCGACGCCGACGACCCACGAAACACCGGCAGACGGAGCGACGGTTGACGCGGGCCTGACTCAAGAACCATTGGCTAAGGCAGATCGGCTTCAAATTACCAATGTGCATCAGGAAGCCTCGACCGAAGCCGCGTCGCAACCGATCAAACCGGTCGCTTCGGACATCCAAAATTCAATTTCCCCAGAGGAGTCAATCATCGTTGGCCGACATTGGCATGACCCCAACGACGCGAATTACGCAACTGCAAAGTCCAAACAATTCAGGCGGACCGAGACTTCCAAGAAAGGCAAATCCGCCGCCGATCCCAGAAGTGGTCAGTCGCCAGATCGTCCGAAACCGTCGGCGCAGATCAAGCCTTGCAATCGGACCGGCGTCGGTGAATTTTTGAGGTCGTTGAACCTCTCTCCCGCTTGCGACTCCTAATTTCGTGGCGACTCGACGAATCGTAATGGTAGCGTCAAATGCCGGCCAACTCGTTGGGGTCCTGAGCGGTCTCAAAGCGCGAAATAAGGTCTTTAGGCAGTGCGACCAACTTCGCCGAACGGTTGATCGACGATCCAAACACGGCGGCGGCTGCGACCTGTTTTGCGAGCCGGGTATATTCTGAAAAGACCAGATACAGCATTAAAGGCGGCTGCTGCCTATTTGCAATGAGTTGGTCGCACCGCTCGGCGGCGCCTTCGGTGAGCCACCATTGCTGTGCAACAGTGACAATTCTCCTGAAATTGCGAATTGTTCCTGTCTGTTGTGCAGGAGGGACGTTAGCCAGGTGAGCGCAATGGGTCAGCCAATTGAGCCCGGCCAAGATGGCTATTGCAAAGTCGGTTGACGCCGTACCCGTAAACTCGATTACAATTTCCGCGTGAGCGCGTTGAAACAGGTAGGCGTCGATCATTTCCATCTGACGCGCGGGATGGCCAAGCAGATCAAATTCGCGACCGGGGACCATCATCACGTATCGCATCGCTTCCAGCCGTGTGTCATCCCAAACGGAACGAACGTCGCCGCTTGCGTCCGAAAGGGCGCGTCGGCAGGCGGGATAGATCAGTTTGCCCTGGTCAACATCGTCTAGATATCGAGGAACACGCTCACTTAGATCTTCGAGAACGGTGGCTGGCCCAAAGCGAAGTCCTTTCGGATTGTCGCTTGGCTTGAACACCCTAAGCATGTTCTTCGG
>Ga0209624_10002530_pt1 | contig 13445 bp, 11 predicted proteins | sample JacPinW_OM2H0_O1_FD_188565 | JGI IMG/M metagenome (GOLD analysis project Ga0209624, IMG submission 188565) | Forest soil microbial communities from Algoma, Ontario, Canada - Jack Pine, Ontario site 1_JW_OM2H0_O1 (SPAdes) (version 2) | ecosystem: Environmental > Terrestrial > Soil > Boreal...
CCACCCATCTGCCCTACCGCAATCTCAATCTCTGGAGCCGATGACCAGGATTGAACTGGTGACCTCTCCCTTACCAAGGGAGTGCTCTACCAACTGAGCTACATCGGCTCGAACTTTCCATCAGCTCTCAGCTTTTGTCCGCGTCATTCTCGCTGGCGGGATGCATCACGTCCTTTCGCCGCAGCCAGCTCTTTACCGCGAACAACAGCAGAATCGCCAGCGTCCCCGCTCGAATCCGCGGATCGCTGATCGTCAGCCACGTTAGGACTCCAAGAATGACGTAGGCGATCAGCGCTGCGGCAAGGCGATTCATCTAGTAGCTCCCTCGCAAAAACCGCTCGGGATTTCGCCAGCGGACTCCCGTTTGGCTCACGCTCCGCTGAACGGCTTTAACTATGGTGCACAGGGAAGGATTCGAACCTTCGTACCTCGCTAGGAGGGACAGATTTACAGTCTGTTGGCTTTAACCACTCACCCACCTGTGCAGAAACTTTCGGGCGATGCGGCCGTTGCGCTCCGTCCGGCAGACCACGTTTCGCGTCCGCCGATCCATCACACCAAACCCGCAGACCTCCACGCAGCACAAGCACCACTTCTTCAATTCAATTGTCGCAAAACAGGGTTGCGCACAAGACAACTGCGAAGATCACTGCACGCCGGGAAAAGTCCGAATGGAGTGCGTTGGAAAACCTGTTGCGCCGCTAACCGAGTCCGCCGTTCGCCGGATAATTCGTGTCAGTTCTCTGGAGCTGGCGAAGGGATTCGAACCCCCGACCCTCTGATTACAAATCAGATGCTCTACCGACTGAGCTACGCCAGCAATTCTGGGGATCGCCGCGCTTTCGCGCAAACTAATCCCTCAGATCCCTTCCGAATGTCCGGGACAATTAGTTAAGTTATCACAAGGGCAAGTTTAGGTGCAACAAGGAGAGCACGCCCTTTTCGGGTGCAAGGGATCATGAAGGTTTCGGATTGACTCTACCGACTCCGGCGTCATTCCGAAAGCCCCGGCGCCCTTCAGCCGGGGCGAGGGATCTCGCGCGGGGCTTTCCAGCACCGACTCAGATGCCGCTCGCAGGATCCTTCGCTCCGCCTGAAAAGCGGCTCCACCCAGGATGACGCCGCCTCGTAAGCGAACTCGTGCACATCTCCGAGTAAGGTTGCGCACACGAAGCTCTTCCCATAGACGTTCGAGTGGTGTATGCTTCTTCACCTAGATGTTCGAGTGGAGGGTTCCAGCTTTGGCAGAAAGCAAGTCCAACAATAATTCGGAGATGGTGCAGGGCACGCTCGACATGCTGATCCTGCGAACGCTGGTCACCGGGCCGGCGCATGGGCACACGATCGCGCACGTCATTGAGCATGCTTCGGAAAACGTGCTGGAGGTGGAGCAGGGATCGCTCTATCCCGCGCTGCACCGGCTCGAAGATCGCGGTTGGGTTACTTCGTACTGGGGGACCAGCGAGAACAACCGCAAAGCCAAGTTCCACAAGCTGACTGCTGTCGGCAAGAAGCAGTTGACGGCAGAGACCCAGCGCTGGCGACAGGTCGTCGCAGCCATCGGACGCATTCTCGGCGAAGCCGCTGAGTAGGAAGCAACCGCTATGACTCTCAAACGTTTCTTTCGACGCTCGCACGAAGACGCCGAACTATCACAGGAACTCGAATCCCACTTAGCGCACGAGATCGACGACAACCTCGCCCGCGGTATGAGCCCGGAAGAAGCGCGACGCCGAGCTTATGTGAAGTTGGGCAATCCGCTCGTGATTCGAGACAAGGTGTGGGAAACGAATCGCCTCGCCTGGATTGAAGATACCTGGCGCGACCTGCGTTATGCGGCCCGGACTTTGGCCAAGAATCCCGGCTTCACTGCGGTTGCCCTGCTCGTCCTCGCGCTCGGCATCGGCGCGAACTCTGCGATCTACAGCTTCCTCGACGCGCTGCTGATGCGGTCACTGCCGGTGTCGGATCCTGCCTCGCTCGCAGTCTTGAATTGGCACGCCAAGAATCTAGACGGCGACTTTGTTATGCACGGCATGAGCGGTAATGTCTGGGACGATTCACACCTGGGCCAAGTCAGCGACATCTTTCCTTACGCGGTCCTTGCTGTTGCTGAAAAGGAAGACAAGCTTTTTTCCGATGTATTCGCCTATTGCCATTCGCGAGAAGTGCGCGCCACGACGTTGCTGATCCACGGCCAAGCCGAATCCGCTGCCGGAGAACTGGTTTCGGGACGATACTTTCAAGCCTTGGGCGTCGTGCCATCAGCTGGACGTCTTATTACCGCCGATGACGACCGCGGCGGCGCTCCCAGCGTCGTGGTGACGAGCTACGGTTTCGCCGAGAGACATTTCGGATCCGCCAACGCAGCCACCGGCCAATCGGTTCTGCTTAACAACGTACCGTTCACTGTGATCGGCGTCGCGCCCCCGGAATTCTTTGGCGTCGATCCATCGAGAGTCCCCGACTTCTACGTGCCTCTACACACCAATCTATTGTTGGGCGCGTCGGACTCATTCGGCTTCAAAGCATCCGACTATCTCGATCAAAATTATTACTGGCTTCAAATCATGGCTCGGCTGCGGCCGAGTGTGACGCTGGAGCAGGCGCAAGCAGAACTGGGACCGAAATTTCAGCAGTGGGCGGCTGCCACTGCGACTAACGATCACGAGCGAGCAAATCTGCCCATCCTTCAGTTACGAGAAGGGCAGGGCGGCCTGGACCAGTTGCGCCGCGAGTTTTCAAAACCGTTTCTTGTGCTGATGATCCTGGTGTCCCTGATTCTGGCCATCGCGTGTTCGAACGTCGCGAACCTGCTCCTGGCCCGCGCGACCACGCGGCGCCGCGAAATCGCCTTGCGCCTAAGCCAGGGCGCCAGCCGATGGCGAGTGATTCGCCAGCTTCTTACGGAAAGTATTCTGCTCGCGAGTGTGGGCTCGGCGCTTGGATTGGTGCTCGCCGCCTGGGCAGTCCGCTTCCTTTCCGCGTTGCTCCCTCCGGAATCCGGAACTTTAGCGGCGAGTGTCGCATTGAATTGGCGCGTCTTCGCCATCACCGCAGGAGTTGGCTTGGTGACGGGCGTCATCTTTGGTCTGGTGCCCGCTCTTCAATCGACCAAAGTGGAGTTAACGTCGGCTCTCAAGGAAACAGTCGGAACCCGGCAGCGGCCGCTTCGTGCACGCTGGTGGCAAGTCTGGCCCGTTTCGATCAATCATGTCCTGGTCGTCAGCCAGATTTCGATTTCATTGCTGATTCTGGTCGCCGCCGGACTTTTCGTCCATACTCTTTCGAATCTGCAGTCCATCAACCTCGGGTTCAATCGCGAGAACCTGCTGCTGTTCGATGTGAACGCGAGGCAGACCGGACATCACGATCCGGAGCTCTCCGAGTTCTACTTCCGCCTGCGGGACGAGTTAGCTACGCTTCCGGGAGTCCGGGATGCCGGACTTGCGCGAGATTCGCTGGTCGGCGGCGAAGATGAAATGCCCATCAGTCTGCGCGGTCTTCCGCCACGCGATGACACGCGCTTCAAGACCGTCGGAGCGCGCTTCTTTACGACCATGCAGATTCCTATGCTGGCCGGCCGCGATATCGACGATCGCGATCGTCCCGGTTCGCCAGCCGTGGCCGTGGTGAACGAGAATTTTGCGCAGGTAAATTTCCCCGGCCAGAATCCGGTCGGAAAGCACATCCTGCTCTGGGGTGAGCACCAGGAAACAACCCTGAAACGCGACATGGAGATCGTGGGCGTGGCCCGCAACGCCCACTACGGCAATTTGAAGAACGACTTTCTTCCGGTCGTCTACCTTCCCTTCAATCAGGGCTTCCCACCGCCAAACGAGATGACGTTTGCTGTGCGGACCGCCGGCGATCCACTCGGATTCGTGAACTCGATCCGCGACGTCGTTCGCAATGCCGATTCGCATCTTCCAATCTCAAAAGTCCGTACGCAAAAAGCCGAGATCCGGCAGAACATGTACGAGGAAGCAATTCTCGCCGACCTCTCCTCGGCATTCGCCGTCCTGGCTCTCGTCATTTCGTGCGTAGGCCTCTACGGAACGATTTCCTACGGCGTAGCCCGCCGTACGGGTGAGATCGGCATCCGCATGGCCCTCGGCGCGCAACGCGGACCGGTGCTCTGGATGGTGCTGCGAGAGGTATGCCTGTTGGCGGCACTGGGGCTCGCCATCAGTATCCCGATCGCGCTTGGAGCCTCCAAGTTCCTGCAGTCCCTGCTCTTCAAGATGAAGCCGAACGACCCGCTGGCTCTTGTTGCAGCGGTGGCGATTCTGGTGGTTGCCGCGCTTTTGGCAGGTTCGGTTCCAGCCCGGCGGGCGGCGAATATCGACCCGATGTCGGCCCTCCGGCACGAGTGAATTTGTGGTCCAGGATGCTATCATTTCATCCCTGACCGCTATTCATGCGAATTAGACGCACTCTCCCCATCGCTCTCGCGGTCGTTCTCATTGCCGCGGCGGTAACGCTCACCGTCGAACTGCGCAAGGCTGCTCCGCCGGAGCCCGCGCGCCTGCTCCCCGGAGCTGACGGATTTCTTTACGCCAACCTCACGTGGGTACGCCGGACGAGCAGCGGCAAACCGCTTTTCCCCGTCTCCCACGATCCTGACTATGAACGTTTCATCCAGGAGACCGGATTCGATTACGAGCGCGACCTCGACGCGGCCGCCTTCGCCGTTCATTACCCGGAAAAGTGGCCCGGTGGAGGCACCGGCGGCGTCGCCCCCGAGCCGCGATTCTCGGAAGTGTTCGTCGGACGCTTCGATATAAGCAAATGCATCGCCTACCTGAAGCACACTGCGCAGTCGGTCGAGAATTACAACTCCATCGACATTTACACCATTCCCCTCTACGGACGAACTTTCCGCATCGCGATGCTTGGAGTCGATACCGTCGCCGCTTCGAATCATGAAGATCCGGCGGTGATCCGCGGTATCGTCGACCGCTCGCGGCGTCTGGCCTCTCCGTTCGGCGGTCCAGCCTTGCTGCGGAAATATTACAAGCGAGTGCAGCTTGCGAGTCCGGTTTGGCTGGTCGCACGCGTCGACCCTGCTGCGCCCGATTTTGGCGGCTGGTCGAATCTTTTCGCGAGGCCCGCCGAAATCGTCGTTTCCGCCAGCTATAACCCGCTCCATTTACCGCTGCGCTCGGGAGTCCTGCACGTGCGGGCGGAGGCTTGGGCGGCCAACGGCGACGACGCTCGCAACATCGCAGACAAGCTCAACGTGTTTCTCGCAATGTTTCATAGCGCGGAGTCTTCGGTCGGATCCCCTGGTAACGATGCCGACGTAAAAGCCCTCTTCGACAGCCTGCAGGTGCGACAGGAAGACAAGCACGCCATCCTCTCGGCCACGCTTCCAACGGACTTCTTTCGGAAGCTCGTGGATTCTCCCGAGCAGGTGCCGGGTCTAGCGCCGCCTTCGGACCAGCCTCGCAAAGACGACAAGAAGAAGTGAGGGAGCAGGGTTCAGGGAACAGGGAATAGTGACCAGTGGGCAGTGATTAGTGCCGAGTGAGAACTCACTCAAACAGGTCACTAAACCACTAGCCACTTTTCACTGACCCCTAGCGTCTGACCCCTGGCTCCTGATCCCTGGCTCCTGATCCTTACAACCCTCTGAACCCTTTTCTTCTCCCGCGCGTCTCATTTCAGATGAGCCACACTCAGCAGGTACAATAAAAGCGCATGTCGAGCCTTCCACTGCCGATTGCCGCATTCTTCGCCGGCCTGATTTCGTTTCTCTCGCCGTGCGTGCTTCCGCTGGTTCCGGGATACGTTTCTCTGATCTCGGGCGCGGGCGTCGAAGAGCTCAAGTCGCCGCAGGGACAGCTCATGCGCCGGGTAATGGTGAACTCGGTCGGATTCATCCTCGGATTCACCGTCGTCTTCATGACGTTGGGAGCGATCTCGACCGAGATCGGCCAGGTCGCCGCGCGCTATAAACACACTCTTTCAATCATCGCGGGCGTAGTCATCATTATTTTCGGGCTACACCTCACCGGGATCTTCAAGATCAAGGCGCTTTACACCGACGCTCGCCTGCATAGCGTGAAGGGCAGTAGCACTCCGATCGGTGCCTTCGTCATCGGATTCGCCTTCGCTTTCGGCTGGACGCCCTGCCTGGGGCCGATTCTGACCGCCATCCTCACGCTGGCCAGCGAGCAGGACACACTCGTCAAAGGCATGGTACTTCTAGGCGTTTATTCGCTCGGGCTGGCCGTGCCGTTCCTGTTGACCTCGCTCCTGATGGAGCGCTTCTTGAAGTTTTATAGCCGCTTCCGGTCACACATGCACGCCCTCGAAGTGGCTTCCGGCGGTTTGCTGATTGCTCTGGGAGTGCTGCTGGTGATGGGGCGGTTTACGCTGATCTCCAGTTGGTTATCGTTCTTAAATCGTTTTGCGTTGTGAGGTTCTAGTTCTATGTCTTCCGTCGAAAATTCGCATCAAGTACAGGTCGAGAATCCGCAGTGGTGTCCCAAGTGTGGCGCCGCGTTAGGAACCGGCGAGGGTAAGGCAGAAGTAACTCCCGGCACGCCGACGTGCGAAGCGTGCGGCGCGCCGCTGGTCCAGCCTTTGGCAGAACCTGGCGCTCCGATCCCGCCAGCCCCTGCGAAAAATCGCAATCCGCTAGCTCTCGTCGTCGTCGCGATCGTCGCCGCCGCGATGCTCTACTTCGGATTCCACATGGCTCGGCGCGGTGGCGCAGACAATGCCGCTCCGCCAATCCTCGGCAAGTCCACGCCCGCTCCCGACTTCACTCTCGACAAATTGGACGGCGGCAATCTGAAGCTTTCCGATCTCCGTGGCAAAGCCGTCCTGCTGAATTTCTGGGCGACATGGTGCGGTCCGTGCAAGATTGAAACTCCGTGGCTCGTGGAATTGCAGAATCAATATGGCAGCCAGGGCCTGCAGGTGGTCGGCGTCGCGATGGACGATTCCGGCAAGGACGAGATCGCCAAGTTCGCGAAAGACATGGGCGTCAACTATCCCGTTCTGCTAGGCAAAGAAGCGGTGGGCGACGCCTACGGCGGAGTTCCGGCACTACCTGAGAGTTTCTTCATCGGCCGCGACGGCAAAATCGTCGACCGCATCATCGGCCTGAAGGGCCGCGCCGACATTGAGGATTCCATCAAAAAGGCGCTGAACACACAAGCCAGCGCCGAGAGCACTAACCCGGCCCCGCAAACGTTGCAGGCTCACAATTGACAATAGGAACGACGTTGCGTTCCCTCTACTATTGATCTGTCTTTCGGGCGTCGCACGACCATGAACTGCAAGAGCATGATTCCGCCAAGACCCAACCCGGCATTCGTTGCATTCTTCGCCTTGCTTGCGGGCGCGGCGTTCGCGCAATCCGGCAAGGCTCCTTCCGTATCGATGGTTCCGGTCGGACTGGTAACTGCAGAGCGCGCCACGCAGACCATGGTTCCGCTGAATTTCCGTGTCGCCTCTGGATTCCACATCAACTCGAACATGCCGAGGTCGGAATTCCTGATTCCAACGTCTCTGAAGATGGATTTACCGACCGATATCATTCTTGGCAAAATCGAGTATCCCGAAGGCCAGGATCTCTCTTTTCCTTTTTCGCCGGATGAAAAGCTCAGCGTCTACAGCGGGGACTTCACCGTCAACGTCGCGGTGCATCCGCTCCACGCAGTCACTCCCGGAAAATATGTGATGCACGGCGTGCTGCGCTATCAGGCCTGCGACAATGCCCAGTGCTTCCCGCCAAAAGCGCTGCCCGTCAGCTTTGATGTAAAGGTCACAAAAGAGCCGCCCACTCCGCACAAAAATCCAGCGCAGAGCCCGCACGTACACAATTAACTGTCAGCGTTCAGCCGTCAGCTCTTCGCGTCTCCCTCTGCACATTCGCCGCTTTTGACGAATCAGAATGCCGCTCGTAAGATTTCCGCAATGAAGCGACTCCTCCTGTTCTTTTTCCTGACGAGTACCACCGCGGTTTGCGCAGCTCAGATGCGCGCCACTGTTCTGCTCATTGATGACGTCACCGTAATCGACGTAAAGGGCGGTCAGTCTCTGCCGCATCGCTGCGTGCTGGTCCGCGGCACCAGGATTTTCGCCGTCGTCGGTCCCGAAGATTGTGTCAAGGCGCGCCGCATCGACGGCGTCTCGATCGACGGCAAAGGAAAATTTCTTATCCCCGGCCTCTGGGACATGCACGTCCACATGGTCTTCGGCGACTGGTTCCCGCGCGGCAAAGAAGTCACGTTGCCGCTGTTCGTCGCTAACGGCATCACGGGCGTGCGCGACATGGGCGGAGACCTCGACGTACTCCAGCAATGGCGAAAAGAGATTCAGGCGAAAACGCTGCTCGGCCCGCGCATCGTCATGTCCGGCCCCATGCTCGACGGCCCGCAGCCGCGCTTTCCCAGCTCGATCGCGATCAAAAATCCGGATGACGGGCGCCGCGCCGTCGACGAGCTCAAAGTCCGCGGCGTGGATTTCATCAAGCTGCAGTCGTTGATCCCGCGCGACGCAGTCTTCGCCATCGCCGACGAGGCGAAGAAGCAAGGAATCTCTTTCGTCGGACACGTGCCGGATTCCGTGCGCGCTTCCGAGATGTCGGACGCCGGGCAAAAGAGTTTCGAGCACCTCATTGGGATCTTCGAAGGCAGCTCGCCGCTCGAAGACGAATTCATCAAGGGGAAAAAGACCGAGACGCAATTTCTCACGACTTACGATCCAAAGCGCGCGCAGGCTCTGTTCGCGCTGCTCGCGAAAAATGAGACATGGCAGTGTCCTACGTTGGTTTGGGAGCGCGGCGGCAACCTGATTGACCAGACGGACTTCGCTCACGACTCGCGGGCGAAATATGTTCCGGCCTACTGGAAAGATGTCACCTGGAAGCGCTTCACCGATGAGATCACGCACGACTTCAATACCGACGATCTGGCCACGCGCAAGCGCTTCGTCGAAAAAGAATTGGAAGTCGTGAACGCGATGCACCGCGCGGGCATTCCATTCCTTGCCGGCACCGATACTCCACCTGGCGTCTATATTTTTCCCGGCTTCAGCCTGCACGAAGAATTGCAGCGATTCGTGGCCGCGGGATTCACTCCGTTGGAAGCGCTGCAAACCGCGACGATCAATCCCGCGAGATTCCTTGGAATGGAAGACAAGTTGGGAACGATCGAGCAAGAGAAGCTTGCCGATCTCGTCCTGCTGGATGCGAACCCGCTCGACGATATCCGCAACACGCAAAAGATCGCCGCAGTCGTCGTCAACGGCCGCTATCTGTCGCGAGATGAACTAGACAAGATGCTGGCGGGAGTCGAGAAAGCCGCGCAGGCGAAGTAGGTGTCGGTTTCCAAACCCTCCACCCAAAAAGCGCTGTCATCCTGAGCGAGACGCATTTTGTCTCGCGAAGGACCTATGCAAGCGGTTGCAGCGCTGGAGCTGTCGACGGGTCCATAGATCCTTCGGCGCCAAAACCCGCGCCTCAGGATGACAAGATAAAGAGTGTAGATTTCCGCCCTATTTTCCGCCCTGCTTCTTCTCCACCTTCGCCCATGTATCTTTCAGTGCGACAGTCCGGTTGAACACTGGCGCGCCCGGCTTCGAATCCGGATCCGCGCAGAAATATCCCAGGCGCTCGAACTGATAACGGCTGCCCGCCACCGAATTCGCAAGCGAAGGCTCCAGCTTCGCGTTCGCAATCACTTCCAGCGAATTAGGGTTGAGATAATCGAGAACATCCTTGCCCTCTTCGACGTCTCCAAGATTTTCCTTAGTGAAGAGGTTCTCGTAGATGCGCACCTCGGCGTCGACTGCATGCTGAGCTGAAACCCAATGAATCGTCGACTTCACTTTTCGTCCATCGGGCGGTGCATTGCCGCCGCGCGTCGCGGGATCGTAGGTGCAATGCACTTCAACCACTTCACCCTTCTCATCCTTCACCACGCTTTTCGCAGTGATGAAGTATCCGTAACGCAGCCGCACCTCGCGCCCCGGGGTCAGGCGGAAATATTTTGGTGGAGGCACTTCCCGGAAATCATCCTGCTCAATGTAAAGCACACGCGAGAATGGAACTTTGCGCGAGCCTGTGCTCTCATCTTCCGGATTATTGGTCGCATCCATCTCCTCGACCTGGCCCTCCGGATAGTTATCGATCACCACTTTCAGCGGACGCAGCACCGCCATCACCCGGGGTGCGCGCTTGTTCAGGTCTTCGCGGACGAAATGTTCGAGCATCGCCAGCTCGACAATGCCGTTGGTGCGCGAGACTCCCGCAGCCTTAACAAAATTGCGGATCGCTTCCGCCGTATACCCGCGCCGTCGCAGTCCCGACAAAGTCGGCATGCGCGGATCGTCCCATCCCCGCACCGTCTCCTGCTCTACCAGCTGGCGAAGCTTGCGCTTGCTCATCAGCGTGTAAGTCAGGCTGAGGCGGTCAAACTCAATCTGCTGTGACGGAAAAATTCCCAACTGCTCGATGAACCACTTGTAAATCGGCTGGTGATCGGCGAACTCGAGAGAGCACATCGAGTGCGTCACTTTTTCCAGCGAGTCCGACTGGCCATGCGCGAAGTCGTACATCGGATAAATGCACCACTTATTTCCCGTGCGGTGATGCTCGGCATGCAGGATGCGGTACATGACCGGATCGCGCATATTAATGTTTGGCGACGACATATCGACCTTCGCCCGCAGCACTCGCGACCCATCGGGAAACTCCGCGGCCTTCATGCGCTCAAACAGATTCAGATTTTCTTCGACCGAACGAATGCGAAACGGACTGTCTTTCCCCGGTTCAGTCAGCGTTCCACGATGCTTACGGATCTCTTCCGCGGAAAGATCGTCGACGTATGCCTTGCCATCTTTGATCAGCTTGATCGCCCACTCATACAGCTGGTCGAAATAATCCGACGCGTAAAACAGCCCATCCCACCGGAAACCAAGCCACTTCACGTCCTCCATGATGGAGTCAACGTATTCGGTATCTTCCTTTTCAGGATTCGTGTCGTCGAAGCGCAGGTTGGTCTTGCCACCGAACTCGTCCGCCAGCCCGAAGTCGAGGCAGATCGCCTTGGCGTGTCCGATGTGCAGGTAACCGTTGGGCTCAGGAGGGAAGCGAGTCTGCACACGCCCGTTGAACTTGTTCGTCTTTAAGTCTTCGATCAAGCGTTCGCGAATGAAATTGGAAGGGCGCGGCTCGGGAGAGGGATGCTCACCCGTCTCGGCCTCGGCTGCTGACGGATTCATATCTTTGATCTTACCGCATAGAAAGCAGAAAGAACGTTAGCGCCATCGCGCCTGCAGCTGACGTCTCTCGCAAAATTCCCGACGTCGATCTGTTATAGATAATTGTTGTTACTCAGTGCCGGGAAATTGCTCATGTGGCGACGGCCGCCTCGGCCGTCCCGCGAGGCGCAGCGAGCGGAGTTATATGGAACCCAATGTTTTACCTTACCGGCAGCGACGCCGCTTGTCGCCCGACCGAAATCTGTTTCCGGATTAAGCGGAGCAGCTGCCACGTCTGAACAACGCCGCCGATGCAGACTCCCAACCAGGTGCCCGCGAGACTGATCAGCAACGACACGTTCACCACCGCGGCGATGCGAATAAAGTGCGGCGAGTTCTTGACGGAATCCGCCAGCGTCAGAAACGGATACCAACCTCCGCTCACGGGCTGTGACGCTGCATTGATCATGAAATTCAGCAGCACCAGCGTGAAACCGGACTGAACCAGCTGCGTCGTCAGCGGAAACCACGTCCACTGCGGACGCCCCAGGATCACTGCTGGGCGCAAAATGTTCACGATGGCCAGCAAGACAATCGGCACATAAACCGCATGCCACAGGGGTGCGGGTTTCAGGAATGCGGCGGCGGGACCGAGTAGCATCCACAGATGCTCCGGCACCAACAATAACCACACCAGGCCGAAGACGTTAAACACCAACTCGCAGAATGTCTGCGAGAATGACGTCTTGCGTTGCGGTTTCTGGACTGGCGGCAGCTTGAAGGGATCCCACTGGCACGCCCCGACGTGTACCTGGGTACGCTCTACTATCGCGAAGACCAGTGTGAGAATGCCTGCTGCGATGAATAATCCGGACCACAAACTACCGATCGTGTTGAGAATGGCTGCACCCCAATTGCCCGCAGCATTCGCCAGATTGACCGGACCCACAATGAAAATAAAAACGGGCACCAGAATCCAGAACAGCACCATCTTCAGTACGAACTGATAGGTGGGATACAAGGCCGGCCCGATCAAAGACCTGCTCGGCCCGAGGCGGCTGCCGACCACCATCGGGGCGCCGCAGCGTTTGAGGATCGCTGCCACTTCCTCTTGGTCGAGCGAGCGGCCGAGTTCCGCCTCCTTGTCCTCGATTTGAGAACGCAGATCCTCTCCCAACTCTGCGATCAGATCGTTTTGACGCTCGGATTTTGGGAGCCAGAAGCGGACGGCCTGCAGGTACCGTTCAACGAGCTCTTCGGAAGTGCGGCTGGTGGTGATGCTCATAAAGTTATGCCTCTTGAAGAATTTTGCTGAGCGACGCGTTGATGCTTTGCCACTCTGCTAAGAGCTGCTCCAAAATCTGTTCTCCGGTGGCCGACAGCCGGTAAAAGCGCTTGTTGCGCTTATCCTCTTCCCGCCATTGGCTAACCAGCAGACCTTGTGTCTCCAGTCGGCGCAGCAGCGGATAGAGAGTTCCTTCATCAATCGCTAACCCATCGTCTGCCAATGCCTTACGGAGGGTGTACCCGTACTGTTCGGTCCGGAGCTGAGCTAAGACGGCCACGATCAGGCACCCGCGTCGCAATTCCAACTTCAGGTTCTCGAGAACCTCGGTTGCGCTATTAGTACCGTTCGTCATATAGTATGCGATACACACTATGTATCACACAGTATAGATTGTCAAGGCTTTTCTTCGGCAATTTGAAAGAAACGGGGCTGGCTGGCGCTTCTGCTCGCTCAGACGTTGATTCTCAGTAGTGAGCGTGCCGACTGGGAGTTTTCAGCTTGAGGAGGCTAGCCTCGTCCGGCTTTCTTGACGAAGACGTGATAGCTCGCGGCATCCCAGGCGTTGTGAATGCCAATGAAGAGAAGCAGCAGCGCGGCGCTCGCAACGCCAAACAGAGCCTCATGTGCGTGGGAGCGTGCCGCGAGTGCCGACGCAGCCAGCACCGCGTAGGCCACGAGAGGCAGCGCCGCATGAAACAACCAATCCTCAAACTCAGGACGATAAGCGGTCTGGACTCGCAAACGTCGAGTCACGATGATGGTGTAGACAAATCCACCGAAGCCCAGCACATTACAAAAACTTGCGGGCCCCACGATACTTCGCCAAGGAGCGCTCAGAGCCGCCGAGAGCAGCAGCGCCATTGCGAAGTGAACGATTGTAGGCGTCGCGAATGCTTCCCCGGCCTGCCCTTGGCCGGGCGTTCGGGGCATATCAGCA
>Ga0209624_10002532_pt1 | contig 13441 bp, 9 predicted proteins | sample JacPinW_OM2H0_O1_FD_188565 | JGI IMG/M metagenome (GOLD analysis project Ga0209624, IMG submission 188565) | Forest soil microbial communities from Algoma, Ontario, Canada - Jack Pine, Ontario site 1_JW_OM2H0_O1 (SPAdes) (version 2) | ecosystem: Environmental > Terrestrial > Soil > Boreal...
CGTGCCGGTGCCGGCGTGGCCGCCCGCGAGAGCGCGATTGCGGACACGGCGCAGAGACCAGCGGACGAAGCGCCACGCAATCCACGTCACGCTGACAATGAGGGCGATCGTCGTGATCTGGTAGTAATAATGCCGCGGTAGCAGCGGCATTCCGAGGTAGCGCGCAATGATCTGATGAACCAGCGTGCCTGCGAGCAGCCATGCCGGAGCTGAAACAGAACGCCAGTTCGCAACTTCGACCTGACCCCGTCGCCGGGCCCACCAGCGTACGGGAATCTCCAGCAGCACAAGGCAGAGCCATCCGACTCCCGCGGCTACGGGAATGGCAATCAGCAGAGCCACCCACTGCCATAAAGGCACACCGGCAATATGATTTTTGACAAGGATGCTCGGCAGTTTCTTCTCGACCTGCCGCGCTTCGACCTGATCGTAAAGCTCCGGAACTTTTGCGAGAGTGTCGGCGGAGATGAGCCAGATTTTTCCGGCGCTTGGATCTGCCACACGCACCAGTTCCAGATCGTCTTCGACATCGCCGGACGACATCGTGCCCAGTTTTTGGCGTCCGAGCGGAACGCCTTCCTGCGGAACTCCCTCTGCCTGGGTGAAACTTCCGACGCGCACGTTGGTTGCGGCCGAGCTATTGAGCACGGTGTACAACTGATTGGCGACCTGCTCGCCTTCAGATTGTCGCCGAGCTGCGCTCATCTGCAGGTATTGGGCAGCAATGCTGTAGTTACCGGACTGCGCGGCCTGCAGAAATCCGATGACAGAGCCGGATGGTGTGGAGCGGCCGAGTTGATCGATGGGGGCGGTGCTGGTTGAAGGGGCGGACGGCGAGAGAATGCTGCTCAGCGGCGACTGGGCTGCGACAGCAATCGCAGTGATAAGAGCAAAAAACAGCAGCAAACGCGTCTTGGGGAATGAGGACATCATTTAGTTCTCCAGCCCGAAGCCCGTTGGCCTGCTGACGTCGCCGGCAGGGTGGATTGATTGTATCGGAACGGTCCCTGGCAGGATTGCGGGAAGAGACCCGCTTTATCCTCGCTTCGGGCGGTAGATATGCGTGCTGGTCCCGAAGAAGACTTCGGCTGATTCCATTACCGTTTCCGTCAATGTCGGATGCGGATGAATGGTCAGAGCGATATCGCTGGCGAGCGCGGCCATCTCGATCGCGAGCACTCCCTCGGCGATCATCTCTCCTGCACCGACTCCGACCATACCAACTCCGAGCACGCGTTCGGTTTGCGGATCGAAAATCAGCTTGGTCATCCCTTCCGGGCGATCGAGGGTGACCGCACGTCCGGAGGCGGCCCAAGGGAACTTCGCAACTTTGATTTCGCGATTCTCCTTTTGCGCCTGCGTCTCAGTCAGGCCGGCCCACGCGACTTCGGGATCGGTGAAGACGACGGCAGGAATGGCGTTGGGTTCGAAAGCGACTTTATGTCCAGCAATGGCTTCCGCAGCGGTGCGTCCTTCGTGCGAGGCCTTATGTGCGAGCATTGGTTCGCCGACGACGTCGCCGATCGCGTAGATGGATGGATCGTCGGTCTGCAACTGCTTGTTGACCTGAATGAATCCTTTCGAACCAACTTTGACTTGCGTCTTGTCGAGTCCGGGGATTTCGGAGTTCGGCTTGCGCCCCACCGAAACCAGCACGCGATCGAATACTTTTTCCTGCTCGCTACCATCTTGTGCTTTCAGAGTCGCGCGAATGCTGTTGCCTTCGTCTTTGATCGAGGAAACGGTGGTGTTGAGCGAGATAGCCTCGAACATTTTTTCCAGCCGCTTATGCAAGGGAAGGACGAGATCGCGGTCCGCGCCGGGAAGCAGGCCAGGGAGCATTTCTACAACAGTGACGCGCGTGCCCAGCGCCGCGTAAACGGAGCCAAGTTCCAGCCCGATGTATCCGCCGCCTACGACAAGCAGGCTACCGGGGATGTCTTCGAGATTCAGTCCGCCGGTAGAGTCCATCATCCGCGGCGTATCGAGATTTAGCGTTGGAACGATCGCCGGACGAGAACCTGTGGCAATGATGATGCGATCAAATGTCAGCGACTCTTGCGATCCGTCGGCCTTGGTGACATTGAGCGTCGTCGAGTTTTCAAACGCCGCGCGGCCTTGAATGTAATGGACCTTGCGTTGTTTCGATAGGACGCCGAGGCCTCCCGTCAGCTTCTTGACTACGTTCTCCTTGAAGGAGCGGAGTCGCGCGAGATCGATTTTCGGCTCCGCGAATTCAATGCCCCAGTCTTTGGCCTGATGCGCTTCTTCCAGAAGCTTGGCGACATGCAGCAGCGCCTTCGACGGAATGCAGCCGCGATAGAGGCATACGCCGCCAGGGTTCAATTCGGGATCAATGAGCGTGACGGTCATGCCGAGATCGGCGGCGAGGAATGCGGCAGCGTATCCACCGGGCCCGCCGCCGACAACTGCAATATTCAGATTTGAATTTTCAGACATGAGAACCCTGAACCACAAAGGACACGAAGGTTCACGAAGAAAAACTGGCTCAGCAGCAGTCTTACTTGTTTTCCTTCGTGTTCCTTAGTGCCCTTCGTGGTGAAATTTCAGCCTTGGACTGATAACAGAAACGGCTGTTCAAACGCTTCCGCGATCCAGCGCAGGAAGCGGGCCGCATCGGCTCCGTCAATCAGGCGGTGATCATACGACAGCGAGAGCGGAAGAATCAGGCGCGGCTCGAACTTGCCATTGATCCATTCCGGTTCCATCCGTGACCGCGATAGCCCCAGGATCGCCACTTCGGGGTAATTCACGATCGGAGTGAATCCCACTCCACCGATGCCGCCCAGATTCGTGATCGTGAACGTGCCGCCCTCCATATCCGCTGGAGTAAGTTTCTTGTCTCGCGCTTTTTTCGAGAGCTGCGACAGTGCGACCGCCAGTTCCACGATGTTTTGCTTATCTACGTCTCGAATGACGGGAACGAGCAGGCCGCGATCGGTATCGGCCGCGACACCAATGTTGATGTATTGCTTGTAGACGATTTCTTCTTTGTCGATGTCGATGCTGGCATTGAACTGCGGAAACACTTTGAGCGCCGCTGCGCAGACCTTCAATGCGATCGCGGTGACGGTCATCTTGCCGCCAGCCTCTTCGGCCTTCGGAGCGAAGCGGGCGCGCAGTTGCTCGAGTTCCGTGATGTCGGCACGATCGTGCTGCGTGACGTGGGGGATCGTGTTCCAAGCTTCCGCGAGATGCTCCGCTGTCTTCCGGCGAACTCCGCGCATGGAAACGCGCTCGATCTTGCCCCACTTGCCGAAATCGGGGAGCTGCGGCTGGGCGAAGTGTCCAGCGCGAGGAGTTGCTTGCGCCGTTGACGCCACCGCAAGCAGCGATTTGGCGTGTGTCTTAACGTCATCTTCACTGATGCGCCCGCCAGGGCCAGAACCCTTCACCTCGTAGATATCGGCGCCAATTTCGCGGGCGAGCCGCCGCACATGCGGCGCGGCGGGAACCGCTTGCCGATGTTCGGTGCCAGCAACCTTTCCTAATTGAGCCGGCATGCTGAACGCAGGAACCGATTTGTGAGGCTGATCGGGGGGCAGTGCCTGCTCTTCCGTTTTTCCTTCGGCGCGGATCGCTGCCTGAAACGCAAGGCGCGCGCCGTGCTGTCCGGAGACGTGCTCCACTGGAGCAGAACGGGGACGAGCGGGAGCAGCCGCGGCCGCACCGCCTTCGAGAGTGAAGATCACCTGGCCAACTTTGATCTTCTGCCCCTCTTTGACCATAATTTCTTTCACGACTCCATTGACCGAAGACGGAACTTCAACGACGGCCTTGTCGGTTTCCAGTTCCATCACCGGCTGCCCTTCAGAAACTTTTGTTCCTGGCGAAATCATTAGCCGAACGAGGTCGCCCTGCGAAATGTTTTCACCGAGTTCCGGAAGCTTGAATTCGCTAGCGCCGGATGCAGAAGCGGCATCGCTGGAAGTCGGTTGTGTTCGGACTGGAGATGCTGCTTTCGTTTCGGGTGCTTTAGTTTCGGCGGGTGATGCAGGTGCTGCAGGCTTTTGTGCTACAGGAGGCGCCGCTACCGCAGAGGTTTGGTTTGAGGCGGCAGGAGCCGATTTTCCGTCCGCGCCGTCGACGGTGAAGATGACTTGGCCGACCTTGATCTTGTCGCCTTCTTTGACGCGGATTTCCTGCACGGTTCCGGTGACCGACGAAGGCACTTCCACAACCGCTTTGTCGGTTTCGAGTTCCATGACAGACTGGCCGGCGTTCACGGTTGCGCCCGGCGCAACCATCAGGCGCACCAAGTCGCCCTGTTCGATGTTCTCTCCCAGCTCTGGAAGCTTGAATTCAATCACCGCGTATGTTCCTCGTATGAGTTCTTGATGTTGGGCGGCAGCGCCTGAAGGCGCGATCCATCCTGTCGCCTTTGCAGCACGCCGGAAGACGCGCTCTGTTACGGACGTTTAGGTAATCGCCGGATTCGCTTTGTCCGGATTAATTCCCAGTTCCTGAATCGCACGCTTGACCACATCGGTGCCGATCTTCTTCTCGCGAGCCAAAGCTCCGAGAGTTGCCAGCACAATATGCTTGGCGTCGACCTCGAAGAAATCGCGCAACGCGGCACGTGCTTCACTTCGACCGAACCCGTCGGTTCCCAGAGAGACGAGTTGCCCCGGCACCCACTTGCCAAGGCTTTCCGGCAGAACCTTCATATAATCGGAGGCCGCAATGAACGGTCCTTGCGCGTCCTTCAATGTCTGCGTGACGTAAGGAACTTTCGCCGGTTCGGCGGGGTGCAGCATGTTCCAGCGCTCACAGTCGTTGGCGTCGCGGTAGAGTTCTTTGTAGCTGGTGACGCTCCAAACATCCGCGCCGACGCCGTATTTTTCTTCAAGAATCTTCTGGGCCTTGAGCACTTCGTACATGATGGTGCCGCTTCCCAAAAGTTGCGCCCGCAGCTTGGCATCGCTCTTGGCAGAAGTTTTGAAGCGGTACAGGCCTTTCAGAACTCCTTCGCGAACGTTGCCTTCCGTTGGCATCGCGGGCATTGGCAGAGGTTCGTTGGTGACGGTCAGGTAGTAGAAGATGGATTCCTGATCGATGTACATCCGCTTGATGCCGTCTTGAATAATGATGCCGATCTCGTAGGCGAATGCAGGATCGTAGGCGTGCAAGTTCGGCACCGGCAGGGCGAGTACGTGGCTATGGCCGTCCTGGTGCTGAAGCCCTTCGCCTGCCAGCGTAGTGCGTCCAGCCGTGCCGCCGATGAGAAATCCGCGACAACGCATGTCAGCTGCGGCCCAGATCAGGTCACCGATACGCTGGAACCCGAACATGGAGTAATAGATGAAGAAGGGAATTGTGTTGATTCCGTGATTGGCGTAGGCAGTTCCCGCTGCAATGAACGAACACATCGAGCCGGACTCGGTGATTCCTTCTTCCAGAATCTGCCCGTTCTTTGCTTCCTTGTAGTAAAGAAGCGTGTCCATGTCGACCGGCTCGTAGTTCTGTCCGACGCTGGAATAAATTCCAACCTGCCGGAAGAGAGCTTCCATGCCGAATGTGCGCGCTTCGTCAGGGACGATCGGAACGATGAATTTACCCACATCTGGATCGCGCAGTAGCTTCGCCAGCAGCCGTACAAACACCATCGTGGTGGAAACTTCGCGGCCGTCGGTGCCTTTGTGAAATTCCTCGAAGTGAGCGTCGGGGACGGGCTTCAGTGGCGTGGCGCGCATCTTGCGCTGCGGCATGTATCCGCCGAGTTGCTGGCGGCGCGCCTGCATGTACTTAATCTCTGCGCTATCGTCGGCCGGCCGGTAGAACGGCGCCTCGTGCAACTCATCGTCCGGAATTGGAATTCCGAAGCGCGAGCGAAACATCTCAAGCTCATCTTCGTTGAGTTTTTTCTGCTGGTGGGTGATGTTCTTGCCTTCACCTGCTTCGCCAAGGCCGTAGCCCTTGATCGTCTTGGCGAGAATGATGGTCGGCGCCCCGGTGTGATCGAACGCCGCGCGGTAAGCTGCGTGCACTTTAATTGGATCGTGCCCGCCCAGTCGCATGCGCGCGAGTTGGTCATCGGAGAGATGCTCGACCATCTTCAGCAAGCGCGGATCGCTGCCGAAGAGGTTTTGCCGGAAATAGGCGCCACTTTCGACGAAATATTTCTGATATTGGCCGTCGCTGACTTCTCCGAGGCGTTTGACTAGCAGGCCATCGCGATCATGCTGAATGAGGTTGTCCCAGTCGGATCCCCAGATAACCTTAATGACATTCCAGCCGGCGCCACGGAAGATCGCTTCCAGTTCCTGGATGATCTTTCCATTCCCGCGTACAGGACCGTCCAGCCGCTGAAGGTTGCAGTTGACGACGAAGATCAGATTGTCGAGCTTTTCGCGCGATGCCAGTGTGATCGAGCCGAGCGATTCGGGTTCGTCCATTTCGCCGTCGCCCAGGAATGCCCAGACTTTCCCCCCGGTGGACTGCTTCAGCCCGCGATTCTCGAGATACTTGATGAACCGTGCGTGATAGATCGCCTGGATCGGACCCAATCCCATCGACACCGTGGGAAACTCCCAGAAATCGGGCATCAGCCACGGATGCGGATAGGACGACAATCCTCCACCTGGCTTCAGCTCGCGACGGAAGTTCTGCAGCTTCTCCTTGGATATACGGCCCTCGAGATACGCGCGGGAATAAATTCCCGGGGCGGCATGGCCCTGAAAATAAACAATGTCGCGGTCACCGTTTTCGGTCTGGGCGCGGAAGAAGTGATTGAACGCGACTTCGTACAGCGTGGCGGCGGAGGCGAAGGTCGAAATATGTCCGCCGATACCTTCCTGGATCTTATTGGCGCGCACGACCATGGCCAGGGCGTTCCAGCGGACAAGGCTCTTAATACGCCGTTCCATTTCCTGACTGCCGGGAAACGGAGCCTGGTGCTTCGAAGGAATGGTGTTCTGGTACGGCGTAGTCGCTGTAAAAGGTAGATTCAGCCCGGCTTCACGCCGCGCGTGCAAAGCCAATTGCTGGAGCAAACGGCCGGCCCGGTTCGGTCCGCCATGAGAAAGCACATAATCCAGGGAATCAACCCACTCCCTGGTTTCCAACACTTCTAGCCCGTCAGTTTCGGTCTGAGCCACGTCTGATTTTCCCCCACAGGTTTGCTGAACATTCCATCATATCAATTACGCGGATTTTTGCGGCCGGAAACGCTTCCAAATTGCGGTTCCAATCGCCCGGTGCCTGCTGTACTATCCTGCAAACTAGGTCTGTCAAACGGAAACAGAATTTGTCATTCCGAGTCGCAAAGCGACGAGGAATCTGCTGTTCTCTTTCAATGAGCACACGCTAGCTTGCTGAGGTAGCTATGGTGTTGAAAATTATCCTCATTGTTCTGGTGGTGATCGCGGCAGTCCTTCTCGTCCCGCGGCTTCTCTCTCGGTCCGAAACTCCGGTTTCCGGCACGACCGCTCCCGAGTTCACTCTTCCTTCGCAGGATGGTTCCCAAGTCAGCCTGAAGGACTACTGTGGCAAATGGGTCGTCCTCTACTTTTATCCAAAAGATCAGACACCCGGTTGAACCCGAGAAGCCCACCAGTTCCAGGTGGATCAACCCAGGTATGCTGAACGCAACGCAGTCGTGTTAGGAGTGAGTGGCGACAGCGTGGACTCGCACAAACAGTTCTGCACAAAAGAAGGTCTGAACTTCAAACTGCTAGCGGACACCAGCCATAAGGTAATGGACTCCTACGGCTCTCTCACGAACCTCGCAGTCGTCAAGTTCGCCGCTCGACACACATTCCTGATCGACCCGACAGGCAAAATCGTAAAAGTCTTCACGAATGTGGACCCGGCCAAGCACAGCGTGGATGTTCTTGCGGAACTCGATCAACTGGAGAAGGCGAGTGTTCCGGCGAGGTAGAGTCCCGATTCTGGGTGCACGTTCAAAATTCTTCGTCGTTTGGTCTCCTCAGTAGACGAGCGCTCTTCGGAATGGAGCGAGACCTTTAGCCTCTGGCTCGTGGCGGCGTAGACTAATTCAATGGCAACCGCGGCGCCGAATCAGGTGAAGGAGCCGGTCAGCAAGAGCGAAGACTATCGCTTTCCGCCCGGCTTTCAGCGCAATCTGCTCTGGTTTGCGTTCCGCCGCTTCCGTCCGGCAAATCCAATCGTCCTCTTCCAGCACCTCGTCGACGAATATGGCGACATCGCGCATTACAAGATCGGCTGGAACCACATCGTTTTCCTGAACAATCCTGACTACATCCGCGAAGTGCTGGTTGTGCAGAATGACAACTTCATCAAGGAGCGGACGGTGCGGCGCACGAAGATGTTGTTGGGCGAAGGCATGATCACCGCCGAAGGCGCTCGGCACCGCAGCCAGCGGCAAGTCGCACAGCCGGCGTTTCACCGGCAGCGCATTCCAGAATATGCCGACATGATCGTGCAGGAAGGCGTCCGTATGAGGGATCGCTGGCGGGACGGCGAGCAGCGCGACATCGCCCGCGACATGATGCATCTCACCCTGAACGTGGTTGCCGGAACGCTTTTTGCCACCGATCTTCGGAACGAGGTTGATGAACTCGCCGATGCGATCAACCGCATCATGGGCCTCTACAATTTCCTGGTAATGCTGCCGGCTGCGGAGTGGCTGGTGCATGTGCGTCCGCCCGGTCTCGCGGCGTTTGTCCGCGCTCGAAAGCGCATCGACGCCGTTGTTTACCGAATGATCGAAGCGCATCGGAAGGCGGGGCATAACGGCGGCAGCTTGCTGGACCTGATGCTCGCTGCTTCCCCTGACCATAGCGCGGCGTCCGAACAGTCGCTGCGTGATCAGGTCATCACGATCTTTCTGGCCGGCTATGAAACGGTCGCCAATGCGCTCGCGTGGACCTGGTATCTGCTCTCGCAGAATCCGGAATGCGAACGCCGCTTCCACGACGAAATTGATCGCGAACTGCAAGGCCGTCCGCCGGCATTCGATGACGTTCCGCGATTGCGCTACACCGAAATGGTTCTGGCTGAGTCCATGCGGCTTTACCCGCCCGCATGGGCGATGGGACGTTATGCGCGCAACGATTTCCGCCTCGGTGAATTCTTCCTGCCGGCGAAGACGACCGTGCTGATCAGCCAGTTCATCACGCATCGCGACGAACGATTCTTCCCCGATCCCTTACGCTTCAATCCGGAGCGATTCACGGCGGAAGCCAAGGCGCGGCGCACGAAGTTCACCTACTTTCCCTTCGGTGCGGGTTTCCGTCAATGCATTGGGGAGTCGTTTGCCTGGATGGAGGGCGTGTTGCTGCTGGCGACTCTGGGGCAAAGATGGAAGCTGAAACTGGTTTCAGGGCACCACGTCGAACCGGAGCCGCTGATTACGCTGCGTCCCAAGTACGGCATGAAAATGCAGGTCGAAGCCCGCGGTCGGCCGACACGTTCGTGATTTCTCTACTTATTGGCTAGATACATCTCAGCCACGTGCTGCGTGATCTTCCCCGGCTCGGCCCCCGCCAGATTTGTCAGCGCGACCACAGTTAATTGATCGTCGACGTAACGGTCGATCGCTGTTTCGAATCCTTGCCACGAGCCGTCATGATGAATGCATCGATGGCCGCTTCTCTGGTCGATGAACCAGCCGAATCCGTAGTTGCCTTTGTTTGCTTGGCCGTTCTTCAGCTTCACCGTAGTCCACATCTGATCGAAGCTGGATCGCTTCAAAAGTTTGTCAGTGTAGAGCGCCGCGTCCCACTTCGCGAGATCGAGTATCGAAAAATATAGACTTCCATCCGCAGTCGTGTTCACGACCGGCGATACCCATTCCTGATTCTTCAACTCGCCTTTCACGAGCCGGTATCCAGCGGCGCGGTTGGGAACTATGTCGGCCTCACTGATGATGCGCGTAGAACTCATATCGAGCGGGCGAAAGATCCGCTCCTGCAGAAACTCGCCGTAGAACTGTCCGGTCACTTGATGGATCAAAATCCCGAGAGTGACATAGCCGAAATTGCTGTACTCCCATTTCGTTCCGGGAGGGTAGGCCAGAGGGATGCTCTCGATGAGCTTGAGCTCTTCTTCCTCGGTCCAATCTTTGCGGAAGTTGAAATTTTTCGGATAGTCGCCAAATCCCGCGGTGTGGCTCAATAGTTCGCGAACGGTTATATCTTTCCATGAGGGAGGCCCACCCGAGAAGTATTTCGTGAGCGGATCATCGAGGCCAATCTTGCCTTCCTCGACCAGCATCATGATCGCGGTCGCGGTGAACTGCTTGCCAACCGATCCCGACTGGAAGATCGTCTCGGGCTTCACCGGAACCTGCAACTCCACGTTGGACAATCCAAATCCTTCAGCGCGAACGATCTTTCCGTTCTTTGCGACCAAAAGTGAGAGGCCCGGAATATGCTGGCGCGCCATCTCCGCTTTCACGTATTTGGTGACCGCAGCGTTCGTGGATGGACTTTGAGCGTTAACGAGACAGGCAGCAAAAAGGATTAAACCAGAGGATGCAGCGAGTCGGCGAGGGAACATGGATGTCGGGGAAGCGCTCCTGAGCGTCCGAGTCTACAGGGACGAGCGCTTCCCAACAAGACTCCCGATTCAGCAGGCGCTATTTTGGTTCGCCGGAGATGTCCGCAAGACGATGAACGCCCGAACGGCGGAGTGCGAACAGAATGGCCCATCCGGCCACTCCGGCGGCGTAGAAAATCACCAGCAGGAGCGCGAGTGTCGGAAAGAAGGTGAGGTGCGACGCCTCGATCGGCACAACCGGATTTCCCTCGGAGTACGACGCCTGAATTAGCCTTGCTTTCTCGAGGGCCAGGACGATTCCGGCAAGAATGATCATCATCAAAACGGCGGTGGACTTGGGAAAACGGAATTCATTGCGCACGGTGAACCTCCTGGTGGGAATTGAGAAGCCTTGGTGAACTCCGAACACAGTTCGCAGATGCTCGCGCAGCGCGCCGTTGATCAGCCCCGCAATCTCGCGAATGAAAAAAGCGATCCGCGCGAGCGCTCCTTTATGATTGATTTCAGATCGAACATCCTCAAAAACGGCAAACATCTCATCGCCGAATTGCTTGCGATACGTTTTCGGATAGAGACGCAGCAGATGCTGGTATGCGGTGAGCATGGGTCATCTCTCCCTGGCAGCGACGCGCAGGCCGGCGAGCCGCGTGAGATGCTTCATCCGGTCGACTTCGAGTTGCAAGTTGCGGCGTCCGTGCGGCGTCAGTCGGTACGCTTGGCGGCCGCGCGAGCTTTCTTCCTCTTCGAAGCGTTCGATCCAGTCGTCATCGAGCAGGCGCCGTAGAGCGCCATAGAGCGTTCCGGTGCTGAGCAACACGCGACCGTCGCTCATGCGTTCGACATCTTTCAGGATGGAGTAGCCGTGCCGGGGCTGTCCCGCAAGGCTCAAAAGGATGAGCAGTACGGGCTCGGTCAGCGGCAAATTCTCCATATGATCTCCTGCGACATGTCGTACAACGCCATATTGGACCGGAAGGCTTCCTGTGTCAAGAGGGAGTTTTTGCCTGAGAGGAAAAGCCTCAACTACGAAGGTCACGAAGTATCGCGAAGGAAACCTTTGTTAATCCAATCCTCGTGTAATTTCGTGCCCTTCGTGGTTGAGCGCCTTTTGTCGGACTACTGCGCCACGCTGATCTGCTTACCCGAGTACTGAACGACCTTGTCAGCCTCGTCGGCGGAGTTGATTCCCACGCCGTGATTCTCCCGGACGAAGACGACGCGGAAGCTACGGCTCTCAAGCATTCCAGGGAACTGGCCTTTGCGGTCGCCGATGGTCAGCGTCTTTGCGGCGTCGTCCCAATGCAGAGGAATCGTCGCGTAGGCTCCCTTCTCGTAGTTGTAGTTATCGTTTTCGTCTTCGTAGAGAGTGAAATTGGCATTGGCGCCGCCGTAGATGCGCAGCTCGATTGGATCAGCGGGTTTTTGAGTGGACCATTCTTCGTCGGGGCCGAGGGGCAGAATAGAGCCGGCGCGAACGTAAAGCGGCAGATGCTCGAGCGGAGCGACTGCATTGATCATGCGGCCGCCTCCAATCGATGTGCCAGTCCAGAAGTCGTACCACTTTGCATCCGGGAGATAGAGTTGCCGAGTCGTCGCGACAGGTTCGGTCACGGGGCTCACGAGAAACGCCGGTCCAAACATAAACTGGTCACCAATGTTTTCAGCTCGCGGGTCGCCGCGGAAATCCATCACCAGCGGGCGCATCGGAGTGTAGCTCTCGCTCGTCGTCTTCCATGCCAGCGAATAGATGTAAGGCAGCATGCGGTAGCGCAGTCGATCAAAATTCACCAGAATGTTTTGCGCATCCGGCCCGTATGACCACAGTTCATTTCCGTCCGGCTGGCGCGTTCCGTGTACGCGCAAGATCGGATTGAACGTGCCGTACTGAAACCAGCGAACAAAAAGCTCACGGAACGCTGGATCGTTTGTATTACCAAAAACGAATCCTCCGATGTCGGTTGTCCAGTAGGGAATACCGGATAGCGCGAAATTCAACCCGGCTGGAATCTGCCGACGGAAGCTGAACCAGTCGGAGTTGATATCGCCCGACCATGTCGTGACGCCATTGCGCTGCGATCCCGCGAACGCCGAGCGCGACAAGATAAATACTCGCTTCTGATCGGAGGCGCTGCGCTGGCCTTGATAGACCCCTTGGGTGTCGAGCAGCGGATAAACATTCAAGAATCGGTTTCCGCTGCCTGCCGCGAGTTTGTGATTTAGCAGGATATTTTCTTCTTGTCCCTCAGTCTCGGGTTCGGTCGTATCCATCCACCAGGCGTCGGCGCCGATGCTGAATAAGCCTGTATTTACGAGGTCCCAGTAATACTTGCGCGCCTCCGGGCTGGTGGCGTCGTACACGGCCATGGCATCAGCATGGTACGGAGGCTTTGCATATTTGAACTTGTCCACGAACCAGCCCTTACCCTGCATGTAGTCGTAACTCGTGGAACCCGGCTCAAAGAACGGCCATATGGAAACCATCAGATGAAAGTGTTCGTCGTGCAGTTGATCGATCATCCCTTTCGGGTCGGGATAGTTTTTGTTGAAGACGAATTCGCCCTTCCGATTCCACCAGAACCAGTCCTGTACGATATCGTCGACGGGAATATGCAGGTCTCGATACTTCTTGGCGATTGCAAGGATTTCGTCCTGCGATTTGTAACGGTTCTTGCACTGCCAGAATCCGTAGGCCCACTTGCCGAACATCGGACTCTGTCCGGTCAGATCGCGATAGCTGGCGATGATCCTGTCGAAGTCCGGTCCGTAAAGAAAGTAGTAGTCGATGACGTCGGCGACTTCGGAGCTGATGTAGAGATAGTTGGCAAAGCGGTTGTTGAAGCGGCTGCGGGAAGTATTGTTCCAGAAGATGCCGTATCCCTTGCTCGATAGCATGAACGGCACGGCGATGTCACTGTTGTCCTGTGAAATATCAACTGAG
>Ga0209624_10002533_pt1 | contig 13439 bp, 8 predicted proteins | sample JacPinW_OM2H0_O1_FD_188565 | JGI IMG/M metagenome (GOLD analysis project Ga0209624, IMG submission 188565) | Forest soil microbial communities from Algoma, Ontario, Canada - Jack Pine, Ontario site 1_JW_OM2H0_O1 (SPAdes) (version 2) | ecosystem: Environmental > Terrestrial > Soil > Boreal...
CCCGGCGGCAACCACTCCGGGCCTGCTCGAGAGCTTCTCGATGACCTCATGATTGAACGTATCCGCTGCCACGCTCGTGGAATATTGTTGCAGCGGCAGTTGATACTCAGCTATGAGCACGTGGTCAGCGCGAAATCCCAGGTCGACTGCCCGCATCTTCTGGAAACTGCGCAGGAATGCGCCGGACACGGTGAGCAGCACTAAAGCAATTGCAATCTCCGATACAACCAACGCCGAGCGCAACCATGTATGGCTCGAAGATCCCGAACCCGTCCGCTCCCCTTCTTTCAAACTCTCGGTCAAGTTTGTACGCAGAGCGGCAAAGGCGGGTGCAAGACTGCAAAGAGCGCCCGTTATGATCGCTACACCCAGGGCAAACGCCGCCACGGTCCCGTCGATCGAGATCGAGTCAATGCGCGGCATAGACTCCGGCAGCAAACGGAGTGCGGTTCGAACGGCAACCGCCGCGAAAGCCAAGCCGAGCAATCCCCCGGCAATGCTGATGAGCAATCCTTCAAATACAGATTCGCGGACGATGGCGCCAGAACGCGCCCCCAGAGCCAGTCTTACGGCGTACTCCCGTCGCCGGCGAATGGCGCGCACCAGCAGCAATCCGGCAATGTTCACGCAAGCAATGAGCAGCACCACCGAAACAGCCATGAACAACGTCCGCAGCAATGGTCGAACCTCTGCTATGTCGAACTCCCGCAGCAGCGTCGCATCGCCCTTGATGCGGATCGCAGACATGCTGGCGGGAAAAGTACCCATAATCTGGCGGCTCACGCGGTTGCCATCCTGCGCTGCCTGCTCGAGCGTTACCCCATCTTTGAGACGAGCGACCATCTGGTATCCCCAGAATCCCGTGTTCTGCTCGGAAAGTTCGTCGGGAGTCAGGCTCATCGGCACCCACACCTGTGCCTGATCGAGGTGCCCTGCCTCCAGAGGAAATTCAAAACTGCGCGGCATCACGCCGATGATCGAATACACCTTGCGATCGAGAACAATGGAACGGCCCAGCACATCTGAATCCCGATGGTAGCGGTTCGTCCACAACGCATCGCTGATGACCGCGACTGGCTGATGGGCGTCATCTTCCTGTTGCGTAAACACGCGTCCCAGAATCGGCGGCGCGCCGAGCGTCGGGAAGACACCAGCCGTGAACCGCGCTGCATATACCTCTTCCGGAATCGCTCCGCTGGAGAGTTCATAGTTCGTGGAGATGTAGCCGCCTACCGCGGAAAAAGCGCTCGTCGCCTTGGCATAAGTGTCGATCTCGCGCGCCGTAACCGAAATGCTCGGTCCGTCTCCCAGATGATCTCCCAGCACCACCAGCCGATCTGGATTGTTGAATGGCAGCGGACGCAGCAGCACGGACTCCACAAGAGAGAAGATTGCGGTCGTGGCTCCAATGCCAAGAGCCAATGTCAGGACGACGGTCGCCGTGAAACCGGGCGATTTCTTTAATTGGCGAAAGGCAAAGCGGAGATCGTGCGCGAATGCGGCCATGCGTCCCCCCAAAAACGAGGTTCCGAGTCAGAGGAATGTTTGCGGGTTTCCTTCAACCGGCAAAAACCGCTGCCCCGCGTCTCTGTTTTGCATATTATTCACGAACTCACCGTGGCTCGAAAGTGAAAACAGATGGCGAGCTTCGATTTCCTGAGGCCTCCGAGCGACATTAATTTTCCGATTCGCACAAACAGCGGCCAACCCTTTCGGAGTTCCGGTAGACTATCTAGCGGACCCATGAGCCCCGATACCACGCTCGCCGCCCCACAACTCCTCAGTGAGCAAGACCTCTACCTCTTCAACGAGGGCAGCCACTACCGTATCTACGACAAAATGGGCGCGCATCTCCTCACCTACAATGGAGAGGCTGGAGTCGTCTTCAGCGTTTGGGCGCCCAATGCGCGTTCGGTATCCGTTGTCGGGGAGTTCAACGAGTGGGATACTAAGGCACACCGCCTCACTGCACGCGGCTCCTCCGGCATCTGGGAGGGTTTCGTCCCCGGCGCCAAACACGGCGCCCTCTACAAATTCCACATCGAATCGCAGAGCCACGGATACCACATCGACAAAGCCGACCCAATCGGCCTCTTGCACGAGAAGCCGCCGCGCACTGCCTCCGTCGTTTGGGATCTCAACTACCAATGGAACGATAACGACTGGATGCAGAAGCGCGGGGAGCGGAACTCCCTTCGCGCACCCCAGTCTGTCTACGAAGTCCATCTCGGCTCGTGGATGCGCGTCCCGGAAGAGCACAACCGTCCGCTGACCTATCGCGAAACCGCACCGCGCCTCGCCGAATACGTCGGCCAGATGGGATTCACCCACGTCGAATTCCTGCCCGTGATGGAGCACCCCTTCTACGGCTCCTGGGGATACCAAACCACCGGCTACTTCGCTCCCACCTCGCGCTACGGCACACCGCAGGATTTCATGTATCTCGTCGACTACCTGCACCAGCACGGCATCGGCGTGATTCTCGACTGGGTTCCGTCGCACTTCCCTTCCGACGCCCACGGCCTCGCCTACTTCGACGGTACCCATCTCTACGAGCACGCCGACTCGCGCCAGGGATTTCATCCCGACTGGAAGACGCACATCTTCAACTATGGCCGTGCCGAAGTCCGCAGCTTCCTCATGTCGAGTGCCATGTTCTGGCTCGACAAATATCACATCGACGGCCTGCGCGTGGACGCGGTCGCCTCCATGCTTTATCTCGACTACTCGCGCAAGCAAGGCGAGTGGATTGCCAACAAGTTCGGCGGCCGAGAAAATCTCGAAGCCATCGACTTCCTTCGCCGCTTCAATCAGGAAGCCTACAAAGAGCATCCGGAAATTCAGACCACCGCGGAGGAGTCGACGTCATGGCCCATGGTCTCAAAGCCCGTCTACGTCGGCGGTCTCGGCTTCGGCCTTAAGTGGGACATGGGCTGGATGCACGACACGCTCCGCTATTTCCAGAACGACCCCATCCATCGCAAGTATCACCACAACGATCTCACCTTCCGCATGCTGTATTCGTTCCTCGAAAATTTCGTTCTGCCGCTCTCGCACGATGAAGTCGTTCACGGTAAGGGATCTCTCATCGGCAAAATGCCCGGCGACGAATGGCAGAAATTCGCGAACCTGCGTCTGCTCTTCGCTTACATGTATGCGCAGTCCGGGAAGAAACTCATCTTCATGGGCTGTGAATTCGGGCAGGTGCGCGAGTGGGCGCACGACTCAAGCCTGGAATGGCACGTCCTGCAGTATCAGGTTCATCGCGGAGTGCAAGCCTGGATGGAGCAGTTGAACCGCTTCTATCGCAGCGAACCCGCTATGCACGTTCTCGATAACGATCCTGCCGGATTCGAATGGGTCGATGCCAACGACAACGCCACCAGCACAATTTCCTTGCTGCGTAAGAGTGAGAATCCACGAGATAGCGTGCTCGTCGTCTGCAACTTTACTCCGGTGCCCCGCACGGGCTATCGCGTCGGCGTTCCTCACGGCGGCTACTGGCGCGAGATGCTCAATAGTGACGCCCGCGAATACGCCGGCAGTGGCATGGGGAATCTCGGCGGCGTCCACGCTGAAGAAATTCCCACGCACGGCCGCCCATTCTCTCTAAAGCTAACTCTGCCTCCGCTAGCAGCGCTTTTCTTCAAAGCCAGCTAACCTTACCGATGGACCCAGACGAGCGGTTGTGCGTAAGTAACGTGGACAGCAAGAAACCATCGTCATAGGATGACGCCATGTGTCGGCTTCTTGTGCTCGCTGCAGTCGTTCTCGCATTAGCCCCGATATCGGTGACGCAAGTTCATGATCCCTGTCGAAACGCCGTTCTTCCAACGAGAGCCCAATCGCTGATTGCCCACACATTCACTGAGTGGCGAACCAAAAGGGTGTCGGATCTCGGCACGGACGACCAACAACTTTGGACAAAAGCACATCCCGCGGAATGTCCCGGGGTCGCGGCCGGGCACTTCCAGGAACCGGACCTCCTTGCCTACGCGCTGGTTCTGGTGCCGAAATCCGATGCCAACGCGGGCTACATGATTGTCGTACTCTCCAGGAACACAACCTCCGAAGACTACGCGGTGAAGATTCTGGATCACGCCAAGGGTCCTCGGAGCGGTGCCGCCAATCTGGTTGTCTCTAGACTTCGGCCGGGCACCTATCCCAACTTTGACGGAACCAAATCACTGCGCCTCAAACTCGACACTATCAATGTTGAGTGGATTGAAGCTGCCGCCGTTGTTTACTACTGGGCAAGCGGCCAGTACCGCACACTTCAGACAGCCGATTAGTGGAACGCAGCTGCGCTTTGAAACGGAACTGGCGTCCTGCGACGTGCTATCCTCGCCTAAAGCGCGTCTCATGCGGATCCTCACCCGCTACATCTTGCGCGAAGTGACGGCTCACGCCCTGATCGGCGCGGCCATCTTCACCTTCGTCCTCTTCACCCGCGACCTCGGACACATTCTCGAACTCGTCGTCCGCGCCAGCGCTCCTCTACCTAGCATTGCCGAAATCTTTTCCTTCACCGTCCCCCTCGCTCTGACCTACACGCTCCCCATGAGCGTGCTGGTCGGCATCCTGATCGGCCTCAGTCGCCTTGCCGCCGACAGCGAGATCACTGCCATGCGCGCCAGCGGCATGGGTGTCTGGAGCTTCCTTCGCGTGCTCTCGATCTTCGTCCTCGGGGCATGGGTGGTCGCTCTCGCCAACGGCCTCTACATCGCGCCGCGCTCGCAAGCCGCGCTCGGACACTTGGAAGACCGTCTCAAAGGTTCCCAGGTTTCTTTCGAAATTCAGCCCCGCGTTTTCTATGAGGGATTCCCTAAGTACGTTCTCTACGTGCAGGACGTGAAAAGCGCTCAGGGCGCGGCGGTCTGGAAAGGCGTCTTCATGGCCGACATCTCCGACGCCGCCAATCCCAAGATCACTCTGGCAAAGGAAGGCGTCGTCGTCAGCGAAGGCACCGATCGCCTGCATCTTCATCTGATCGATGGCTCAGCGCACGAGACCAATCCCAATGACGACGCCGACTACCACATCTCCACCTTTCAGCAGACCGACATACCCATCGATCTGCCCTCCACCGAAAACAAGGCCGACGAATCTCTTCCCGCTAGTCTCATGGATACTGGCGCGCTCCGCCAGAAGGCTAGCCGCTCCGATCCCATCTCGGCCCGGTGGTACTTGATCGAATATCATCGCCGCTTCGCCCTGCCTACCGCCTGCCTTGTCCTCGCTCTGGTCGGCATTCCTCTCGGCCTCTCGTCCAAGAAGAGCGGCAAGTCCGGCGGATTTGTGCTGACCATCCTCCTGGTCTTCGTGTACTACGTCATCTCCCTCGTTGGAGTGTCGCTGGCTCGACAGGGCCATGTTTCTCCTTGGTTTGGCGCATGGCTCGCCGATCTCGCATTTCTCGCCCTTGGACTCTTCCTCTTGTTTCGCGCCGAGAGGCGACCCATCGAGGTAGCATCCTTCCGCTTTTGGGGTAAGAAAAAGGGAGCTTTGCTTCAGGCCGGTCTCGGGCGCCGCCGCGAGAATGCCTTTGAGCGCGCTTCCACACGCCGCCGCGTTTTCAGCGCCAGTTTCCCCACTCTGATCGACGACTATGTCTTGCGGGACTTCTTCGTTTATCTCGGGATGATTCTCTCGACATTCCTGGTGCTCGTTCTGGTATTCACGCTGTTCGAGTTGCTCGGAGACATTCTCCGCAACCGCGTTCCCGCAATCGTCGTCGCTGAATATTTGTTGAATGTCACGCCCTACCTGCTCTACAGCGTCGCGCCGCTGGTGATGCTGCTGGCGGTTCTCGTCACCTTCGGGCTCATGCAACGCTCCAACGAGATCACCGCCATTAAGGCCACTGGAACCAGCATCTACCGCGTCGTGACGCCGGTAATCGTGGCCGCCGCCATGCTGGCCGTCGGACTCTTTTTCGCCGATCAGTTCTATCTCCCGCACACGAATAAGCGCCAGGAAGCGTTGCACAATCAGATCAAAGGGAAGCCGCCGCAGACCTATCTGCGTCCCGATCGCAAGTGGATCTTCGGGCAGAACAACGACATTTACTACTACCAGTTCTTCGATCCCGATCGCGATCAGTTCGGCAACATCACCGTCTTCCAACTCGATAAGGCCAGCTTCAGCGTCACCCGCCGCATTCACGCCGACCGCGCCCGCTGGGCCGAGAACCTCAACCGCTGGGAATACGAACGCGGCTGGGAGCGCACACTCAACAACGTTTCCGCGATTGCTGAGTACCGCCCGTTCGAAGTCTCCACCTTCCCCGAATTTCCCGAGACCCCTCCGTATTTCAAAAAGGAAGTGAAGCAGTACAGCGAGATGAATTACGAGGAGCTCCACCGCTACATCCGCGATTTACAGCAGAGTGGATTTGACGTCGTTCGTCTCCGCGTCGAGCTTCACAAGAAACTTTCCTACCCCCTGATCACGCTGATCATGGCAATCCTCGCCATTCCGTTCTCGTTATCGACAGGAAAACGGGGAGCCATCACCGGAGTCGCGGTCGCAGTAGGAATTGCAGTCTTCTATACAGTGGTGTCGCGCCTGTTCGAGGCCATGGGCGACCTCAGCCAGCTCCCGCCAGCCCTCGCAGCCTGGTCACCGGACCTCATCTTCATTCTGGTCGGGGGATATCTGATCTTGAAAGTGCCAACGTAGAGATACAGGGGTCAGGGGTCAGGGGTCAGGGGTCAGGGGTCAGGGGTCAGGGGCCAGCTGTCAGGGGTCAGCTGTCAGTGAATAGTGGGAAGTGATTGGTGACTAACAGACGCCGTGCAATGGACGGACCAGCCAAAGCAAGCTGAAGAAGAAGTGCAGGCGCACAAATAGCAGCGTTTACTACACACTAGCCACTATTCACTAGTCACTATTTACTGATCCCCTGGGCCCCTGACTTCTCACTTCACTGCCAGTCCCCAAGGATAGTTGTCCGTCTGAATTACCGGCTCCGCCGTCAGCAGGCCAGTAGACGGAGCGATCGAGTATTGCGACACTGTGCTGCCCCCCAGAGCCGTGTTGCCATAATTCGCCACAAACATCCAGTTGTCGTCCCCGCGAATCACGATCGAAACCGGGCCCACTCCCGTAGCAATCGTCGGCGTAGTGAACGCGGTTAAAGCCCCGGTGACCGGACTGATCTTAAATGGCGAGATCGTATTCGAGAGAGTCCCCAGCGTGTAGACGTAGTTGCCGTACGGATCTACCACGATAGGTCCGGGCTTATTCGCGCCGCCTGCCAATAGAAAAGGCGAACCGGGAATTGGAACTAAACTGCCGTCTGCGACGACGCACGTCGGCTGCATCACAACGCTGCAAACTTGGTACGCGCTGACCTTGTTGGTCAGGCTGTCACTTACATAAGCAAACCGGTCGCAGGGATCCACCGCCACGCCTAGCGGTACTTGATCGGCCGCAATATAGGGTACGGACGCTTTCGAGGGCGGATTCCCTAGCGCTCCGCTCGCGGTGTCTACCGAAAATTCCCATACCACGTAGTTGACAGAATCCACGGCATAGAGAAACTGAGCTGTCGGAGGGTTATTGCCAGGAGCAGAACACACAGCGTTTTGCACTCCGCTGATACCAATATTGGGGAAAACCGTCGGCGTCGGCGCTATCGCAACGATGTTGGGCGTCTGAAACCCGGTTCCATTCACGAAACTGAACGTAGGAGGCGCTGCCGTCAATGTCGCTCCGCTTCCAATCACGTAAGAGTTGACTAGAGCTGGACCTTCGCCTTCCGCTACAAACAGAAACTTCCCAGCTGGATCCATCGACAGCGCGACGGGACTCGAATCTGGAACCAGGCTTCCCGCCTGCGTAATATTCCCATCTGAACTCACCTTGAATGCGGCAATCCCGGTCTTGCTCCCCGAACAGGACGAATTCGCCAGAAGGATCGCGTACGCGTACACCCCAGCCGGATCCATCACCATCGATCCCGGCAATCCGTTCAGCACGCAAGTCTGGCTCGAAGTGCCCGTAGGAGTGTTGGCGATGGCCGATATATGTCCGTTGCTCAGCGTGAAACTGAATGTCTCGATCAGCCCCGACCCTTGGCTCCCTACCAGCAACAGGCCGTCCTGCGAGGCGTTGTAATTGCTTCCGCAAGCCAACAGCAGTCCGATCAGCACCAACGCCCCCACCCCGAGCAGCCACGATCGTTTCGACATTCTCTAGTTCATCTCCATTTTTATGTGAGGTTTGCGCGAGCACGCCTCGACGACCCGAAGGCCGGGTCCCTTGCACTCTGAAAATGCGGGAAATCTCAACCCATTTGTGTATCAGGAAAGCGCGGGAAGAGCAATCTCCCACGAACACTGATTGGAACCTTGGGAGCTCTCGGGAGTTGCCCGTGTCGCCTTAAAGGACAGTATACGAGATGTTCCGGCCACTCGTCAGGCCGCGGCAGGCTGCAAGTAAATTTTGGGATCAACTACAACACTACACAACCTAAATCTAACCGCGCTAAGCAAGAAAGGATCACCGCAAATGAAAAGAGATTCACAGAGCCTTCCCCTGTGTAACCCTGTGCCCTCTGTGGTGAGCGGTTTGTCCCGACGGCTAGAAATCCGAAAATGTCTAAGCTTCCCGTCCCGCCGAGACAGTTTCAATCTGTTTCGGAGCCAAGGCCGTTCCTGCAATCATCGGCAGCCGGATCTCCACCATCAACCCGCCGCCATCACGATTGAATGCCGAAACCTTGCCGCCATGGAAGCGCACCGCCCGTTCAGTAATAGCCAGCCCCAATCCCACTCCGCCAGTCAGGCGCCCGCGCGCATCATCCAAACGATAAAACGGCTCGAACAGTTTTCCCAGCGCATCCTCCGGAACCCCAGGCCCAGAGTCGCTCACACAAACGACCGCCTCCGAAACTCCCGGCCTCGTGTCGCTCTTCAATTCAATCTCGACCGAAGTTCCCTCTTGCGTGTAGCGGATCGCATTGCGGACCACGTTCTCGATCGCGCTATGCAGCAAAGATCCATTCCCTCGGACCTGCCAGCTTCCGTCCGGAATCTTCGTATTCACGTGGCAATGCCGCGCCTGCGCCTCAAACTCCGCATCCTCGCTCACGCTGACGATCAACTCGTCCAGCGGAACCGGAGTCTGCGGCACCAACTGCTCTCCATCCTCCAGCCGCGCCAGCGTGAGAATTCTTCCGATTAACTCATTCAACCGCGCGGCTTCCAGTTCGATCCGGTCCAGCATGTCGGAGCTTTCGAGATCAGCCCTTTGCCGGGCCAGTCCCAGCGCCACATTCAAACGCGCCAGCGGCGAACGCAATTCATGCGAGATGTCGTTCAGCAACCTCGACTGTGCCTTGAGCAGCGTCTCGATGCGTTCGGCCATCGCATCGAAGTCCCGCATCAGCCCAGCAACTTCGTCGCGCCTCTTGCCGACAGGTGCCCCAATTCTCGCCGTCAGATCCCCTGCCGCCAATTGCCGCGTCGCCGTCCGCAGCCGGACAATCGGTTTCGTCAAATACCACGACAGGAAATAGCAGACCAATCCCGAAGTAATAATGCCGATCAGCAACCCCGTTCCCGGTACGCCGCGCGGTCCGATAAAAACTCGCGGTCCCGGAGGCAGCCCGAGCACGATCGTGTAACGGTGCTTGCCATCCGACGAAGCACGCGAGTCTCGTTGTACCGGCGGCGCAGGAAACAAAAAACCGTCGTGAGGCGTCCGCGGTCCGCCTGACGCCACTCGAATCGCCCAGTCCGGCGCTCCGCGCTGCGAAACTTCCACCCCGTGCTCGTCAAAGAGATACGCCCGCACATGCTGCGTGGCATCTAAATTGTCCAAATATTGCCGCAGCGCCTGCACTCCACCATCTTCGTACGCATTGACGCCTTCGTTCAGTATCGTCGTCCGCAGCGCTTCCCAGGTCGAACTTCGCGGCCGGAACGCCACCGTCACCAGGATCGCCAGCACCACGAACATCGCTTGCGCGATCCAGAACGACAGGAAGATTCGTACGAATAAGCTTTTCATATGGGATTCAACCTTCCGCGCTGCCGCGGTGAACTAAAAATCGTGCGAACTAAAACTCGAAGGGCACGGCTGCTCAACGCCGTGCCGCAAACTGCTCGTTCCTGATGCCAAAATCTCAGGCTGTTCTAACTCCCGGCCGGCTCCTGATCTAAGCCTTCACCTTCTCCCGCGGCCGCGCAAAAATATAGCCTACACCGCGCACGGTCTTGATGTGCTCGTCATTTTCCGTGTCACCCAGTTTCTTCCGAACCTTGCTGACGTGCATATCAATGCTGCGGTCAAAGGGCGAGAACTTACGACTCAACACTGCGTTCACCAGCCGTTCCCGCGGGACAACGCGCCCTGCCTCGCGCAACAATACTTCCAACAAATTGAATTCTACCGAAGTCAGTTCGACCGGCTTTCCCTCTAGACGAACGGTTCGCGTTGCCGGGTCCAGTTCCACATCACCCACGCTTACTACGTCCGGCGCCGCCGTTCCACCTTCACCCCGCGTTCGCCGCAGTACCGCGCGGATGCGCGCCACCAGCTCTCGCGGATTAAACGGCTTCGGCAGATAGTCATCGGCTCCGATCTCCAATCCGACAATGCGGTCAACATCTTCTCCCCGCGCCGTCAGCAACAGCACCGGAAGTCTCGACGTCGCCCGGATGCGCCGCAGCACCTCAAATCCATTAATGCCCGGCAGCATCACATCCAGCACCGCGAGCAGATATTCTTCGGCAGTGGCCTTCTTGAGCCCGCTCTCCCCGTCGTGCACGCACTCCGTCGCAAATCCTTCTGCGCGCAGATACTCGCCCACTAGGTGGCAGAGCTCCACATCGTCGTCGATGACCAGAATTCTTTCCATGTCTTTTTAATTGTGCACCAATAGAACGATCAGCCGTAGTAAAGAATTGTCACTCCCCAGGCCGGGCCAATTTATCTCACAGGCGCTCACTCGCCGTTTTATCTCCATCTCTCCACCGACCTGCCCGCGGGCTTGGCAGTTACAAAACTTTACGCCGGTTGACCGACTTTTTACCGCTTTTTCCTGCCTTCTCGTGTTCCTATCAGTGTACGCAACGCCCGGACACCCCGGACGAACTAGGAGCCATTCATGAAATCCATTCGTTATCGCCTGCTGATCGCCGCTTTGGCGGTATTGTTCGGCACCGCCATTGCCAAGTCCCAGACCGCAGATACTGCCCCTCCGCCTCCGATGCATGGCCACGAATTCGGCATGGGCGGCCCCATGATGGGACATTTCGCTAAGGAACTGAATATCACTGATGATCAGAAGGCGCAGATGAAGGCCGTCATGCAGAAAGAACATCCGACCATGAAGCCGTTGATGGAGCAGCAGCGCCAGATCGATCTGCAGCTTCGCCAGTACGCCGAAGGCTCGTTCGACCAAGCCAAAGTGCAGGCTCTAGCGACGCAGAAAGCGCAAGTCCAGGCGCAGATCACGGTTCAGGAAACGCGCATTCACAACGAGCTCTATCAGTTGCTCACAGCCGATCAGCAGACGCAGCTCAAGCAGATCGAAGCGACGCACCAAGCCCGCATGCAGCAGCGCATGAACCAGGCGCCGCCCGCTTCGAATGAGGAATAACTCGAGCCGGAACTCTTCGCCTGGGACGGAGAGTTCACGGGTTTGCCGGCGCGAAGCAGCTCTCTCCGAGCCCTCTCGCGCCGGCTGAGGTGGTCGCCCAAGAGGTCGGTCACAATGATGAGTGACTCTTTTCTCTCCGATGCTGGATGGCTCTTCTTCGCCGGTTGGAGCCTTGTGATCGCCGCTCTCGGCATCGCTGCCTTTGGCCGCGATCTTCTCCCCACAAGAGCTGATTCCGAATCAACCCAGAAACTTCACGCGGAACATACCGTCTCACCTCAACATGCAGTCCCGCAGGCTCCGATGTCGCAAATTGTGGAAAGACGTTGCCAAATACAGGACGCTTTTCCGGTGCCTCCTGTAAATACCTGATCCGGTTGAACTCGGCCCTGTCGCACTATCACTCTGTTCGCCAGTCTTGAATCCTCAATTGCTACCAAAAAAAAGGCAGCCGATAAAACTGGTTTCGTGAGAAAGTCAACTCCGCGTAGCCCCCTATCGCGGAGATTCTTAGGTTGTGAACTAACAGAACACGGGCCCAGAGAACCTTCCCCCCCGGACAGCTTAAATTTGAAACTCGAAAGGTGAACATGAAATCGAAGCTCCTTGCGGTTTTCCTCCTCCTGCCGCTCTTCGCGGTTGCACAGACGTATACATATTCCACGCTCGTCAGCTTTCCCCCTCAATCCAAGAAGGGTCCGGCCACTCCCAACGGCTACTTAACGATCGATTCCAAAGGCAATCTCTACGGCGCGGCAGGCGGCGGTACACGCGGACAATATGGTGACGGGACTATCTTCAAGGCAACACCTAAGGGAGTTCTAACGGTACTGCACAATTTCGGCGGCTCCGACGGCTTGGGCCCGCAAGGCGCTGTCGTCTTCGACAAAGCCGGAAATCTCTACGGCACCACCCAAGAAGGCGGCGCCCACAACTGGGGAACGGTTTACAAGTTGACACCGAAAAATGTCGAGACCGTCTTGTACAGCTTCCGGGACACTCCGGAAGACGGCAACTATCCCGTCTACCCTGTGACGCTCGACTCCAGCGGAAACGTCTTCGGATACACGTATTACACCGTCCAAGACCAGCCTTCGAGCGGCGCGATCTACAGAGTGACGCCTGAGGGAAGTTTTTCCATTGTCTACACCTTCGGGCAGAACCAGGGCTACGACGGCTTCAACCCGGTCGGCAGCATGATCACCGACAGCGAAGGGAATTTCTATGGCACAGCCAGTCAGGGCGGAGACTTCGATGCCTGCGGCCTTGCCAGTGGAGTTGTCTTCAAGATGACGCCTGACTACGACTACACCGTTTTACACACATTCTGTCCCAACACCGGCGACGTCGCATCACCGCGCGGTAAGTTAACCCAGGACAATGAGGGAAACATGTACGGTGGGGGCGGCGGCATCTTCAAGATCACGCAAACTGGGGACGAATCCGTGATCAACAACTGCTGCTTTAACCCTCCGTTCACGCCCCAGCCACTTGTCCGGGATAGTGCCGGAAATCTCTACGGCGTGGTTTCGAGCAATAGTACGACGACTAATTCCTATGTCGTTAAGATAGGCACCGACGGGGCGGAAACCGTGCTGTACACCTCTGTGATGCCAGTTAACATCGGCGAGGGCCTCGTTCTCGACAGCGCGGGAAATATCTATGGCACGACTTTCAATGGCGGCGCCAACGGAACCGGTTCCATTTTCAAACTGACGAAGAGAGCGAACTAACCGACCCTGGGGATTCCTCATCGTTTCGTGCCAACCCCATCCCTGCCAACTGCGGGGATGGGTTACGCCATTCCCTGAATCCCACACGGAACTGC
>Ga0209624_10002534_pt1 | contig 13433 bp, 10 predicted proteins | sample JacPinW_OM2H0_O1_FD_188565 | JGI IMG/M metagenome (GOLD analysis project Ga0209624, IMG submission 188565) | Forest soil microbial communities from Algoma, Ontario, Canada - Jack Pine, Ontario site 1_JW_OM2H0_O1 (SPAdes) (version 2) | ecosystem: Environmental > Terrestrial > Soil > Boreal...
CAAGCGGGCGATTTGAATATCGGCGCGTTTGATGATTTTGAGGAGTTGATTCCAATTGCGAAGCAACATGGCGCGTGGGTGCATGTGGATGGCGCGTTTGGCCTGTGGGCCGCGGCGAGTGCGCGGTTTCGCCATCTGATGAAGGCTGCGGATGGCGCGGATTCCTGGGCGACGGATGGTCATAAGTGGCTGAATGTTCCATACGACTGCGGGTACGCCTTTGTGGCGGATCGCGAGGCGCATCGGGCGTCGATGTCGCACCACGCGGCTTACCTTACTCATGATGAGGCTGCGCGCGATGAGATGGATTGGAATCCGGAGTTCTCACGCAGAGGAAGAGGGTTTGCAACCTATGCGGCGCTGCGAGAGTTGGGAAGGGCTGGAGTTGCAGAGCTGGTGGAGCGGTGCTGCGATGTGGCTCATGCGCTGACGACGAGGATTGGAGCGTTGGAGGGTGCAGAGATCTTGTGGGTGCCGCAGATCAATCAGGGGCTCGTGCGGTTTGTGGATCCGCGCGATGGGTCACCCGCTGCGTGCGATGCGTTTACGGAGCGAGTGATGGCGAAGATTTTGGCTTCGGGAGTGGCTTTTTTTACAGGGACGACCTGGCGAGGGCAGCGCGCGATGCGAATCAGCGTGTGTAACTGGCAGACTTCGATGAAGGATGTCGATCGCGTCGTAGTCGCGGTGGATGGGATATTGCGGCGCTTGCGGGCGTAGTGCGAATTGCGGAAGCGGCGGCAGGAGAGTGATCTCCTGCCGCCATTTTCAGGTTGTGGCGAGCTCAAGCTCGCGGATGTAGTCGATGACTGCTTCGCTGAAGCCGTCGATGTGCGTCCACGGACCGTAACCAACTCCGTTACGGGCGGAGGCTACGTTGATGACGTAGCCCTTGCCGCGCGGGGCGGAGATGCGGTCATGCGACTGCTCGTCGGTGATGACGATGATGCGGTCGTACGGTGCCTCGCGCTCGTGGATGGTGTCGAGAGCCGCGCCCAGGTAGGTTCCCTGGTGCGGCTGACTGGATTCCATCGCATCGCGCAGAGCGAATCCGCGGCGGGGCGGGACGAGCCTTGCGGAGTTCGAGAAGGTGTAGATGGTGACCTTCTCGGCGATCTCGCGCAGAAGCACGGCGAGCCCATAGGCGGCGTCGGTGCGGAGCATCTCCGAACGGCGAGACAGCGGTGCAACCATGCTGCCCGACACGTCGACGAGGATGACCGTGTGTCCGGACAGACACCCTGCGCCTGCGAGCGCCTGCGGCGGATGCAAAGCGCGGAACATCGCACGCTCCAGTGCCTCTTCCCACTGCGGTGCATGACGCGCTGCAGCGAGGAAGCGGAACGGCAGGACGCGATCGGTGCGCATGGCATCGAGCCCCGCAATCACTAGATCTTCCGCGACGCCTGCGTCCTTCATGTTACGAAGGTTGCGCAGAAGCGCGAGCGACCCGAGGCGGTGATCGATGAGCAGCCGTTCCCAGTGTGCGCGCTTGTCGCCACCTGAGGAAAGCGCAACCTCCCAGGTGTCGGGAGCGGCCAGTTCGCCGGCGATGAGCCGCCTCCAGAGCAGCGCCTGGTCCGAAGTCATCGGCTTGGCGTGGCAGAGGAAGAGCACGTCGCGAAGGCGGACCACGTTGGCACGGTCGTACTTCGCCAGCGAGTACTCGTCGAAACGAGTAAACGCAGCGGCGAGACCCTTCTTCACCTGCGCGGAGAGCGGACGACGGCCCTCGGCCCAGTAGATGGCGACGAACTCGGAGAGCTCGTCGGCACGCTGGATGATGCGGACCAGGGTTTCGGCGACGAGGCCGCGGTGAGACGCGTGACGGGCCATCTCACGTACGAGCAGAAGCGGTGCGTGCCGAAGCTTCATCGCGGTTCGGGCTTCGACAGCGAGCGCGGCGACGATTGCAGGCTCAACCCGGGGGACGTGTTCGCGGATCCGAGAGGCGATGGTTGCGCCGGACTCGTAGAACTCGCTCTCCCAAAGCATGCAGGCTAGGACAGAGCGCCGCAGCATCTGTTCCGGAGTGAGTACAGCAGCGGGCGCGCCTTCGTAGGTGCGAGGGCGCAGGCGGGCGAGCGGTTGAGCAAGGTGACTCAGCTTGAGGATGTTCAGCTTCATGTTGGTCGCACCTCCCTTTCGTGTGCGTTGGTTGAAATTTCGCCGGGGAATAAGCGACGACGGCAAGCTACATGGGCATGCACCCACGGCAGGAATCGAACCTGCTCCTCCGCCCGTGCGGGCGGCGCTCTACCACTGAGAAGTAGCCGTTATCTGCGCCACCGGCGAATCTAGGTTTTAGTCTTCGTCGTCCTCGTCGAGATCGACGTTGACGCGTGTGCGAACCTTGACCGGCTCCTGCACGCCGACCTTGAAGCCAACAGGCTTCAGCGGTGCGGGCGTGACGTCGATGGCCAGGTCTTCCATCTGCTTCCAGGTCGGGCGATATTTGTCGTAGTAGCTCGAGCACTTGTGTACCGCGAACGCCAACCGCAAGTTGGGGTGGACATCGGTGCAGATGGTAATCAGCTCCGACTCGCGATATCCCGTGATGATCTGAGCGTAGCTGCAGGTTCTGCAGAGCGACTCGTTGCCGATCGGCGTTCCGTTCTTGATGTACAGCTTGCTCATGGCAAGTCTTCTTTCTAACCAGTGCGTGACTGGATGGTTTGCGCCGGGGAATAAACGACGACAGTCTATGAGGTGCTCTACCACTGAGCTACAAGGAGTTACCTCCATGGCAGGATTCGAACCTGCGACCACCCGATTACCAGTCGAAGTAACTGTTGTCTGCGCCACCGGCGTAGGTCGAATTTGTAAGTCGATGCTTTACCAGGGAATGAGCGAAAAGAGTTCAGAGTAAGTGCAGTTACGGAGCTTTGTAGTTCGAGGCTACGCCTCTGTCCCGTCCTGTCTACTCTGGCAGTGTCCTTCTAGGGCCCTGCTGGCACGTCAGGCAAGAAGAAGTAACTCTTCTCTTTCGCCACCGGCAGTTGCTTGTGCAGACACAGGTTCGCAGACTGCGCAAACAACGCATCGATTGACTGAGGGAACGAGCGAGGACAGGACCATTAGGCATCGATTAACAGTCGAAGTACCTGTTCTCTTCGCCACTCAGTAAATTAGATTTCTTTTTGGTTTGCGTAGGAACTGGAGTTAGTAGGTTCGACCAAAGAGGAACCACGCCCGGCGATCGACTGGGCGAATGACTATCGCCAGTGACCTACGCTTCGAATTGTGCGATCCGGTGTTCATGGTAGTTCTCCTACGCAGACTGTACTTTGCCATAAATGGCCTGAGAATAGCAAGGCTAATTGCGGTATTTTTTCCAATTATTTTCTAGTTCGACGAAGTAAGTTGACTGGAGTCATGGTCGGATTCGGCCTCTCCATGTAGTTGCTGCATGCAAATTATGAGTGACATTTGCTTTGGTATTCGCGTGTTGATGAAGAGTCCCGGATTTACGACGCTGCTCATCGTACTTCTTGCGCCGGGCATCGGGGCGAACGCGGCGATCTTCACGGTGGCAAGTTGTTGCGCGACTGCCTGATCGTCCGGAGTGATGATGAAGCAGGTATGTGCTATCTTACCGTTGTTCTATCCACACCCGCTTCCATCCAAAGGACAAAGATGAATAACCTGCCTGTTTCTAAACATGACTCGGTGGCTTCTGTTCCTTCCGAGGCTCGGGTTCAAAGGATACGGATTATTCTCGCTGCGGTGTGTCTTGGATTTGGCGTCTTCTTTATCTTTTGGCGTGGAGCAATGCCCGCCGAAGGACTGATTCGATGGTTTGCACAGAGCGATAGTTGGGCTGAGGGAAAGGTTCTGGTTTCGAATCCGACAACGATGCGCCACTATTACTCCCTTAGCGTTGCCGCCATTTTGTTGATCGCAGGCGCTCTGATTCTTGGTGACAGCATCTGGACTCGGCTGAGCGAGAGATCGCGGGATGCAGCGTTCAGTGGTTTTTTTACATTGGCGATTGCGTGCGCTCCGATTCTTTATATGCTTCACGCGGGGTACGAAGGAAACTGGATGTCGATCGACAGGATCATGGATGATCCTTCGTCGCTGCCCGTCTTCGGTCATCGCCTGTTGTTTGTCTGGGTTGCCAAGATTTTCCAAAGGGTTGTGCCGCTCTCCAATCTGAGAGCTTTCTATCTGTCGCAGGTAGTAGCTATTTTGCTGGCGGTCTATGCGCTGGGGAAGTGGTCGGCGCTGCATATTGGGAAGACGTTGAGCTGGGCAGGCCAGCTATTGGGTGCGGTGCTGATCGCGACGTGCTACGACTACCATAATTTTTACGATATCGGCACGGTGTTCTTCACCACCTGCGCGCTGATTGCGATCTATAAGAAACAATATTGGTGGCTGGTACCAATCGCTCTTGTCGGCACATTGAATTACGAAGGGATGCTGCTGGTGATCCTCGTAGCGGCTTTTGCAGCGTATTTCGACAAACCATTCCCGAAGTGGGCTCCGCCGATAGCTTGTGCTCTTCTTATGTATTGTGCGGTGCGATTTGTGCTGCAGACGGCTATGCCGATGCCGCGTCAGGTGGACTGGAGACTGTGGTCGAATCTGGTGAAGCCGTTTTACTTTCTCCATCAAATGGCGACTCCGATTCTTGCGCTTGGCGGCTGGTATGCGATTGGCCTGATGAGCCTGCGTTATTGCGACGCGCGGCTAAAGCGGATGCTTCTGTTGTTTCCGCTTCTTGTCATCGTCACGTACCTCTTTGGGCAGTTTCATGAGGCGCGGCAGTTCGACGCATTTATTCCGGTGCTGGTTGCAGTGATTCTGACCTCATCGAAACGGCGGTTTGAGGCGACGTCGCGGGCTACCAGTTTAGGTTGATGCGGGAATGTCAGGAGAGGCGGTTGCGGGTGCGATAGAAAGTGTAACCGACGAGGTTGCTGATTAGAGTGGTGCCGAGGATTTTGGCGGCGTAAGCGCGTGGGTTGACGACGTCGACGAACGGATAGGCAGAGATAAGGAAACTGAAGATCGTTGCGCCCAGACCCATGATGGAAGTCCACATTAGCCAGCGTGGCAGGCGGGTGCGGAGGGTTACTGCTCCAACTAGCGGGATGGCAAACATGGCCATGTAGGAGATCTCGTAATGCGTAATGGAGGCGTTCGTGAGCACCTGGAATGCCTCCTGCGCGTGGACGCCGATGTTGGCGAGGATGAGGAGCAGTAGAACGAGAACGCAGGTGAAGGCGATGGAGTTCGTCGGAGTGCGGTGACGCGGGTGGAGACGCGTGAACCAGGCGGGGATCAAGTGGTCCCAGCCGGCGACGAGTGGAAGACGGGTGACTCCGGTGAAGATGAAGCTCGCGGCTGCGATAAGACGGACTTGCACTAGCAGAATTGCGGTCATGGCGAAGAGATTGGCTAGGCCGGAGTTGCCGAGTGCGTTGCGGAGAGTCTGCGGAATCGGCGCGATGTAGTCGATGCGGCCGTGAGAGAAGGCGAGGACCGAGCTGGTGCCCGCGATGAACATGGCGCAGATGATGGGCGAAGCCAGGATGACGGATTGGCCGATGGAGCGGGCGGCGTCCCTGCTTTCGCCGGCGAGCAGCGCGATGTATTCCAGGCCGCAGAGTGCGCCGAAGAGCATCTGACCGAAGAGGGCGAGCGAGATCATGTTGAGCTGCGGGAGTTGGAGGGGAAGCGGCTCCCAATGGATGGGCTGGTGGCGGGAGATGGCCCACACCGGAAGAATGATCAGCGTGCAGTAGGCGACGATGATGGAGATGCCGCCGAAGTTGTGGATCCATTTGCCTAGCTCGAGGCCCCGGACGGCTGCTGCGGTGATGGCGAGGACGACAGCGGCGACAATGGCGAATGAGATGAGGTGATCTTCCGGCAACCAGGCCGCGGTGGGGCCGATGAGGTAGGAGAGCTCGGTGGGGATGGCATAGAGGATGGTGGCAGTGACGGCGACGCCGTAGAACCAGATGTTCCAGGCAGTCATGAATCCGCCGAGGTCCCCGAATGCCCGTCGCGACCAGACGTAGAGGCCGCCTTCGAGCGGCATCTCGCGGTTGAGGTAGATGACCGAGACGGACATAGGCAGATAGAAGAGGACCATGGCGGCTATCCAGGTGACCGCCTGCGCGCGGCGGAGCCCAGCGGCGATTCCGACCCATGAGCTTCCGACGACGCAAAGAACCTGCGTGAGGACGAGGTCGCGAAGACGGAGCGGGCGATGGAGACTCGCCTGATCTGTTGTCGGGGTTGAGGGCATGTGGAGGGTATGGTCGCACAAAGGGTGGCAGATACGAAGCTATTTTGTCGATTTCGCTGCCTCCTTGCCCGTCTTACAGGGTTGGATTAGGCTTCCAATCATGAGAAAACCTGGTCTGAGCGTAGTCCGGAGTGCGGCCGGCATCGGTGCCGTTGCGATGTGTTGTTGGGTGGCGTCCGCGCAGATGGGGGATATGCCGGGAATGCAGCATCACCATCACGACGAGAACGAAAAGCTGGGATCGGTATCGTTTCCGGTCTCATGTGCTGAAGCGACGAAGGAGCCGATGGAGCGCGGAATTGCGTTGCTGCATTCGTTTGGTTATGAAGAGGCGACGCAGCAGTTTACCGACCTGACGAAGAGCGATCCGAAGTGCGCCATGGCGCATTGGGGGGTTGCAATGACCCAGTTCCACGAGCTCTGGGGCCGTCCGGATAAGTCGTCGATGGATCTTGGTTGGAAGGAGATTGAGGAGGCGCAGAAGCTGGGTGCAAAGACCGAACGCGAGCGAATGTACATCGCGGCGTTGCACAGCTTCTACGATCCAGCTAAGGGCGATAACTATCAGGCTCGGGTGGATGCGTACACGGCAGGAATGCAGGCACTGCATCAGGCCTACTCGCAGGATGTGGAGGCTGCCGCATTCTATGCGCTTTCGCTGCTGGCCGATGTGGCGCCGAATGACACGAGCCTGGTGAAGGAGCGGAAGGCTTTGGCCGTACTCGTGCCGCTGTTTGAGAAGAACCCCGATCATCCGGGATTGGCACACTACATCATCCACACCTGCGACACGCCTGCGCTGGCGCCTGACGGTTTGGCCGCGGCGCAGAAGTATGCGCAGATTGCCTCGTCTTCTCCGCATGCATTGCACATGCCGGGACACATCTTCGCACGGCTGGGAATGTGGCCGGAGGACATTCAGTCGAACCTGGCGTCGGTTGCGGCAAGTCAGAAGGCTGAGGCGGAGGGAATTCCGGGAACGCACCATATGTACCATGCGCAGGAGTTTTTGCTCTACGCGTACCTGCAGACTGGGCAGGATGGAAAGGCGAAACAGTTGGTGGACGGGATCAATCCGTTGGCGGACAAACTGGACGCGATGCCGGGAATGGATGACATGAAGGATATGTCGAATTATGTGCGGAACGAGTTTCCCGCGTTCTATGACGTGGAGATGCGAGACTGGCCCGCAGCTGCCGCGCTTGCTCCTGTGCGCGGTTCGAAAGCGCTCGATGCGCTAGTGACTTATTGGGCGCGTGGTGTTGCCGATGGCCATCTGCGCAAGGCTGATGACGCGGCTGCAAATTTGAAGCAGTTCGATGCCGCATTGGAAGATCTCAAGAAAAGCCCTTATGCGTTTTTGGTGGACCAGATGAGCGTGGACCGCAATGAGTTGCTGGCATGGCAGGAGTTCGCGCAGGGTAAGACCGACGCTGCTGTAGGGACGATGCGAAAGGCTGCCGACGAGCAGGACAAACTCGGACAAGGCGAGGTCGACCTGCCTGCGCGCGAGATGCTCGGCGACATTCTGATGGAGCTGAATCGTCCGAAGGAGGCCCTGGCGGAGTACAAGGTTGCGCTGACGCTAAGTCCGAACCGGCTGAATGCTCTCTACGGCGCTGGGCGGGTGGCGGAGGCGCTTGGTATGAAAAAGGAAGCTGGCGAATACTACGCGGCAATTCTGAAGAATACGGATGATGGAGCTCACTCGACGAGGGCATCGCTTGAACATGCGAAGCAGTTTGTGGGGGCGAAGACAGTGGCGGCGATGACGAATTAGTGATTCGCAACTGAATCGGGATCGAATGATTCTGTAGTTAGGACAAGAGGCTACCCAATTGGGGCGCCTCTTGTGTTGAGGACGTCGCTGTCACGAGGCGGGGTGGTCCGGGTGGAGGTACTTTGCGAGGAATAGATAGACCTCTTTGCGCGACTGGATGGCCAAAGGTGTGTCCATGCGATTGAAGTAGTGGCCGCCGGGAGCATTGTCGTACACCTTGTAATCGAACTTCTTGCCTTCGGCCTTCAGGGCCTGGATAAGATGCTCGACCTCGAGGTAGTTCACGTCCTCGTCGTTCGTGTTGGTGTGGATGAGCAGCGGCGTATCGAGCTCGGCAGCGTGAGTGACGGGAGAGCGCTTGCGGTATTCGGCGATGTCGTCATGGACATCTTCACCGAGATGGTAAGGCGCGGAGTAAAGCTCGCGGTAGGTGTCGGGCTCATACCCCATACGGGCGACGAGGTCGCTGACGGGTACACCGGCGTAGGCAACGGCGTAGTCGTGAGGATGGGCGAAGATGTTCATCAGCGTGATGAGGCCGCCGTGGCTCCAGCCGACGATGCCGACGCGTTTGGGGTCGAGGAAGCTATAGCGCTCGAGCATGAACTTCATCCCGAGGTAGACGTCGTCGACCTCGCGGCCGCCGTAGTCGATGTTCTGATAGAAGCCCTGGCCGTAGCCGGTGCTTCCCCGATAGTCGGTGGCGACGACAGAGTAGCCCTGTTCGACCAGCTCGCGGACGAGATGCGCGTCGATGGTGGTGTCGAGCGAGGCGTGAACGCCCTGATGGACGAAGACGATGAGTGGCTGCTTCTTGCTGCGATCGAGGTTCTTGGGGATGAAGGTATAGCAATGCAGGAGGATGGGGTTGACGGCGCCGGGGAGCTTCTTGTTCTTGATGTGCTCGTTGGGCGGCCCGGTGTACTCATCTTTGTCGATCTCAGCGATGTCGCCGAGCTTCTGGTACCACAGCAGATCGTCGATACGTTTGAGAATGACGTCGTTGCCGCCGCCACCAGCGGCTGCGGCACTTCCGCCGGCTGCAGCGCCTCCTCCAGCTGCCCCCGCAGCGGGTGCGGCTGAACGCGGCGCCGGGTTTTGTGCCTGGGCAAGGCTGGTGAACAGGAAAATAGGTGCGAGGATCTTCAACGTCGTCTGCATGAAGCGGCGTGTCACTGGGCTCAAGTGGAGCTCCTTTTTGGAGGGTGTGTGTCGCAGTGTATCGCAGACGAGATAAAAGTCCGCCGCCAGAGACAAAAAAGAGGGACAGCCGATGCGGCCATCCCTCTTGTTTTACGAAGCAATCGTAATTTACGCGCCGACCGTTTCGGCTACTTTCACGTTAACCGGTGTGAGCCAGTTATGGCGATCCGGCCGCGTGCCATTGACGATGCCAAAGAACTCATCATGCAGCGCTTTGGTGACCGGTCCCATCGTGCCATCGCCGACCAGGATGCGGTCGACCGAGCGCAGGTGCGTGACCTCGGCGGCGGTGCCGGTGAAGAAGGCCTCATCGCAGATGTAAAGAAGCTCGCGTGGCAAAGCCTGCTCAACGACATCGATGCCGAGCTGACGCGCAAGCGTGATGATGGAGCTGCGGGTGATGCCGTTCAGCACGGAGTTCGCCAGCGGTGTGGTGTACAGGACGCCACCGCGAACAAGGAACAGATTCTCGCCGGAACCCTCGGACAGATAGCCGTTGGTGTCGAGCGCAATGCCCTCGGAATAGCCGTTGATCTCAGCTTCCATGCGGATAAGCTGCGAGTTCATGTAGTTGGCGCCGGCCTTGGCGAGAGAAGGCATCGTGTTCGGCGCGAGACGGCTCCAGCTGGAGACGCAGACATCTGCGCCGGCGTTTCCGGAAACGTATTTGCCCCATGGGAAGTTAGCGACATAAACCTCGACCGGGCTCTTCAGCGGATTGACGCCCATCTCGCCGTAGCCGCGAAATGCGATTGGCCGGATATAGCAGGGAACCACACCGTTGGCCTCGATGACATCGACCACAGCGGCAGAAAGCTGGTCTGCCGTATAGGGCAGAGGCATGCGATAGATCTTCGCCGAGTCGATAAGGCGCGCCATGTGCTCCGGCAGGCGGAAGACGCCAGGCGTGTAACAGCGTATGCCTTCGAAGACAGACGAGCCGTAGTGAACGACGTGGGACATGACGTGAATCTTCGCGTCTTCCCACTTGATGAGTTTTCCGTTGTGCCAGATATTTGCAGTAGTCTGAATGGTCATTCGCGCGCTCCTGTGGCTGGATTTAATTATAGCGAGTTGGCGAGTCAGCGAGCCGCGGAGGAACAAATCACATGAAAGAATGGGGAGTGATCTTCAATCCTCATTCCATGAGCCTTGCAGGGCTCAGAAGCTCGGCGTATGTGCAGTTTTCCGTGCTGGCGCTAAGCTCCATCTTCTTCCTCGTCGACCCGTTCGCCGCGTTGCCAACATTTCTGGCCGTGACGGCGGGGGCGGATTCGCATCGCCGGAGAAAGATGGCATGGAAGGCGTCCGTGACGGCGCTGGTGGTGTTGAGCACATTTGCCGTGGCGGGGCAGTTCATCTTCAAAATGTTCGGGATAACGCTACCGGCGTTTGAGATTGCAGGCGGCATCATTCTTCTGCTGATCGGGCTGGACATGCTTGCGGCGAAGCGGTCGCCGACACAGGAGTCGCGCGAAGAAGCGGCGGAGGCGGCCATGAAAGAGGACGCCGGCATCGTGCCGCTCGGAATTCCCATGCTCGCCGGACCCGGCTCCATCACCACCGTAATGGTGCTGGTTGGCCAGGCGCAGGGACAGTGGCTGAGGATGGCTGCGATTCTGGCGTCGATCGCAATCACTGCGGCGATCTGCTATCTGGTGCTCGGCAACTCCGACCGCGTGGCGCGGGCGATGGGCGAAACCGGAGTAAGAATCCTGGTGCGCATCATGGGATTGCTGTTGGTGGCGCTGGCAGTGCAGTATTTTGTGAATGGAATGGCGGACTTAGGCGTCATCGCAAGACCTTAACGCGAGTCCGGGAGTAATATCAGACCATCGCCGCCGCCGTAACCTTTCGGCAACTTTCAAGTCTTATTCGGCATCTCAAGTCTGTTTGATTTTCCCCAACAAGCGAGGGACCCGATGCCCAGGACTGCAGAAACAAACGCCGCCGCAACCTCTCTGTCCGCCCGCTACAAGGCAGTGCGGCTGGGCACGCAACAGCTTTGTCGTCCTCTGTCGCCTGAGGACATGATGGTCCAGTCCTGTGCGGAGGCAAGCCCTGTGAAGTGGCACCTCGCACACACGAGCTGGTTCTTCGAGACCTTTGTTCTTCGTGAGTTCGTCGCTGGATACCAACCCTTCCATCCGGAGTTCCGCTGGCTCTTCAACAGCTACTACAACTCGCTTGGAGACATGCCGGAGAAGCGGCTGCGGGCATCGTTCTCACGGCCTCCGCTTGAGGACATCCTCGCCTATCGGAGCCACGTCGATGCGGCTATGCTGGCGCTGATGCAGTACCCACTGGAAGATGAGGCCGCGCGGCGCATCGCGCTTGGGCTGGAACATGAACAGCAGCACCAGGAACTCATCGCCACCGACGTCAAGCACGCGCTGTTCACCAATCCGCTCCATCCGGCGTACCTCGAAGAGAAGGTGGCAGGAAGGCTGGACACGATCGCGCCGCCGCTCGAGTGGGTCGACTTCGCACCGGGATTGGCCGAGATCGGCCTCAATCTGGACCCCGCCTCGACGGATACGTTCGCCTTCGATAACGAAACGCCGCAGCATCCCGTTTATCTATCTCCCTTCCGGCTGGCAACCCGCCTGGTGACGTGCGCGGAGTATTTGGCGTTCATCGAGCAGAACGGCTACAGCCGTCCCGAGCTGTGGCTATCCGAGGGCTGGACAACGATGCGCGCCGAGGGCTGGCAGGCGCCGCTCTACTGGCAACACGACAACAATACAAACTCCGGCTGGAGCATCTACACGATGCGCGGCTTCCGGTCGCTCGACGACCTGAGCGAGACTCCCGTCTGTCATCTCAGCTTCTTCGAGGCCGATGCGTACGCTCGTTGGGCAGGGCTTCGTCTGCCGACAGAGTTCGAGTGGGAGCACGCGGTCAGCCAGCTCGGCGTGCTGCGAAAAGAGGTGGACACGCAACCGGCACTGCTGACCCATCCGAAGATCGAGACAGCGAAGAAGCCCGGTGCACTGGCTGCAGTGGCAGCGAACCTGCTCGAGACCGGCAACCTGCATCCCACGCCCGCCCGGGGACTTCCCGGCCTGCAGCAGATATTCGGCGATGTCTGGGAATGGACCGCAAGCGGCTACACCGGCTACCCCGGTTACAAGCCGCTGCCGGGCGCATTGGGAGAGTACAACGGCAAGTTCATGTCATCCCAGATGGTGCTGCGCGGCGGTTCCTGCGTGACTCCGGCGACCCACATCCGCGCGACGTATCGCAACTTCTTCTCACCCGCCACCCGATGGCAGTTTTCCGGTCTGCGTCTGGCGCAGGACGGCCAGCGATAACTTCCCGGCCTCCCCGGCAATTGCCTGGGGTGGGCCAGAAGAGATCGGGGCTATTTCCCGGGCTTTGGTGGAAAGCCTTTGAACATTTTGCCTATATCGTTATTCATCGAGCTGGTGTTTTTGTTGGCGTTCGAAGACAGATCGGCCGTCGCAAGGCCTCGCCACAGCAGGCTCTTTGACTTGGCGTCGAAGAGATCGATCACGAGGTTCGAGACGGGCTGATTCGTCGTTGTCGTTGTCGCCTGGCCGAATCCCGGGTCCGCCCATCCGCCGCCCCAGCCCCATCCACCCCAACCCCATCCTCCACCCCAGCCGCCGCCCAGATTGTCATACATGGTCTGGGTCTCCTTTTGATTGTGGAGATTATCCGTCGCGAAGACGGTTACCGAGCCACCTGACGCCACAAGTTGCCAGCCCTTGGACTGAAGTTGTTTGTCCACCGCCTGCTGGATGCGTGAGGCAAAGAATGGATCCGTGGTCTGCACCTTTCCCCATGAGTACGTATGGTATTGGCTGAAATTGGCTTGATGGTCGTAATCCGTTCTGACGTTATCGGCCAGAGCGCTAACGGAGAATGCCAGCAGGAAGGCGCAGGCGAGGAGAAGAGGGAAGCGAAATCTCATAGGAAATACCTTCTTTTCGTGGGATTATTGATCGCGAACAGTCAATGAGTTAGCGGTTTTGTAACAAGAAGGCCCGAAAATTGATATCGCCGAGAAGTATCCCGCCGGATTGTTCCAAATGCAAGCTGACGATCGCCACCGTCAATTTTTTGTGTAAGAAACTGAACTCAATTTCAGCAAATTGCATCAAAGTTTGGACAGCGGTGAGGGGAACCCCTCGAGTGATGCCGCCCTCAGGGGGAGCCCCAACG
>Ga0209624_10002535_pt1 | contig 13432 bp, 10 predicted proteins | sample JacPinW_OM2H0_O1_FD_188565 | JGI IMG/M metagenome (GOLD analysis project Ga0209624, IMG submission 188565) | Forest soil microbial communities from Algoma, Ontario, Canada - Jack Pine, Ontario site 1_JW_OM2H0_O1 (SPAdes) (version 2) | ecosystem: Environmental > Terrestrial > Soil > Boreal...
CTCATGCGCGTGCAGAGCGGCCTGAAAATACGGGCGGTCGGAAATATTCAATCCGACGATCGTGGCATCGCTCGCACATTTCACCCGGCCGTTATTGCCAGCGACGGCGAGCATGCGAATCCACGGCACATTGCCGGCCAGATCGCTCAAGATCCGATTGCAGTCCGGTGCATCGGGCGGCATCTTCGTGTAGACGCGCGCCGCCACGCTGAGCAAAGCGCGCGTCGATTCGATAATCTCGCGCTGCGCCGCGACTCCGCTGCGCGCTAGATCGATGACCTGATTGCGCGCGACCTCGGCGCGCTCGAGGCGGGCGCGTTCGAACCCGCGCACGCGTTCCACCATGAGCGGCACGATGGCCAGGAGAGCAATGACAATGAGCCTGGCGCGGATGCTGAGAATAGGCTTGTTGCGCCGCTTCGGAAGCGGCGGCGCCTGCGGCGAGGCCGCGGGAGAATTTGTTTGATCATCGAGCATTCGTGGCAACCCGGCCCCTGATCGATAAACCTAGGGCGGCCGCGTCAACCGGGTCTTTGGAGTTCCATTAGAATTTGAGCGGTTTGTGCCGCGCTTTAAGAAAGTCGAAACCATGACCGATAGGCTTCACCAGGTGCGCGCGGAGATCGCGCGCGCTTGTCGCGATGCCGGGCGCGATCCGGCGAGCGTGACGTTGCTGGCCGTCTCGAAAACCTTCGATGCCGAGGCGATCGAACCGGTAATCGCAGCCGGCCAGCGCGCGTTCGGCGAGAACCGCGTGCAGGAGGCCAAAGCCAAATGGCCGCCGCTGCTGGCCCGCCATGAGGGCCTGGCGCTCCACCTCGTCGGCACGCTGCAATCGAACAAGGCCCGCGAGGCGGTGGCGCTGTTCGACGCCATCCACTCAGTCGATCGTGCGAGCCTTGCACAAGCGCTCGGCAAGGAAATCGCCCGGCAGGAGCGCAATCCTTTGCTCTTCGTCGAGATCAATACCGGCGAGGAAGCACAAAAAGGCGGCGTGGTGCCGGCAGAGGTGGACGGCTTTCTTGCCGCCTGCCGCGACCAATATGGCCTGACGATCTCCGGACTAATGTGCATACCGCCTGTCGGGGAACCACCGGCCCCGCATTTTGCGCTGACCGCGAAGATTGCCCGGCGCAACGGCTTGTCCTTACTCTCGATGGGGATGAGCAGCGATTTCCCCACCGCCATCGCTCTTGGCGCCACGCACGTGCGGGTGGGTACGGCGATTTTCGGCTCGAGAGGCTAGAGCGTGATGACTTTAAGTTGAATCGACATCGCGCTCTAGGTCTTTGGCGGAGCATGATCTTTTCGGAAAACCGGTAGCCACCCATCGGGTCAAGCCCGAGGGCATGCTTTTCCGGATCATGCTCTAGTTATGAATGATGATTCGCGTCTTCGGGCCGAGCCTTTGCACCAGCAAGCGCAGTTCGCGAGGTCGCAGCGCAACGCAACCGGCCGTCGGGGAAAACCCAGGCCGCGCGACGTGGATGAAGACCGCGCTGCCGCGGCCGGCGACGCGTGGCCGGGTGTTGTGATCAATCTCGACGATCAGGTCGTACAGCCGATCGTCGCGCCAGAGTCGATCGCCTGGTTCATTGGCCGACCGCCGAAATGGACGATTGTAGCGCCGGTCTTTGGGATCCTCGCACCACGCATCGGCGCGGCCGATCTGCCGAATCGGCAGCGCGGTGCGCGGCGGCGTAAGGCGATCCGACCGCCACCAGAGCCGTAACGGCCGGAACACCCCACGCGGTGTGCCACCATCGCCTTCGCGCTTGTTGGCTTTGACGCCGCCGCGGCCGAGCGCAACCGGCACCGACCGGGAACCGGCATGGAGCCAGCCCTGCGATGGCCGGCCGGGCCGCGGCCTGACATGGATCGTGGCGAAGGAAGCCCTATGCATGTGGAATGGCGGAGGCAATTTCCCAAGTGCGGCTTGCTCTTGTATTCTTACATGTTCTACTTCGCGGCACCTAGCGTAGCGAGGGCGCAGCTCGGCGGAGGCCGCGCCCTAAGGGCGGCGGGCGGTCGCCCAAGAGGTTTCGAACGAATGCCGAACACGCGCAAAATTCTGATCGTCGACGACGACAACGAACTGCGTGACGCGCTCACCGAGCAGCTCTCACTGCACGAGGAGTTCGAGGCCGTTGCCGCGGACAATGGCACCAAGGGCGTGCAAGCCGCCAAGGCCGGGCAGATCGACCTGGTGATCATGGACGTGGGGCTGCCGGACATCGACGGGCGCGAGGCGGTGCGCATTTTGCGCAAGAACGGCTTCAAGGCGCCGATCATCATGCTGACCGGGCACGACACCGATTCGGACACGATTCTCGGCCTGGAGTCGGGCGCCAACGATTACGTGGCCAAGCCTTTCCGCTTCGCCGTGTTGCTGGCGCGCATCCGCGCCCAGCTGCGTCAGCACGAGGCCAGCGAAGACGCGATCTTCGCCATCGGTCCCTATACGTTCCGGCCGAGTTCCAAGCTTTTGCTCAATCCCAAGGGCAGCAAGGTCCGGCTGACCGAAAAAGAGACCTCCATTTTGCGCTACCTCTATCGCGCCGGTCAGCGGCCGGTATCGCGGGAAACATTGTTGCAAGAAGTGTGGGGCTACAATTCCGGCGTGACGACGCACACGCTCGAGACGCATATTTACCGGTTACGGCAGAAGATCGAGAAAGATGCCGCTGCGCCAGCGATTCTGGTCACCGAAGCGGGCGGCTACAAGCTCGTCCCCTAGCCCGCGGCCACGATGACCATCGAGGACGATATCGCGTTCCTTGAGCGGATTTCGTTTCTGCGGCGGCTGGGGCCGTCGGCGTTGCGGATCCTGGCCATCGGCGCGGAAGGCTACCGGCTCGAGCCCGGCCAGATCCTGTTCAACGCCGGCGACGTCGCCGATTGCGCCTATGCGATCCAGGAGGGCTCGTTTGCGCTGAAACCCGGACGCGGCGAAGCAGACACCATCGCGGGCCCCGACACGTTGCTCGGCGAGTCCGCGTTGCTGGCGGAAACGACCCGCCCGGCGACGGCGACCGCCCTCGAACCTTCGGCGGTCTTGCGCATTTCACGCACCATGTTCCGCAAGATGCTCGAAGGCTATCCCGAAGCGGCGCACCGCTTGCGCGAGGTCATCGCCGCCCGCGCCGACCAATGGGCACGCGACATGGAAAACGTGCGCGACGCGCTCGCGCCGCGTAACAAACAGCGATAGAGCATGTCCCGGAAAAGTGGAGGCCGGTTTTCCGAAAAGGACATGCGACAACCCATAAATCCGATCTTACACGTCCAGCGTCGCCGTCACCGGCACGTGATCGGACGGCTGCTTGGCGCTGCGGTACTCCTTGGCGACGGTGACGGCCGCGACCCGATCAGCAAGCTTGTTCGACGTCCAGATATGATCGAGCCTGCGTCCCTTGTTTGAAACGGTCCAGTCCGGCGAGCGATAGCTCCACCAAGTGTAAAGCTTCGTCGGCTCCGGCACGTAAATACGCACCGCATCGATCCAGCCGCCCGCCTTTTGCACGCCGATCAGCTTCTCGCATTCGATCGGCGTATGCGAGACGACGGAGAGCAGTTGCTTGTGACTCCACACATCGCATTCGAGCGGCGCGACATTGAGATCGCCGACGATGATGGCGCGGTCGTTGGCCGCCGGCCGCAGCAATTCGTTGCCGTGCATCTCGTCGAGGAAGGCAAGCTTGTGCGCGAATTTGGGATTGAGCGCCGGATCCGGAACATCGCCACCGGCGGGAACATAGAAATTATGCAGCGTGATCGGATCCTTCAGCCCGGCGCGCTCGCCCAGCGTCACCGCGATATGGCGGCAATCGCTCTTGCCGCAATAGTCGCGGATCGTGCTTGCCTCGAGCGGCAGCCGCGACAGCACGACCACGCCATGGTGTCCCTTCTGGCCGTTGAGCGCGATGTGCTCATAGCCGAGCCGTTTGAAGCGCTTGCGCGGAAAGCTGTCGTCCGGACACTTGGTCTCTTGCAGGCACAGGATATCGGGGCGCACCGCTTTGACGAACTTGGCGACCAGATCGATGCGAAACCGGACCGAATTGATATTCCAGGTGGTAAGCGAAATTTGCATGCTGATTGTCTGACCGATGCTCCCCATATGCGGCGGAAAGCGTGCCGACACAAGCCGAACCGGTTAACCTCGAAACAGCGGCGAAACGGTCCGTTAGTGTTGGGCGCGCAGCATGGCAGCCGGAGGCCAGAATGGGCAGCAACAGCCAGCGACCGCGCGTGGTCATTGCGGGTGCCGGTTTCGGCGGACTGACGGCGACGATGAGCCTCGCCAAGGTCGCGGTCGATGTGACGCTCATCGATGCGCAGAACCATCACTGCTTTCAGCCATTGCTTTATCAGGTCGCGACCGCTGCCTTATCGCCTGCGGATGTGGCCTGGCCGATCCGCGGGATCTTGCGCAAGCAGGAAAACGCACGCGTGATCATGGCGCAGGTGACCGGCATCGACGTTAAGGCGCGCCGCGTCCACACCACGGAGGTCGACTTCGACTACGATTATTTGGTGCTCGCCACCGGCGCCACCCATTCCTATTTCGGCCACGACGATTGGGCGCCGTACGCGCCCGGACTAAAACATGTCGCCGATGCGACCGAAATCCGGCGGCGCTTTCTGATCGCGTTCGAGCGCGCCGAGGTGGTCAACGATGACGCCGAGCGACAGCGATTGCTCACCTTCGTCATCGTCGGGGGCGGCGCCACCGGCGTCGAAATGGCCGGCGCCATCGCCGAGGTGGCGCAGCGCACCTTGCGGCACGACTTCCGGCATATCGATCCGCGCCGTTCACGCATCATCTTGATCGAAGCCGGGCCGCGCGTACTGCCGGCCTTTCCCGAGGCGCTGTCGGATTATGCGGCGCGCTCGCTGCAGAGCATGGGCGTCGAGGTCGCCTGCGACCACAAGGTGATCGGCTGCGACGCGCGGGGCGTGACGGTGAATGACGGCCATCGGATTGAAGCCGCGACCATCGTCTGGGCGGCAGGCGTTGTCGCGTCACCGGCGGCGGACTGGATCGGCGCCGAGCACGACCGCGCCGGACGCATCAAGATCGAACCGGATCTCAGCATTCCGGGGCATCCGGAAATCTTTGCCGTCGGCGACACTGCGAGCGTCACCAATCACGACGACAGCCCGGTGCCCGGAATCGCGCCAGCGGCAAAGCAAATGGGCATGTATCTCGCCAAGGTGATCGCCGCGCGGCTCCAAGGCGCGAACCCGCCGCCTCCCTTTGTCTATCATCACGCCGGCGACCTGGCTACGATCGGAAGAAAATCCGCGGTGGTGAAGCTTGGCCGTTTTCAGCTCACCGGCTTTTTCGGTTGGCTGTTCTGGAGCGTGGTGCATATTTATTTTTTGATTGGAATGCGCAACCGCTTTGCAGTCGCCCTCAACTGGATGTGGAGCTATCTGACATTCCAGCGCGGCGCACGGCTAATCGGCACTTCAGGACCGCCGAGCTCTGCAATCAAATAAAAACGGAATTTGCGTTCGTTGCGCCAGGCGCAACGCCGCGCGTTGACCGCCCTCCCACGCCCCATAGAGTTCCAGGCAACGGCTTGCGAAGGCCCGCCCGGGAGCCGGCCCGTCAGAGGGAGTGTGGTCATGAAATTTGGCATGTTTTATCCGGTCGCCGTGGCGTCGGAGAGCGACCTGGGAAAAGGGCTGTGGGGGCTGGACCGCGAGCGCTATGCGACCACGATCGAGGAGTTGCGCGAACAGGCCATCGTCGCGGACGAAACCGGCTGGACCTCGATGATGTTCGCTGAGCATCACTTCGAGATCGAGGGCTATCACGTCACCCCCAACCCGCTCCTGCTCAACGTTTATCTGGCGCAGCACACCAAGCGGCTGCGACAGGGCCAGATGGGGCTGGTGCTGCCGAACTGGAACCCGCTGCGGCTGGCCGAAGACATCGCCATGGCGGATCATCTTACCGGCGGACGGCTCGATATCGGCTTGAGCCGCGGCTACCAGCCCCGCTCGGTCGGCGTCATGGGCCAGCACTATCACGCCAACGCGGCCGGCACCGGTCGCGCCGAGGTCGAGGCGGTCAACCGCAAGATCGTCGAGGAATGGTTCGAGGTGATGCGCCGGTCCTGGACCGAGGACTTGTGGGATTATCAGGGCGAGTTCATCTCCGTGCCGCCGAAAGGACTGGAGTGGAAACACCCGATCTCGGCTAGGCTCAAGGCCGGCGTCGACGGCGAGATCTTGCGGCAGGTGGCGACCGTGCCCAAACCCCGGCAATTGCCGCACCCGCCGCTGTTTACGACGCTGACGCAGAGTCCGGAGACGCTGAATTGGTCGGCGCGGATCGGCAGCTCCGTCGTGACGCTTGCCGCCAATCTCGACATCGTGCGCTGGGTGTTTCAGGCCTATATGGACGAAGCCGCCAAACACGGCCGTACATTGCGCTTCGGCGAATATTCCAAAAAAGGCGGCGTCGTGCTGTGCCGCAATATCGCGGTCGGCACGACGCACGAAGAGGCCATGGAGACTGCCCGCCAAGGCTCCGCCTTCTGGACCCACTGGCTCGGCGAGTTCGGCTTCTTCGAAGCGCTGCGCATGAAGGGCCAGGAGGGGCCGGTGCCGAAGACCTTCGAGCAGATGGTCGAGAGCGGCTTTCAGATCGTCGGCACGCCGGACGAGGTCGGCGAGGAGATCCAGCGGCTGAAGGATACGCTGGACGTCGAATACATGATCTTCATAATGTACGGAGGGATCACCGAGCACGAACGGATGCTGGAATCGATCCGTTTGTTCGGCGAACACGTGATCCCGAAATTCGCCGACGCGAAGACGCCGGAACCCGCATTGGCAATCGCCTGAACCGAGCAGGCAAAAATCGCATGGGTGCAACCAGATAGGCGCACGATGATCGACCCGGCGGCCGACGATCCGGCGGAGATCCGCTCCGTCGGCCGAGCTCTGGATCTCCTGGACTTCATGCAGCGCGCGGCGCCTGCCGGGATTCGCGTCCGTGACGCCGCTATCCATCTGAGCATCGACCCGGCCACCGCCTCGCGCCTGTTGGCAACCTTGATCTCGCGCGGATATGCGAGCCGCATGCCGAACCGGCGCTATTCGCTCGGCGCTCGCTCGTTGCGGCTCGCCTCGGGTTGGATCGACCGCCTGCTGCAGGTGGCAGCCGCGCCAATGACGCGCATCGCCAACGGCTGCGGCGAGACGGTTTATCTGTTGCAGCTCGTCGGCACCGAGGCCGTTACGCTCGCGCGCCTGCCGGGCACGCGGCGCGCCATCATCGACGTGGAGATCGGCCCGTCCTATCCGCTTTGGGCGACGGCTGCAGGACGCGCGCTGCTCGGTACTTTGCCGCGCGCGCAGGCGCCGAGCCTGTTGCCGCCGGAGCCGTTTCCGGCTTTCACGCCGCACACCAAGACGACCTGGGCTGACGTCAATGCGGCGATCACCGAAGGCCGGCGCAACGGCATGCACGCCGAGCAGGGCGAGATCGACCCGTCGTTGAGCTGTTGCGCCATTCCGCTGCTCGACGGCGACCGCGACGAAAAGCTGGCGCTTGCCGTGAGCTTCGAGACGCGGCGCGCGGACAACGAGCGGCGCGCCATCCAGCAGGCGTTGCGGCGCGAATGGCGCCAGCTCACTTGGCAGATTTGAAAATTACCCGGCAGATTTGAAAATCAAGTTCAGTTCCCCGTGCAAACAGCTTTCACCCCCGAACAGCTTTCGCGGCCGCAGATTGCCGAGGCGGACGGCATTCTGAAAACCTGCGTGCATTACGGCTTCTGCACGGCGACCTGTCCGACCTACGTGCTGTTCCGCGACGAGAACGATTCACCGCGCGGCCGCATCGATCTCATCCGCGCCATGCTGGAAAAAGGCGGAACGCCGGACGCCAAAACGGTGCACCATCTCGATCGCTGTCTGTCGTGTCTCTCATGCGTGACGACGTGCGCGGTGAAAGTGGATTACGCGCATCTGATCGACATTGCGCGCGACTATATCGAGGACAATTACCGGCGGCCGCTCGGCGAACGCATGCTGCGGCGACTGATCGCCGAGCTGCTGCCCTACCCACGGCGCTTTGCGTTCGCCTTGCGGCTGGCGCGGCTGGCGGCGCCGTTTTCAGGCATTCTGCCATTACGCCTGCGCAATCTGGCGGGCCTCGCCGCGGCGCGGCCCGTCGACGGCGAAATTCTCAAGCCCCAAACGTATCCGGCAGAGGGCGCCAAAAAATTGCGTGTCGCCCTGCTGCCGAGCTGCGCCCAGCAGGCGCTCGATCGCAACATCAATGCGGCGACGCTTCGGCTGTTGCAGCGCCACGGCTGCGAGGTCGTGATCGCGCCGGGCGTCGGCTGTTGTGGAGCACTGCCTCTGCATATGGGCCGCAGCGACCAGGGCAAGGCGCTTGCGCGCAACAACATAAGCGCCTGGAGCGCCGAATTCGCACGCGGTCTCGACGCCGTCGTCGTGAATGCGTCCGGCTGTGGTACCACCGTCAAGGATTACGGGCATTTCATCGGCAGCGAAGACGGACGGCGCATTGGCGCCCTCACCCGTGACGTCACCGAGCTTTTGCTGCAGCTCGGGCTAAAATCCGGCAATGCGCCCGCCTATCGGGTCGCCTATCACGATGCCTGCTCGCTGCAGCACGGACAGCGCGTGACGAGCGCGCCGCGCCAGTTGCTCGCGCGCGCAGGCTTCGATGTGCTCGACGTGCCCGAGCGGCATTTTTGTTGCGGCTCGGCCGGCACCTACAATTTGTTGCAGCCAGAAATCGCGAAAGCCTTGGGCGAACGCAAAGCCGCGCATATCACGAGCGTCGATCCGGACATCATCGCCGCCGGCAATCTCGGCTGCATGGTGCAGATCGGACGTTTCGCAAAAACCCCGATGGTCCATACCGTTGAACTGCTGGATTGGGCGACCGGCGGTCCGATGCCGGCGGCACTGAGCGGCCGGCATTTGCGTGAACCGGCGGCGCGCTTTGTGACTGCCGTGCAGGACGAAGCCGCCATCACACCCGCAAGTACCGATACCAATTCCACCGGCATCTGGTGACCCGAAAGGCTCACAGCGCATACAGGGGACTTTCATGAATCCGGCCAATCTCGAAGCGTTCTTCGCCAAGGTCACCGACGCGCTTGGGGCCGACGGCGTCAATCGCTCGGAAGAAACGATCCGACGGTACGGGGAAAACACCATGCCGGGCGGCGATCGGCCGCCCGCCGGTGTCGTCTACCCGGCCTCGACCGCGGACGTGCAGCGCATCGTGCGGGCCGCCAATGCCTACAAGGTGGCGCTCTATCCGATCAGCACCGGCAACAATATCGGCCTCGGATCGCGCTCGGCCACAAGTTCGGGTCAGGTCGTGGTCGATCTCGGCCGCAACATGAACCGCATCCTCGACATCGACGAGAAGCTCGCTTTCGCGGTGGTCGAGCCCGGCGTCAGCTATCAAGCGCTCTATGACGAGCTCGTCCGCCGCGGCAACAAACTGATGCTCGACGTGACGTCGGGACCGCCGCAGGGCGGCATGATCGGCAATGCGCTCGACAAGGGCGCCGGCTATTCGCCCTATTTCGATCATTTCGGCTTCGCCTGCGGGTTGGAGATCGTGCTCGGCAACGGCGAGGTGCTGCGCACCGGCGACGGCGCCCTCGATGCCAAGGATCAGACCAAGGATCTGATCAACTGGCACGCTTCCAAATATAGTTTCGGGCCGATCCTCGACGGGCTGTTCGCGCAATCGAATTACGGCATCGTCACCCGCATGGGCGTGTGGCTGTTGCCGCGGCCGCCGGCGGTCCGCTCGTTTCATTTTGCCTTTCCGGACGACGACGACCTGCAAACAATCATCGAGCTTTGCCGGCCGCTGAAGCTCTCGAATTTCGTGCCGACATTATTTCGCGTCGCCAATGACCTTTATTTGTGCGGCTCCGAGGGCGAGAGCCCCGAGTACCGGACAAGCGGTGGCAAGCGCGCGATCTCCGATGAGGGTCGTCAGGCATTGCGCGAGCGCCACGGGCTCGGTGCCTGGAACGTGTCCGGGGCATTCTATGGGGCCAGCGCCGCCGCGGTGGAGCCGCAGATTCAGCGTGTGCGCGACATGTTCGGGCAGAGCGGCAAGGCCCGCTACATCGCGCACGAAGAAGCGTCGGCGATTCCGCCCTTGCAAGTCGCCATCAATGCTTTCTCCGGCGTGCCCAGCATGGGCGAGCTCGGGCTTCTGCAATGGCGTCCGGGCGGCGGCAATATCTGGTTCCTGCCTGGAACACCGATGGACGGCCGCGTCGCCAACGACTTTCAGAAGCTTTGCCGTGGGATCTACGAAGAGTTCGGGATGGACTATACGGTGATGAATGTCTGCAGTGCGCGCTTTGCCCGCGGCCTGCACGTTATCACCTTCAACCGCGAAGACCCCGACGAGCGCAGTCGCGCGGACGCCTGCTACCGGAAAATGTCGGAAGAGGTCGGCGCCCGCGGTGTGTTCGTCGGCCGCGCACCGGTGGATTACCACGACTTTCACATGCGCCAGGCGATGCCGGCGTTTCGCGATGCGTGTGCGGCAATCAAAACCGCGCTCGACCCGAACGACGTGATCGCGCCGGGCCGTTACGGCATCGTAGGCAAGGCGGCGCCGTGAAGCGCTTATTTCATGTAATTGATGACGAAGAGATTCGGATCGGGCTTCTTCACCGAGTCCAGATTGTAGACCGCGACCGTGGTGTCGAGCCCCTGTGGATCGGTGACGGTCCACTGTTTGAGCTGGGTGTTCTTGGCGTCGAACATCATCATCAGCCGGTTGGTGCCGGTCATCAACTGGGTTTCCTCGATCACCACAGTGACGAAGGTGTCGTCGGACGAAACGCTGATGACGTCGGTGTCGCGCAGAAGATCGATGTGATCGGCGAGCAGGTACCGCAGCGGCGTCTGCGACAGCGGATAGAAGTCCGCCGTCTCGAGCGAACGGTCGCGGACCACGACCGAGGAACCGTCGGCGATGATGTCGATCGGGCTCGGCGGATTGTACTGGAAGCGGACCTTGCCGGGTTTTTGGATCGAGAAGTTGCCGTCGACGCGGCGGCCGTCGGGGCCGACCTGCACGAAGTTCCCGACCATGGTCTGCACGCTCGACAAATAGTTCGACACCTTGTCGAGCATCGCGCGCTGCTTGGCGTCGAAATTGGCCGCCTGGCTTGAGCCCGGGCTCTTGTTGCCAAACAGCGAGAACGGGAAGAATCCCTTCGAGGCGGGTTGCGCGGGTGCCGCCGCAGCCGCCGGCGGAGCGGCAGCGGGTCCGGCCTTCGCGCGCGGGGCCGGCGTCGGCAGCGGCACATCTTCGGCCACCGCAGCAGCGGCGGCGAAAACGACGCACGCCATGGCCAGCACGACCGCCCGAGCCCCCGATCCCATCATCACCCTCTCCCGTGCTTTGCGCACGTACGCCTCACTAGGCGTTTGTTGGCAAAGTCATATGGCGAATTCGCGGCTAGAGCGCATCCCGATTAGATTGGATCGGGATGTGCTCTAGATTCATGTGTTGTCGCATGTCTTTTTCGGAAAACCGGTTCCCACTTTTCCGAGACATGCTCTGGCTGCGCCGCCAATCCTGTGAACGATCGCCCCTACCGAATCTCAATAAGGCTCGTCCGCCGCGGCTTCAACGAGGATTTCGCGTTTGCCGGCGTGATTCGCCTGCCCGACGATGCCTTCCTTCTCCATGCGTTCCATAAGCGACGCGGCGCGATTATAGCCGATCTGCAGCCGGCGCTGGATATAACTGGTCGAAGCCTTGCGGTCGCGGGTCACCACCTGCACGGCCTGCTGATAGAGGTCGCCGCCTTCGCCGCCGCCCATGCCGGTGGCATCGAACACGGGATTGCCGTCTTCGTCTTGCGGCTCTTCCGCGGTCACCGCTTCGAGATATTGCGGCACCCCTTGCGACTTGAGATGACGGACGACCTTTTCGACCTCTTCGTCGGACACGAACGGGCCGTGCACGCGGCTGATACGACCGCCGCCCGCCATGTAGAGCATGTCGCCCTGGCCGAGCAGTTGCTCGGCGCCCTGCTCGCCCAGAATGGTGCGGCTGTCGATCTTAGAGGTGACCTGGAACGAGATGCGGGTCGGAAAATTCGCCTTGATGGTACCGGTGATGACGTCGACCGAAGGCCGTTGCGTCGCCAGCACGACATGCAAACCGGCGGCGCGCGCCATCTGCGCCAGGCGCTGCACCGCGCCTTCGATGTCCTTGCCGGCGACCATCATCAGGTCGGCCATTTCGTCGACGATGACGACAATGTAGGGCAGCGGCTCGAGATCGAGCTCCTCGTTCTCGTAGATCGCCTCGCCGGTGTCGCGATTGTAGCCGGTGTGAACCGTGCGGGTGAGCTTGTCGCCTTTGTTGTTGGCCTCGGCGACGCGGGCGTTGTAGCCGTCGATATTGCGCACGCCGAGCTTGGACATCTTCTTGTAGCGCTCTTCCATCTCGCGCACCGCCCATTTGAGCGCGACCACCGCCTTCTTGGGATCCGTAACGACCGGCGTGAGCAAATGCGGAATGCCGTCATAGACGGAGAGCTCGAGCATCTTCGGATCGACCATGATCAGCCGGCACTGATCGGGTTTCAGCTTGTAAACCAGGCTGAGAATCATGGTGTTGATCGCCACCGATTTGCCCGAGCCGGTGGTGCCGGCGATGAGCAGATGCGGCATGCGTGCGAGATCGACCAGCACCGACTCACCGCCGATCGACTTGCCGAGACACAGCGGCAATCGCGCGGTCGTGTCGGCGTAGTCGCGCGCGGCAAGCAGTTCGCGCAAGAACACTTTCTCGCGCGTGGGATTCGGCAGTTCGATGCCGATGGCGTTGCGGCCCGACACCACGGCAACGCGCGCGGACAGCGCGCTCATCGAACGGGCGATATCGTCGGCCAAACTGATGACGCGCGAGGATTTGATGCCGGGAGCCGGCTCAAGCTCGTAAAGCGTCACCACCGGCCCCGGCCGTGCATTGATGATTTCGCCGCGGACGCCGAAATCGCCAAGCACGCCTTCGAGCGTGGCGGCATTCTCCTGCAGCATTTCGCTGGTGATGGTCGAGCGCCCCGACTTGCTCGGCTGCGCCAACAATTCATGCGGCGGCAGCGCGTAGCCGCCGAGCGAGCGGCGTGCCGGCTTCGCCGCCGGAGCGGATCGTGGTTTGCGGGCGCCGCGTTGCGCCGGCGCGCCGGTGACCTCTTCCTCCTCTTCGGCTTCCGCCTCGGTGCGCGGATCCGGCCGGCCGTCGAAACGCGGCTCGATGCGGCGAGAGGGAGCGATTTCGCTGCGCGACGCGGGAGCGGCGCGCGTGCGGCCGCGGAACAGGAGGCCAAGACGCGCGCGGAAGCTCCAAACGGTGTGGATCAGAACGCCCAGC